>Ga0209479_1000143_pt1 | contig 147039 bp, 116 predicted proteins | sample DewCreD2012metaG_2_FD_184112 | JGI IMG/M metagenome (GOLD analysis project Ga0209479, IMG submission 184112) | Hot spring sediment bacterial and archeal communities from British Columbia, Canada, to study Microbial Dark Matter (Phase II) - Dewar... ... | reverse complement strand
GTTGCGTGAGCGAAAGGCTGATCTTTCTTATCTCAAACTGCTTCAGAGAATTCTCTACTTACAGAGAAAACTTGACCAAACACATCACGAGAAATATAATCCAGTTCTCAAGGATGATGAAGATGACTAAATCAATCAATTCTAACTCGATTATTCTTAAAAATCTTAATTTGGGTAAGATTTTATTTTAATTTAAGACTTGGGTAAAATCAGCGGTTCTAATCTTTAAGGATACCAGAATAACCCTCTATTCCCTATTTACATCCATTGCACACCTGAAACCATAATAGCGGTCCTGGACAAATGGCTTTAAACCCATTCGTGATGCACACCTCAGATGCCCTGGATTGATACTCAACCAGGAACCACCGCGCACAACCCTAAAGTATCCTGAATCAGGTCCTGTGGGATTCTTTTCCGGACTCATTCTATAATAGAGTGTATCATAGAAATCTGCACACCATTCCCAGACATTTCCTGACATATCATACAATCCAAAATTGTTCGGCTTGAATCTTCCTACAGGTGCAGTATATTTATAACCGTCTGCCTCAAGGTCACCATCTGGGGCATAATTGCACCTTCTAAATGGCGTATCATTACCCCAGGGGAATTCTTTATCAACAAGCCCGCCCCTTGCTCCATACTCCCATTCTGCCTCGGTGGGAAGTTTCTTCCCTGCCCATTTTGCATAACATAAGGCATCAAAATAACTCACTCCAACCACAGGCTGGTCAGGTTTATTCAAAAGTGTATCTTTGATAAAGGGTGGTTTGGGATGCCCTGTCGCCTTTACAAATTCTAAATACTGTTTATTGGTCACCTCATATTTATCCATATAGAATGTATCAACCCAGACCCTGTGCTTTGGGTTTTCTCCGATTGAATCTGAACCCATTGTGAAATATCCACCAGGGATGAGGACCATACCTTCGGGTGGTGGTTTTATCTTTTTTATTATCTGTTTCTCTTCGGTCTTTGGTTTTCCACACATCAAAAGTAGATTAAACAAAGATACGATTATAATAAGATAATTTTTAATGATTATCATCGCCTCTTATATTACAAAAATTTTTCTATAAGTCAAGTGCCGATATTGTATGGTACATCCTTTATCTTGCATCCTGAACCCTGTATCAAAGAATTATTTTGGCGGATATCAGGTCATCAGGAAGCAGGATATCAGTTCTTATAACTGATATTCTAATATCCTAATATTCACACCCTGATAATCTGATTCTCTGATTTCATAACGATGTCTCTACTCCAAAAGATTATTTTGATGCTTTGTTTTGGTGAAGAAGTGGGTTTGGAATTTTGAATGAAAAGTGGAACATCGTGAAAAAAAGGGATGGCAGAGAGGAAGTTGGTTGATATTGTATTGACAAGGCAATTATTTTATATAAAATTTATTATGTTCTATATATTATTATTCTGTCAGGTTAATATATATAAACAATCAGGCAATGCGCTTATGACAAACTTACCACAACAGGTTGATGAAGCATCACAGGTTCCTGCTGAGTTTGAGGATTATGAGGTCTTCATAAATCATTATTCCAGCATTTATAATGTTGACCCATATCTTGTTAAGTTAATAATCCAGAAAGAATCACAATTCAATCCAAGGGCAGTATCAAGGAGTGGAGCGATAGGCTTGATGCAGTTGATGCCCGAAACTGCCCGTCGCCTTGGTGTAAAAAATCCTTTTGACCCTGCACAGAATATTGAAGGCGGGATAAAGTTTTTGCGTTCCTTATTTGATATGTTTAATGGAGACTTAGAATTAACCCTTGCTGCATACCATGCAGGTCCAAGTCTGGTAAAACGATTAAAAAGGGTGCCACCCATACCTGAAACGACTGCCTATGTTGATTATATCATCTCAAGGTATGGCGGTTCTATACCCAAACCTTTCTATTTTGTCATCACTGAGACCGGGACACCATTACTGACGAATAGACCCAAATAATCAAGCAGAAATCTTTTTTATAAAATCTTCAACTTCCTTCAGTTTTTTATTGTATCCTAATTCAGAATATATCTTCTTTGCCTGGGTAAGATAATTCATTGCACTCTGCGTTTTATTTTCTAAAAACATTACTTCAGCAAGTGCAAATAAACCATCGCCGTGATAACGCAAAAGATTCATCTCTGTAGCAATTGCGATCGCCTTTTTTATATTTTTTATTCCATTTATTGTATCACTGGCAATCAATGTCTGCGCCCTGCCCAGGATTATCATTGCCCTTATCTCGCTACCTGGATCACTTGCACTTTGTGCAATCTTTAAACTTTCTAACGCATATTCTATAGCCTTTGGGTCTTTTTCCTCAAAAGAGATCTGGGCAAGGAGTGCATAATTCCGGACCCGAAATTCGATATTGGTATGGGTAACGGACAAATTGAGTGCTTTTAAAGCCAACTCCTTTGCCTTTTTATATTCTTTTCTGTTTATATAATATTCAGCATAATTGTATAAAAAATCTGCCTCCATCCATTCTTCTTTTCTTTCCTGGGAAATCTTCTCTGCCTCACATAAATATCTTTTAGATTTTTCCGGTTGGTCAAAATCGAGAAATATACCTGCAATTCCAAGGATGGAATTAAACGTTATCCTTATATCATTTATCTCACGGGCGATTGCCAGTGCCTTTTCATAAAAATCAACCGCATTTTTTAGTTCACCAATCCTGCCTTTTAAGGTGCCGAGGTTGAAATAACCGATAGCCTCACCCCTTTTATCTCCAACCCGGGAACGGATTATCATACTCTTTTCATAATATTCCAGCCCCTTTTCAATTGAACCGCTCAATTCATAATATATGCCGAGATTATTGAATCCCAGGGCAAGGAACCTTTGATTCCCAATTTTTTGACTTATCTCGTTTGCCCGATTACAGTATTCAATTGCCTTTTTAAGGTCTCCAGCATTACGGAATACCGCTGCAGTTAAAATATAATAAGACGCCTGCATTTGTGGATTATCTAAATTTTTTAGATTTTCTTCATTTGATAAGAGTATATCTAATGCCTTATCAATATCACCTTTACGCCACAGGACCTGCGCTTTCATTCTCATCCCTGAAATTATCGATTCATAATCATTAAGTCGCTCTGAAACCTTGATCCCGAACTCAGTAAATTCTTCTGCCTGTTTTGTCTCTGATTTTGCCTCTAAGAGTGCATTTGCAATCGGATACGATAATTGAGTAAGAACTTTTGAATCTGTATCTTCAATCATTTTTATTGCTGTCCGCATAATCTCAACACTCTTATCAATCTCTCCGGTCTGATGAAAGATATTGGCGATCTTTCCATCAATCTCAGCGATTTTCAATCTATCTTTTATAATTCCTTTTGCCTGTTCATAGAATTTTAAAGCATCGGATTTTCCACCATACTTCAAAAACAATACATCAGCAAGTTTTTCAAGGGCTTCGGCTTTTTTATTTTCATCTTCGGCAATAGACGACGCCAACCGGTATTGTTTTATTGCCTCTTCATTGGCATAGATTCTTGCCGATTCATCTCCAGCCTTGAGTGCGTAATAAGATGCCTTATCATACTCACCGCATTCGTAATAATGATGTGCAAGTAAACTGTTACTGCCCTCCAGGACTTTCAAAAACTCCTGTTCAATTGTTTCAGCAATTATTTTATGGTAAATCGTCCTTTCACTCTTTAAAATGCTACGGTATGAGACCTCCTGAAATATGGGATGACGAAATGTATAATAGACATCTTTTTCACGAATTGCACTGGCAAGTATATCTGCGGTCTCAAGTTCTTCAAGATGCAGCAGTATCTCTTTTTCCTTAATTATATTTTCTATCAATCGTTTTGGAAAAGACCTACCAATTATTGAAGAAATCTTTAAGAGATATTTCGCTTCTTTGGTTAATCCATCGCATCGTGCAGTAACGATTGCCTCAATTGAACCAGGCAATTCCATTTTTTCTAAATCAATCCCTTCTTTTAAGTTCCCTGTTTCAACGATCTGTCGGCAGATTTCTTCAATAAAGAATGGATTGCCATTTGTCCGTTCATAAATACTTATCTTCAAATTTTCATCAATCCCTTCACCTAAAAGATTATTTATTAAAGCTATACTACTTTCAGAAGATAAATTGAATAAGTTTATCTCTTCAAGAAGTTCTGCATATTCCTCAGAAATGATTTTCAGAAAATTTTCTATACTTTTTTGTTCACCGGTTCGACAACTGAAGCAGAAAAGAAATTTACCCTTTTTTAAAACGGGAAGAAGAAAATTTATTACCTGTATTGAACCTGAATCAAGCCACTGGATATCATCCATTATCAAACATAATGGAGTATTTAAACAAATCTTTTCAAACAGGGTTGAGACTGCAAGGTGGATCTGGAGCTGGAGCGAATGGGCATCAAGGTAATCAATCTTTTTCTTTTCTTCTGCGCCCAATTCGAGGTTTAAAAGCTTAAAGATATATGGTGCAGTCTCTTCATATTCACCATTCAGAATTGTTTTCAACCTTTCACAGACCAATTCTTTGATCTCTTTACTATCATTGAGATATGCCGGGATAAAATTCCGTCTCAGACAATCAGCGAATGCCTTGTAGGGAATAAGGCTCTCACAAGAAATACCCCTTCCTTCAAATACATTCGTATCCGGATTTGAGATACCGAGAAATTTTTTAAATTCATAAAGCAGTCGTGATTTGCCCACCCCTATTTCACCGCTAATAAAAAATATGCGTGATTTTTCTTCTATTTTCTCTACTGCCAATTTCAATCTTTTAAGTTCCTGTTCCCTGCCCACAAGGTTTGAATGGAATGAACCGAGTCCATATTCTGAACCCCACTTTTTTCCAATAACTTCATAAGGAATGACCGGTTCCTCTTTTCCTTTCAACTTTATCGGCTCCATCGTGATAAAATCAAAGGCATGCTTTGTTCGCTGATAGGTTTCAGGACCAATCAGGATTGTACCGGGTGTTGCAATGTCTTTCAATCGTTGTGCCACATTCACTGTATCACCCATCACCGTATAGTCCATCTGGAGGTCAGAACCAATCTTTCCAGCAATTACTTCACCTGTATTTATTCCTATATGTATTTCCAATTTTTTTATTCCCTGTTTTAATTCTTTATTTATCTCTTCAAGGGCATTCTGCATATCAAGGCTTGATAATATCGCACGCTCCGGGTCATCTTCGTGTGATACCGGTGCACCAAATATTGCCATTATACAATCACCAATGAATTTATCTATGATGCCCTCATAACGATAAATCATCATTCCCAATTTTTGAAAACATTTATTCATTAATAAAGTCAATTCTTCAGGGTCAAGTTTCTCTGAGATACTCGTAAAACCAGAGATATCAGCAAAGACAACGGTTACATTTCTTCGTTCTTTTACTGCTGTATCTTTTGTGCTTATTATCTTCCTTACAAGGCTTTCAGGGATTGATTTTTTTAATAATTCAATTCTTTCTATCGTTGTGTAGGAAAGAAGATTAAACCCGCACTCTCCACAGAATTTATTTGTTGTGGGATTTTCCCTCCCGCACTGCGGACATTTCATAAGATTTTTAATACCCTACTTTTGCCTTTTCCAGCATTTCAACCATACGCCATATTGAACACTCACCCGCCCTTTCCAATGGGCATTTCCAGCCTGCATTTACATGCTTTGCCGGGCATAACCTTGGTTTTGATGAATCCCCGAATGGACAGAGATAGTATTCGGTCCTTCTTTCTTCACTCATAATAAGCCTCCTTTTTGATTTTAATGCCTAAATAATAAATCTTTTGATAAAGAAAATTTCTTCGCTTGTTCCACAAATGTTTCAAGCCTTATTTCATCAATTGTGTTGGCGACACCATCAAAAGATAGATTGAGCAAAGGAAATTCAGGATAATCATCCTTTACTCTTTTATAAATCGTGGTCACTATATTTCCGGGCATACAGGTAAAAGGCATTACATTTATCACACCAGAAAATTTTTCTTTTATGTATTCTATTGTCTTCCCGATGCTCAGAATTGCCTCACCTTCAAATGATGGATGGATGTATTTTTCGGCAAGTTTCAATAATTCTGTAATCGGTGGTTCAGGGTTTAATCCAAGAATTTCATAAATGTATCTTTGCCGCCATCCCATATAATAATTAAAAATCTTTGTAAAGATTGCCCGGCGGAATTGTCTGAACCACAGACAATTTCTTATCCTTGTAAAATTCGTATAAAAAAACCATTCCGCAATTGAAGGTAATGCTACTTCACAACCCATTGATTCAAGTCTTTTCTCCAGGAACTCATTACTGTATTTCTGGGAACGGATATAGATTTCGCCCACAATCCCAACCCTGGGTTTTGGTATTTTCTCAATTTTTACATTATCAAATTTCTCACAGGCATTCTTTAGAACCGGAATTATACTTTTACCTTTTTCTATTCTTTCACAGAGTCTCTTTAAGATTTCATCATAGAGCCTGTCTGTTTCACCTCGGTTCAATTCATAAGGTCGTATTCTTCGTGACTTTGCCTCGAGCCCATCAACCGCACAAATTCCATCCCAGGTCAGCAATAAAAATCTTAGACCCATTGGACCAAGGTCATCAAAGAGGCTTGGTCCTTGATTTGGTGCATATATCGTAACATCTTCTAATCCTAATTTATCAAGGATTATTCTATGGAGTTTGTAATATTGTCCAAATCTGCAGGGTCCAGAACCCTGGGCCATTAAAAAAGATGTCTTATCTGGTGCAAAATCAATCGATTTTATCTTCTTCAACATATCACCCGCAGTTATTATTGCAGGCAGACACTCTCTTCCACTTGTAAACTTCCTTCCCAGCATAATCGACTCTTCATCCGGTGGTTCCATTACCTCAGCATCAATACCCGCAAATCTCATCCCGCTGCATAAAATTTTTGCACCATCACACATATACGGTATAAATATCTTCCGTTCTTTTTTCAATGAACCTGTCACTTTTATCTTTGCTGGTTCGGTTTTTTTGTTTATACCTTTTATGCTATCAACAAACGCCTCAAGCCTTGTGATAAATCCTGCATCACCTGTATGCTCATCAAGTTCTAAGACGAGCATAGGTTTGTGATTGATCTTTTCTTTCAAAAAATTTATCAAAAACGAATCAGGTCCGCAGGCGAAATTTGATATATAAACAGGATATAAATTTTCTTTTTCTGAAATCACCTTTGTTGAACTCAAAATTTTCTGTCCATAATGCCAGTACATATTATAGAAATCTTCAGTCAGAAAATTATAATCAAATTTAATAAAATCAAGGGGCACGGGCAATATCCCCAGACTCCGTATCTTCTGCATCAATTTCAGATTCAAACCTTCATCATAACCATTATAGGGTCTTGAACAGATCAAAAAGGTTGTGCCGCCGTATTTTTTTAGCACACCCTGAACCTTATCTAATATCTTTTCCTGCACAGAATTTTGATAATCATAAGCCTTTTCAATTGCCTCATTAACCTCTTTTCTATCTTTTCCGAATTTTCTGGCAAATTCGTAGAGTCCTTTTTCTACGACTTCTTTCCCGCGGTCAAAGTATATCTGTGGTGCATATATTTCAATCTTATCGCCAAAAATTGCCTTTGCCTGATATGGAAAAGACTGAACATATGGACAGATAAAACTCCTTGTGAATGTTTTGCTATTCTGCTTCATTGTAATAACGCTCGGGATAAAAAATTTTTTTACCCCTTTTTTGATCAGGATATCAATATGTCCAAGGCAGACCTTTAAAGGAAAACAGGTATCGGCAATCGAAAGGGCGGTGCCCGCATCAATTATTGTCCGATTCGTCTCTTCGGATAAAACCGGTTTGAACCCGAGTGCTGTTAAAAATTTGTAAAAGAATGGAAATAATTCATAAAAAATCAGGGCACGCGGTATGCCAATCTCAATCCCTTCCACATCTTCTGTCTTAAAGAAGATTTCATTGCGTATTTTAACAAGGTCTGGAAGATTTCTATCTTCATTCTTTTCCCGCTCCTCATATCTTTCACACCTTCCACCATAAAAAAGAGGTCTTTCACCTTCAATCTTTATACGATTTATTTCACATTCATTACTACAGTGCCGGCAGATGAATGAATCAGTTTTGTAAGACCTTTTTATCAAATCAAATCCCTTGAATTTTGTCTTCTGGATACCACTATCCCTCACAATCAAGGCAATTCCGATCGCACCAGTTACATCGTGATTTGGTGGCACAGTTATCTTTTTATTTAACACCTCTTCAAATGCGGAGATGACTGCCTTGTTTGCTGCGACACCGCCCTGGAATACTATATGTTCACCAATTTTTTTATTCCCGACGACACGATTTAAATAATTAAATACCGTGGAATAGCCGAGCCCGGCAAGTAGGTTTTCCCTTTCCGCGAGATTATTCTGGTAATGGATTACCTCAGAACCAATGAAGACTGTGCATCTTTCACCAAGATTTATCGGCGATTTTGCCTCAAGCGCCCGGTCCCCAAATTCTTCAAGTTTGACGCCGAGTATCTGGGTCTGCTCTTCAAGGAATGAACCGGTCCCCGCAGCACAGACCTTATTCATTTCAAAATCAACAATTGTTTTATTTTCAATACTTATATATTTTGAATCCTGACCACCGATTTCAAATATTGTATCAACATCAGGAACCATCTCAATCGCTGCCCTTGCCTGTGCAGAAATCTCATTTTTTATTACATCCGCACCAATGAGTTCGCCAATGAGATACCTGCCTGAACCGGTCGTGCCGACCCCGATGATCTCAACCCTATCACCGATTTCAGCATTGAGTTCAGCAAGCCCTTTTATTACCATATCAATAGGCCTGCCTTTTGTCCAGAGATACCTTCGGGCAAGCACATTTCCTTTTTTATCTATGACCACAAGATTCGTGGATATTGAACCAATGTCAATACCTAAATATCCCAGAGTCTTTTCTCTTGGTGGATTAACTATAATACTTCGCCGCCACTCTTTTCTGCCGTTCAGGGGTGGAAGGCGATGGATATGCTCAGGCTGGTTGAGCCATCTTTGAAAATTTTCAATCCCCTTCAATTGTAAATTCCAGCCTGATTCCCTTGCAATTAAAACGGCGCCGATTGCACCAATCGTTTTATGGTGTTCAGGGATGATTAAATCATTATCATTTATATTTAACACATCTTTCAATGCCGAAACCATACCCTTATTTCCTGCAACTCCGCCGATGAATGCTACAGGATTTACAATTTGTCTTCCTTTTATTATTGAGCTCTTAAAGTTCCTTGCCAGGGCATAACACAATCCAGCAACCAGGTCTTCGATTGGAGTTCCTATCTGCTGGAGGTGTATCATATCGCTTTTGGCAAAGACCGAACATCTACCAGCAATGCGCGCAGGTCTATTAGAATTTAATGCAATCTCGCCAAATTTTTCTATAGGCACACATAGTCTTTGTGCCTGCTGGTCAAGGAATATACCTGCACCTGCTGCGCAGAGTGAGTTTGAAGAAAAATCAAGGATACCCTTATTCAAGGCAACAAATTTTGAATTGATACCACCGATTTCAATAATGGAGCCGAAATCTCCGTATAAGAACCTTAAACCCCTGATTATTGCTTCAATCTCATTTACCCGCAAGATTCCAAGACTTTCAACGACTGTCTTCGGGGCGCTTCCGGTTAATACAATTTTTTCGGGTTCATCTAAATTCTTTATTATGCTAAAGAGAAGATTATAGGGACTGCCCCGGTGAATTATATAATCGGTCTTTACAAGATTGCCTTTAAAAAATGTAGCAATCTTGATGCTTACAGAACCGATGTCTACGCCATATTCATACATTTACGGTGTATAATAAACACCTAATGAAATGTCAAAGCCGTAATTGCTTTCCACACAATTCTGGGTATCCGGGTCATCGGCGGTGAGATTAAAATTGAATGAAAACTCAGGGGTGAGATTTACTTTTGTTAGTTTAAAATCGGTTCCAACCGAAAAGAGAAACAATAAATCATTTTCAAGGTCATCAACACTGGTTTTTAAAGAACCGAGATATGCAGTTCCATCAAGTTGGAAATTACCTGCAAAGCCCAATCCCAAATATGGAGCAACCGGAAGCATTCCTGCCTTTAACTGTAATGTAAATGGAAGATAAAGATTGTTATAGTCAGCACCCATATCAACATTTAACACAGTTCTATCAAAAGATGTTGTTTTAAAAGTCGGTGCTATCTGGATACCGAATATATTTGCGAATTCAACACCCATCCCAAGTCCAATCTGAAATCCAAGTCCGGAAAAATTTCCTGCCCCATCATCAGGGTCAAAGGTTGAATGATTCATTCCGGTCTGAAGCCCAAAGAATGTCTTAACAGGCAATTCAGTCTGTGCTCGGATAAATGCCATTGGCAATGAGATCAAAATTATCAATCTTTTCATAATGCCTCCGGGATTAATTTTTTATTTATTATTCTTTCTCCATATTAAACTTAAACTCAATCTTTTTGTAATCTGAAGGAATCTTGAAAAGTTCTGGACTCAAATCCTTTTCTACTATTTTTTCAATCACGGTCTCGGTCGTGGATTCTGAAACGGGTTTGCCTTTTGCATCAAATGTCTTTGAAGTAATCAAAGATTTCATTATAAATCCGATATTGGAATATAGATTTGTTTCCATACGTATCAATGAATCAATTTCAGCAATCCCGGTTGAAAAAGATTTTCTGGAAAAGTTTAGAGATATATCCTCAATGTGTCTTGTTGTTGCCCATAATTCTCTTGATTCTTCATTATGTGTCTTCATCTTCATAATCATAATTTTCGTTTCCATATCATAGGATGTATTTATTATCAGATGGTTACAATCGAGGTCCATAAACTTTTCTGTGCCCAGTGCCTTAACTTCGACCTTTGGATTTGAGATGGTAAATTTAACAAATTGGTTGATAGAACTCATAATCTTCGATACAGAATCTACATTCATTACAAAATATGATTTTTCTTCAGAATCCACGATATAGACTTCACTTTTTTCCGCGAGGTACAACCAGTACATACCCGGTTTCATCAATGGATTCTCCTGTTCTGATACCTCAATGAAATCTTCGCGCACATTCCCTTTTTGTGCATAACCTCGAATAATTAACTTTGATTCTTTATCTTTTGTCCTCGTTATTGACTGTGCCTCCCATTCCACACCACCATAAAGAATCAATGGCATCAAAAAAAATCCCAATAAGATAAAATATGTAAGCCTCTTCATTTAAACCTCCTTCTTGTTTAATTCTAATCAAAATTCATAAAAAATCAAGTGCGAAATGGAGAAGGTAACTGCAGGTTTATGATTGACCAATTAATTTGTAAAAATTTTTTGCTCTAAATCTTCCTACATTCGAATCAATTTCTCTTTATATATTTTTCTTCCCGTCTTCAATATCAAAAGGTATGTACCCCTGGATATTGCTTTGCCATTTCTATCCCTGCCATTCCAGGATAATGTATAATGACCGGCTGACTGTCTTTTATCAACAAGCACCTTTATAAGATTTCCCGATGTATCATAAATTGAAAGGGTCGCATTGGATCCATTTTCTAAATTATAGCCGATATTTACCCTATTATAAAATGGATTCGGTGTTATAGAAACTATTTTAGATTCTATCTCCTTGTGCTCTTTTATCCCCACATACTCCTGCCGAGAATATGAACAAAGGAAGGTCAGTAGATGGAATGCCTAATGCATTTATTATTGCAGTCCTTTCTGAAGAACTGAAATTGGCAGTGAAATAACCCTGGAGATTCATAGATGTTGCCTGAAGAAGTGCACTCGCACCGGCAAAGCCCGCTTCAAGCAGTTGATGTCTACTTGCAGTTGTTGCACAATATATAAAATAGTTTGGTGCTGTCTGAGGTAAACGTGTTATCACATTTCTGAGCTGGGGTCTTCTATCACCATCTGTCATCCTTTCAATCCTGTGGTCACGTGTATTTGCACCACCAGAAGAAAGTCTTATGTGATATCTCTCCACACCCACAGAGCGAACAATGTATATCCTTCCTGTAAGATAATAATTTGCCACTGCCGAAGGCACAGTAATGCCTGCTCTGCCATTTGATGTAGTATGTGGTGTATTGCCATATGATGCCCAGGCAAGCTGGGACAACTGGTTAAGCGTCAATTCAGTATCAGAAAATAGACTTCCGTATTTAAGATTTGCCAGGGCATTTTCAAGGATAACTGTTCCACACACTGAACCCATCAATCCATAGACATTGACCATTTGAACAGTCAAACCGGGGTTCCAGGTGCTGTTTGCATTCGTTGTTGCACTCTCCTTTGGGATACAGGCTGGTTGATTTGTTGTCGTATTCCAGAAGGATATGGCGGAAAGGAGTGCATACTGGATTGATGTCCCTGCGTCTTCTGCAATATCACAGGCAATACCAACTTCAAATGCGGCATTTGTTTCAGATTTGTGGTTACCGGATAAATGAAGAATGATATCATAAAGATTGGGGTCATAACGATAGACATTATCAGTGCGGGCAACATAGATAATCCTGTTGGTTCCAATCAAAGGTGCACGGGATGCTGCCCATAATACATTAGCAAGAATCTGGTCTGAAAGATTGTTTGTATAACCACTGTGATAAGACCTTCTGCTGTTCAATACAATCTCTGAAGAAAAATTATTGATCTGGGGAGGGGGTAAATATCTTGAATCCGGGAAAAGTGATGTAAGGGGATTGCTCAAGAATCGTTTAAACAAGACGCCGATACCACCAGCCATTAAAATTTTTATAAATTTTCTACGCTCCATAAGGACCTCCTATATAAGAATTTTATCAATCCGTTATTAAAGTCAATAAATTATATTTATTATTCGTCGTTATATGGTTTTGACCTGCGTTTTGTATTGTATCTACTGTCTATCGCCGAAATAAACTCCTCGACCATATTGTATTAATATACCGAGAATTAATCCTTACACGCGCCTGGAGGGATTTGAACCCCCGGCCTGCGGGTTCGAAGCCCGCCGCTCTATCCACCTGAGCTACAGGCGCAAGCAAAATTTGAATATATCACAATTCTTGCCACTTTGGCTCAACTAAAATGCATCTTCAATATATTCGTATTCTGTATTATCACCACTCTGGCTTATCGCAAGGACATCAAAATGGATTTCAGTATCAAGGGGTAAATGCCTTTTTTTGAGCCAGAGGAGTGCAACACCCTGAATCTTTTTCTGTTTTCTTTTATTGACCGATTCCTGCGGCAATCCATATTCAAGGGTTCTCCGATACTTCACTTCCACAAAATGGAATGCTTTATCTTTCCTCAAAATCAAATCAATTTCTCCATATCGGCAACGAAAATTATGGTCAATGATATTAAATCCCTTTTTATTTAAAAATTTTCGGGCAAGTTCTTCGCCTTTTTTACCTAACTGGATTTTATTTATCATCATTTAATAATTTAAATGTCTTTCTATGGATTGGACAGGGACCGTATTTTTTTATACATTCCCGGTGAAAGAAGGTTGGATAACCTTTATGTTTATCAAATCCATACACAGGATATTTTTTATGATATTCAAGCATTATTGCATCTCTCTTTACCTTTGCCAGAATAGAGGCTGAGGCGATGTTGATACTCAGGGTATCGCCTTTGATAATCGGATATTGCTCAATTGTTAAGGCATCAATCCTTAAGGCATCGATCAAAACAATTTCCGGCTTTGGTTTTAGTCCATTTATCGCCTCAAGCATTGCCAGTTTTGTTGCCTGAAGGATATTTATTCTGTCTATGACCTCAACCGAGACAATCCCGAAAGAAAAACTGATTGCAGATTTTTTTATAATTTCAAATAATTCTTCTCTTTTTAAGGGAGAAAGTTTTTTTGAGTCATCAACTTCAGGATGATAGAAATTTTTGGGCAGAATTACAGCTGCCGCAACAACCGGTCCGGCAAGAGGACCCCTCCCTGCCTCATCACAACCTGCAATGAAATCAAATCTATTACAGAACTCTCTATCAATTGCCTGTTTCAATTTTTTTTTCTTCTACCTCTTCCTCTTTTCGTTCTTTTGCAGTTACTTCCTGGCTCTTTAATTTTTTTACCTTTTTATTCCTCAGATATGTAAGTTTTGCCCTGCGAACCCTGCCTCTCTTTTTCACCTCAATCTTTGCAATCATCGGTGAATTCAAAGGGAAAATCCTTTCCACACCAATACCTGCGGATATCTTGCGCACAACAAATGTCTTGCTTTCACCACTTCCCTTTATCTGAATCACAACCCCCTGAAAAGGAGAGAGCCTTGTCTTATCACCTTCAACAACCTTTACATAAACTTTTATTAGATCACCGGGTTTAAAATCAGGATTTTTTGTCATTTAACACCTCCAATAATATTTCAAGGTCATCTCTTGAGAAGATAACATTATCTAAAAGTTCAGGCCTTTTTTTCAATGTTCTTTCAATCGACCTCTTTCTTCGCCAGCGGGCAATTGTCTGATGATTGCCGCTCAATAAAACTTCAGGCACAGAATGGTTCCTAAAATTGGCGGGGCGGGTGTAGACCGGTGCAGATAAAAGACCATTCTGCAATGAATCATCTTCTGCAGAATCTATATGCCCCAGGACACCGGGTAACAATCTTGTCACTGCCTCCATAAGAACTATAGATGCTGATTCTCCACCGGATAGGACATAATCACCTATGGAAATTTCTTCAAGGGTAAACAGCCTGTCCAGTCTTTCATCGATCCCTTTATACCTGCCACAGATAAGAATTATGTTATCTTCTTTTACGAATTTCTTAACAAGGTCCTGGGTGAGAACCCTGCCTGTTGGGCTAAAATTTATAATCAATGATTTTTCTTTTTTAATAGAATTTATTGCCTTTAAGAGTGGTTCCAGTTTCATAACCATTCCTGCACCACCGCCAAATTGATAATCATCGACGATACCGTCGCTGGTAAAATCCCTTGGATTTATAATATCTATCTGGACCACACCCTTTTCCTGGGCAATTCTCAGGGTTCCACAGGATAACGGGCCTTTATAGTATTCCGGGAAGATTGAGATTATATTAAACTGCATAGTTAAATGTCTGACTGGATACTATAAAACAAGAAAGGATATCAAGGGGAATCCAGTTTCCCTTGATACCCTTTCTTATTAAAAAGGCAAGAGAGGTCAAAATGCATTATTCAATGATTTCCAATACCGCGCGTTTTCCTTGTTTCATTGCTGCCGCGGTAATGATTGTTCGAATTGCCTTCGCGGTTCTACCTTCTTTACCAATAACCTTACCAAGATCACCTTCGCCGACTCTAAGTTCATATATTATGCTCTTTTCGCCAGCGACCTCTTTTATGTTTACTTTATCGGGATTATCCACAAGCCCCTTAACGATATATTCTATAAGCTCTTTCATTGTGAACCTCCTTTTGCTTTAGAAATTAATTTAGCCACCGTATTGGTAGGCTTGGCTCCTTTAGATAACCAGTATTCAATGCGATCCCTGTTAATCTGCAAATTTTTAGTCCTGGGATCGTAATGACCAAGGTTCTCTATGTATTTTCCATCTCTTGCCTTTCTTGAATCTATAGCCACAATCCGGTAAAAAGGAGAATTGTGCCTACCCATCCGCGTCAACCGAATCTTAACCATAGTATATTATACTGAATTTATGTAAAATGTCAATACCTAAATTACAACAACCATGTTTCTGCCAGTCATCTTGCCTCGATACATCGCCTTATCTGCCCTGCCAATCAATTCATCACGGGATAGGGCATCCTCAGGAAAGGTTGCAACCCCAAGGGTGACGGTCACATTAAAATATTTACCATCCTGTGCCGGGAATGGTTTTTCTTCGATTGTCTTTCTAATCCTTTCGGCAATGATCGCCGCGGTTGGTTTGTCTGTATCCGGTAGAACGATAATATATTCATCCCCACCATAGCGCACTGCAATATCCCTTTCCCTGATAACAGCCCTTACCCGCTCACCGATCAATTTCAATGTCTCACTCCCTACAAGATGTCCATAATTGTCATCAACCAATTTAAAAAAATCAACATCAAAGAATATTAAAGAAATCTTTGCTCTTGTTGAAAGTCTCTGTTTTATAAGTTCATCAAGCACATGATTGCAATATCGGGTATTGTATAACTTGGTCAGATCATCGGTGATGCTTGTCTCCTCCATTTTGCGATAGATCTGGGCATTGCGCAGGGCAATCGTGATATGCTGGACAAGATTTTCAAATATCTCCAGGTCATCCCTTGTGAATGGCTCACCACCAATTTTATTTATCACTTCCACAACGCCAATGATCTCATCACGACTCTTCATCGGCACACACAAAATTGATTTTGTTGTAAACTTTGTCTTTTTATCCACCCCATCATAAAAGCGCGGATCTTTTGACACATCCTCAACAATCAAAGATTTACCGGTTCGTGCAACCCAGCCAGCAACACCCTGGTTTATCTTCAACCTCATACCGATAAGTTTTTTACCTGCCTCACCTGCCGCGGCTTCAAAAACGAGTTCCTGCCGTTCTTTATCAATGAGAAGGATTGACCAGCCTTCAGCCCTGATGAAATCAGCGGTCTTTTCCATAATTATCTTCAATATCTCTTTTGGTTCAAGTGAGGAGTTAATCGCCCGGACAATTTCATTCAATGTCTCCATTTCTTTAATTTTTCTTTTGAGTGATTCCACAGTCTTAAGATTTGCAAGATATTGTTCCCTTCTTTTAATTGCCTTTTTTATTAATTTCTTAAAATTATTAAATGTATAAGGTGTTTTGATTATCCCTATTGTATCAGGCATTATTATGTGTTCGTATTTTAATCGGTTAGATACAGGAATCGTTAATATAACAGGCGTATTCGTATTTAATTCATCAAGGGTTTTTATTATTTTCCTGGCATCTATATTTAAAATAATTATATCCACTTTATCTTTCTTTATTATCGGGATAATTGCCGAAGGTTTTTTGGCTAAAACAACTTCAAGTTCAAGCCTTTTTAGATAACGGAAGATTTTTTCTCTATCCGCAGGGTTCGGTTGATACAATAAAATCTTCATTGTAAAGGAATGACCTCATAGAATGGTTTTGCCTTTTTCTTTTCTTCATTATATAAAATCCCGGATTCATCAATCATCAGATTCCCGGATTTTATTTCAGCCAGTGCCTTTTTCTTGTCCAGTTCTTCAAGGATATGTATCCCCTTGGGTGCGATGGAGACCTTCAATTCTGGATATACATAGCCATGGGGTAACTTTCTCACATCATCAAGAATTCTTAAATATTTCTCAAAAGCCGACTCTTCTATGGGAAATTCAAAATTTTCTATATTGAGCATAAAATTTATAAATGTAGGTAGATCACAAATAATTACAGACCTGCCAGGTTGTCGTTCCATTGAATAGAGATGGGCATCAGCGAGGATGGGCCCAACCAGGTCTGGGTCACCATAGGAATTTGCTGATAACACCACATCCCTCTCTGGTAACCCTGAGGCGATACCAATCCCGATCCTGAATAGACTTTTGAACTCCGGTGGTAATAGTGCATAGGTTACACCATCTATCTCCATTGTTCTTTCAGCAACAGTGGCGAACCAATCACGATAGTGCATAAAATTTGCCCGAATAAATTCTTCAGCCTTTATCACCATCTCCCGCGCGCATAATATTGCCCTCTTTGCCGCATCAAGCGCTGGTATCAATTCAAGTTCTGTTCCTGAAAAGATTGAATATCGTAAATTTATACCCTTGCCTGTGGTGGATTCTGTATACAGATGACCATATAGACTCTCAGAATTTTCAGCAAACCATATGATACCACCATCGCCTGTATCCTTCAATAAAAATCCGCCATAATTTTTACCAATTGCTGCCATCTCCTTGGCAAATTTATATTTTATGCGTTGTTCTTTTAAGGCATTGTGCAATTTTACGCCCATATATGACGAACCCCTGATATCATATACGAGGACGGTGATTACCTTGCGATACTGTTCGATGAAATTTTTTATCTCTGCGGGCAATTCATTCTGTCTCTGACGCGGTATCAGAATTTCCTTACCTTCAAGGAGGTAATAGGTGAGATTGGCTAAATCTTTTACAACCTTTTTGGATTCTTTTTCCGAAGGTGGTAGACAGTTTACAATATCAAAAAGGCAATTACCCATATAAACCGGGATTAAATCCTTTTTCATAAATGTCTCGTATGCATCCATTACGCCGTTAAAGTCGAGCTCAACACCGAGCAATGATTTCTTCTCAAATCTTTCCAGAAGTGGTAAATCCCTGCTTTTCTCTTTGTGTAATTCCTCAAAATGATACATTATATTTTTTGCAAAAGTTTTTTCTTCCTGGGGATGGAATGAGCCAAATTTCTGGGCGAATGCATATTCCTCAAACAATTCACTCATTAATTTTTTTCTATCAAGCACCCTTTTTGCGATTAAAGATTGCACTTCTTCTTCTTTTTGTAAGATCTTCTTTAATTCTGCCTTTTTCTTTTCAAAGTCCTTTAGATGATGGACATTGCCCAGAAAAAGTCTCACCAGACGGGAAAAGAGATTGGATGTTTTCTGGGTTATGAGATCAAACTCTGCGCCCTTTGCTACGAGGTTATCAAGAATATCTTTCAACCCTGCATTCGTTTCTGTATTAAGTGTGAAGATTTGTTCCTTTAAACGTTCTGCATAAAGTTCAATACTGCGTATCTCTTCAACTATTCTCTCCTTATCGCGCATAAGCATAGATCCAATTTTTTTAAATATCTTCAATAACGATGGTTCTGACAGATAATCAAGGTAAATCCCGGGAATTTTATCAATCGCCTCACTAAAGGTCTTGAATGTCATCCTTTCAATATCAGCAAGGAAATTGGGCAGTATGTATTCTAACCTGGCATTTATGTATGATTTATGGATTATCAAAAATATCTCACAGGACATTGAATAATTCTTCAATTCCTGGTTGAATTCATAAATAGATTTATAGTTTTTTAGATTATCAATTAATGATAATATCGGTTCAGGACATTTTTCTTTTAACCCTGCAGGGACAGGAAGGCCTGTTTTTCTATGTCCAATATAAAGTGCCCATTCATAATTTTTATACTGAACGAAAGGAGCACCGAGCCGGATCAAAAAAAGATTTAGATTTTCAAATATCTTTAATAACTCCCTGGGAAAATCAAGGATTTGGAATCCCAATTTTATATCTTCGGTCAATTTCTTAAATCGTGCCTGGTCTAAATGTCTTTCATTGAGAAATCGTAAATACTGACTCTCTTCCTCAATGATGTTATGGAGTCCCACAATATTTATATTATTCATTTGGGCACCTAATAGGATAATTCAAACAGAAATTTGCCACGCCCACCCTTTCCATCCTTAATCTCTCCGGTCTCTTCTATGGCAATATCAGATACGCCAAGAAGGATTTTCAAACTGCCAGGATGGTATATTTCCTCACCCATCTTAGATATAAATATTCTATAGAGGTCAAGGATGAAGCCTCTTCGGGAAACTTTCTGGTTTATCCAGAATTCAAGTTCCTGTTCAATATCCATTGATTCGGCAGTGAGTTTAACCCCGGTATCACTCAGGAATGAAAATTTATCAACATTGAGTAAAAGGTTAAAAATCGTTGCATCATCACAAATAACAGTCGATTTTTCACGGCTCTTTATCTTTGAATAGAAATTTGATTCGCGCACAAGCATTCCAGTAAGGTCAAGTTCACCAAAGGCATTTCTATCGAGATAGACTTCTTTTGGATACTCTCCAGAAGCGATACCCACGCCGATCTGAAATATAGATTGGTATACAGGTGGTAGCGTGGCATAGGTAACACCTTCGAAATCAATCTTTCTGTCTTCTGCCTCTTTAAACCAATCTTTGTAATGTTCAATATTCTCCTGAACAAAATTTATTGATTCTTTCACCATCTCCAATCCGCAACGAACCGCATTGAGCACACTGCCCGGCCCTGGTATCTTTGTCTTTTGATTCTTTATATCAAAGTTATTATTAGCAAAGAGAATTATGCCACCATCGCCGGTATCCTTTATGGGCAACCCACCAAATTTTTCAATCACCGTTAACATTGTCTCCTGGAAAAGATTTCTTATTTCATTCTCTTTTTCTGCATTTTGCAATTTCGTTCCCATAAATGTCGAACCCCTTATATCGTAAGTCAAAACCGTAATCAGATTTTTATACCGACTCACATTTAACTTTGGCTTTACATCAATTAAGGGAACAGTTTTTATCTCTTTTTCCACCAAAGATACCTTACCCAGCAATGCCTCTTCGGCAACAAAACGTATATTTTCCATAGAAATGGCGCCGCCCACCTTTGGATAATAATCAATCAATTCTTCTAAGAGCAGGGTTTTCAAAAATGGCTCAAATATTTCTTTAATGATTATATCAAAACGTTTCATTATCTCTGTGGTATTATAACTTTCCCTTAGGAAACCAGTGATGCGGAATTCATTGAGGAGGTTTGTATATTCTTTATTGCCTTTGACCTCACTCGCCACTTCTTTGATAAGATTCTGTAATGTCTCTTCTTCTATTGTATTTCTTTCACCAACGAGAAAAAGGAGATATGGGTCCCATTCGTTTTTGGCAATAAATTTTGCGAAATCGGTAATCTTCAATTTTAAAAATCCTGCTATCTCGCCTTCCTGTTTCTGATATTCCTGCAGTTCAATGCGGAATCTCCTTATATCATAACCAAGAGAGATCAGATTGCGCTTGAGTTTTTTGATATGAATCTCAAGGGCATCTTCGGTCGAAAAATTCCTCACCCCATTCATTAGCTCATTGCTTAACTCCTTACTTATCTGCTCCATCCTCTGTTCAAGTTCTTCGATCTGTTTTTCAATCACCATTGTTTTCTTTTTTATTTCTTCATAGACACCCTGGGCAGTGCTCTGGATTGCAGTCATCACCTTTAACATTCCATTTTCATCCGGGAAGATAAAATGGGCATTTAATAATTCCATAATCTTTTCGCGACCGAATGCCTTGCCCAGCATTTTGATCTCATCAACGATTCGCTGCAGACCTTCGTTATAACTCGTATTCATTAAATTTTTGAGAATGCCTGAAAATAATGGTTCAGGAAGCCCTTTTTTGAAAATCGGTTTTGCCAGTAATTTTGTAAGTTCAGCCCTTGTGGTCTTAGGATATAAAGGGATTCTCTCATAAGAATCAGAGATTAATCGGTCGTGGACCATAACATTTCTCGTCAGGGAACGTCTGATATAATTGAATAATTGATTTACAACCATCCCAATTCTTTCCGAAATATAAACCTTTTCCTCCACGCTCCGGCTCGCAATTTCTTTGGTAAGGATATCTCGTAATAATTTTCTATTCACGATTTCAAAGATAAAAATTTTAAATGAATCAAGCTGGGTAAAGCGTTTGTATATATCAAATATTGTGTTGCTGTAGCGTTCAAAAAACTCATCCCACCTGCTGATCAATGATTCATCATTTAGAAATTTTAAATAGTTGGCAACAAATTCTTCCTGGAGGGCAAATATTTTTCTACCTAAAAAAACGATCTCTCTTCCTTCTTTATCATCAAAATATTTTAATACAGGGTCATTATTTGATACCTTTTTCAACACCTCAAGATAGCGTTTGAAATTTATTGAATCCCGATATATTTTATTCATTCTTTGATAATATGGGGTGTCGGTGATCAGAATCTCCTCAAACTCATTTCTTAGCATTATAATACTCCTTTGCCAGAAGATGTTCTTTGTAGGTCTTTGAGAAGTGATGGTATCCGTCGCCACGGGCAACGAAATAAAGATAATCAACATCTGCCGGATATAGCGCTGCCTTTAACGAATTCAGACCAGGCGAGCATATCGGTCCGGGTGGCAAACCAGGATAAAGATATGTATTGTAAGGCGAATCACATTTCAAATCCTTTTCTCTTAGATAGGTAATCACGGTATCAGGATTTTTTAATTTATAGATATAGATAACAGTTGCACAGGATTCAAGGGGACGATGGAGTTTGATCCTATTTAAAAATACCCTTGCAATGATAGGCCTTTCTTCATTATATCGTGCCTCTTTTTCAACAAGGGAGGCGATTATAACCGTATTGTGGATTGAATCCATTGGAACATCGGTAATTTTTTTGACCCTGGTTTTAAAATTTTCCACCATTTTTTTAATTATCCCTGCCTCATCAGCACTTTCTTCAAGTGAGTATGTATCAGGAAAAAGATATCCTTCAAGGGATGGCAGGTTGAATCCAAGACTTTTTATAAAATTTCTGTCCTTACACAGAGAGATAAATTTTTCTTTGTTTTGAATCACATTTCTTTTGTTCAAAATCTCTGCGATCTCTTCTATTATAAGTCCTTCAGGAATTGTTATTGTAATATCACTCCTGCCACCTTTGATGAGTTTATATACCACATAAACTGGATTTTTATAAATTGATAATTGATGCCTTCCTGAACGGATTTGGTTTTCTTTGCCCAGAATTTTGAGCCAGAATAAAAATTCATAAGGATTAATGATAATATTTTCTTTTGTTAAGATATCTGCTACTTCTTTCGCAGTTGTATTCCTTGGTATATTGATCTCTCTTTGGCCAAGGTCAAAAGGCTGGAGCCAGCATAAAATTATGATAAATAATGCGCTAAAAAAAATTATTTTCTTCATATATTAACATTCGGCAGTAAAATTGTCCTTTTGGCGTAGATATTCCTCAAGCATCAATGAGGCAGAGATTTGATCAAGATTCTTATTCTTAATCCCGTAGTCTTTTAATATATTTGTTGCCAGTTTACTCGTATATCTTTCATCCCATAACTGGATTTCAATATTTAAAGATTTTTTTAATCTTGCAGCAAAACTCTTTATTTCATCAGACATTTCACTATCTTTACCATCAAGATGTAATGGATTCCCGATGAGGATTAATCCAACATTATTTTCTGCGCAGATAAACTTAAGTCGTTTGATAAGGTTTTTTTGTGATTTATAGGAAATCGTCAAATACGGCTGGGCAATGATACCGAGCGGATCAGTAAGGGCGATTCCGATATGCATCTTTCCATAATCAATCGCCATAATCTTCATCATTCAAATTATAACTAAATTTTTTTTATTGTCAACAAGGATTGACTTTTACAATATAATCGGTATAATAACAACATAGGGGGTAAAATGAATAAATATATTTTTTCTCTATTCTTAATGTTTTTAATTTTCTGTGGTGGGCCCCAGGGACCTGTTCCGGGTGGTGCGCAACAGGGACCAAATATTGCCTTTGGAACGCTTACAGAAGGTGAGATACAGAGATTTCTTAAGGTGTTACCAACATTCATTGAGATAGTGGAAAAAGAAGGTAAGGATCTCCAACTCGATGCCCGTCCCGGAGATATAATGTCTGCATTTCAAGGGATGAGTGTGCTGGACAGGCAGATTGCAGCCCTTGATTCAAGATTAAGGGCTGCAGGTATGGGCTGGAATGAATTCTTGCCTGCTTATGCGAAAACAATGATGGCTTACTCTGCGCTCCTTCTTGATTCATTAAAGGTTGAGATGCAAAAGGGAATGGATGAAAATCAGGCACAGATAAAGCAGATGGAAGAATTATTAAAAGACCCAAAGATCCCTGAGGCACAGAAAAATGCCATAAAGGCATCTCTTGAGGCATATAAACAGAGCACCCAGACCATGAATCAAATGGATACAATTTATGCAAAGGTTCCTCAGGCAAATAAAGACCTGGTGAGGAGATATTTCAAAACAATTAATGATATTGTAAATCGGGATTAAAATCAGGGATTTTTAAGGGTCTTTAAAAGCATCCGGGCACCGGTATCATTCGGATTGAATTTGAGCCATTCTTCAAGCAATCTAATTGCCGAGTCAGTATCATTCAGGTCCAGATAGGTATCAATCAATCCATTATAGGCAGAGGTATTGCGCGGATTAATGTGCAGTGCCTCTTTGAAATATTTTAGTGCCCTTTGATAATCGTGATTCAATCTGAACGATTCACCGATCTGAGCAAATATCTGGGGTTCTTTTTTATCGATCCTGCTGAAATAATAATCTGCGGAATCAGTTATGTGTAATTGATTGAACAACATCCCGAGATTATAATACAGTTTCCAGACTTCTTTATCCAATGATTCAAATAATAAACCCAAACGCCAGGCATTCAATGCACCCTCAAAATCATTATTATCCCTGAGCAAAAATCCTAAATAGATCATGGCAATTGCATAATTGTAGTATAAATTTATAGTATTCTGGTCCTTTATTGCTTCATAACCAAAAAATTCTCCTTCTTTTTTCCTCTTTTCAAAATCCTTAAGTATTCGTGCCACCATATCATATTTTTTGGGTGAAAAATAACCAGTATAGCGATAATCCTCATAGAAAAATTTCTTTGTCTTTATCACATCCATATTTTTAGGAAATGGTATGCCATCGCCACTAACCCGATATACGATTCCTTCAATTTTTAGATACGGGTCAAAGCCCGTGTAATTTTCATAATCAACTGTAGACGAAAAATATATGGGTCTTTTACCCTCATAATTTTTCAAGAATTTTCCTCCAAAACTATCTGCCTTTATGAAGTAATCCTGGGCATTCAAAATTTTGCCGGCATTTGTCGCAAGGATATCTCGTATCATAATATCTTTCACAAACAGAATTTTTTTATCGTCAGATACAAAATAACCCTGTTCACATATTTTTTTAATCGTTGTATTATCAAAACTTATCGGTGCACCCCAGTATTTCAAATGCCTTATATACCAATCAGTATTGATAAGTGAAAGATTTGCTACAATGATATCCCGTCTTATTCCGAGGACCTCCTGAACAAACCACAAAGGGAATGTATCATTATCACCGTTGGTGAACAAAATAGCATTCGGTGCACAGGACATCAATAGGTTATATCCATAGTCCCGCGGTATAAAATTCTTGTATCGGCTATTTAGGTTGAAATTAAAAAATGCAGGGATGATTGAATATAAGGTTAGAAAAGGTATGAGGATATTCTGAAGATTTAACCTTCTTATCCTTTCAAAAAATCCAAGAAGTCCAAAGGCGATCAATAGTCCGATATATAAAAAACTCGTATGGAAGAAATAATCACGCTCCCTGACCTCTCTGGGTTGATGTGCAGGATTTGAATCAGAAGGGGAAAACTTCAAATTGAGATAACCAACGATACCGATAGAAACAAAAAAGATTACCAGAATCAAAAGGATGAATATCTTCTGGTCGTTTTTATATAGCTCAATAAACCCATTTATTATTAAAAAATAAAAAATCAAAAGTAAAAATAATCTTAAAAAACCATTTAAATATTCCGGGGCAATCTGCCAGGAAAGATAACGAATATAAAGGGCAATTTGATGATAAATCCCTTCTATTACCCCCATACCCTTTATTTGCGTCTGTCTTGGCAATATCTTCTGCATACCATATTGTGAACGATGGAGCACACCAAAGAAGGCAGAAAATGACTCTCCTGGCTCATTCATATTTATACGGGGTGCAATATTCTCGCCTTTCAGGTACCTTTCAGCAACCTTTTTATCCTTGTAAAATTCAGTCAGTATCTTTGACCTTAATGGCAGATATAATTCTGAACTTAAACCAGCAAGGATAAATAACACACCTGTCCAGAAGAATATCCGATTGTTCTTTGTCGTATTTCTACTCATTGAGAAACCCGCTGCGATCAATAATATCAAAATTAGAATCACCAACGCCGGTGTAAGAAGGTTATCAGGCAGCAGAAACATATAAGAAAATATAACAATCTGGAAAATACCGAGTAGTAAAAAGAGTCTATCTTTAAAAAATCCTGGATTGACCAAATAGATAAATACATATATGGGAATGACCATTAAAAATGGCACAAGATGAATACCTGTGGCAAGGAATATTAGGTAGAAACTAAATAGAAGATATTTGTTATTGGGTTGATTATTTTTTATACTCTCATACCAGAGCAACACAAGATAATTTATCAAAACAAAGATAAAACTTGCTGGTGCATAGACCTCGGTTTCAACTGCATTCCACCAGATTGAAAAATAGAATGGAATTCCGAGTGTAGCAATAAATGCTGACCAGATCCCTTTATTATTCAGACCATATCTGCTCAATACCAATATCTTTAATATGATTTTGTAAATCAAAAATATTGAACCAAGGGAAAAGCATATTGCAAGTAAATTCATATGCCAGGCAACTTCCTTTGAGATCGGCAGAATGCGGGCGAATAATCCAATCACCATCAACCAGACCCTGCCCAGGATAACATAAAATGGTGTGCCTGGTGGATGGGGAATTGCCAGGGTATAGGCAGAGGTAATGAATTCTCCACAATCCCAGAAGGAAAGGGTGGGTGCAACTGTAAAAAGATAGACCACACCAGCAATGAATAAAATCAGGATGATGAGAATATTTTTTAATTCCAGAAAATTAGATCTATTGGCAATCAACCGATCAAAACCATTCATCCATTTAACCATTTAACCAATCTCACAGGTTGTTAAGATTATCAAGGGCACTTTTTATCTGTTTATATGTTCTATCGAGTGCCTCAGAAATAACCTTTGTATCACTGATGATTGGCATAAAATTTGTATCACCCAGCCACCTGGGCACAAGGTGATAATGCAAATGGTCAACGAGTCCAGCACCTGCAATCCTACCCTGGTTTATTCCGATATTAAATCCATCCGGATGGAATGCTTGCTTCATTGCCATTATTGCACGGGAGAGCAATCTTTGGATTGTTAATATTTCTTCATCATTGAGCAATTCAATCAGTCCGATATGCCGAACCGGTGCAATCAACAAATGGCCATTGTTATATGGATAGCGATTCATAATCGTAAAACCAAGTTCAAATTTTTCTATGATAAATACCTGTTCTTGATCTTTACTTTTAAATGCAGCACACAAAAAACATTCTTTGCTCGGATTTCTTATATACTCCATTCTCCAGGGTGCCCAGAGTCTTTCCATCTATCCAATCCGGTATTTGTTTAAATCTTCATCTTTTATAGGTACGATCTTTATCTTAACGATCTTCCTGCCTTCCTTATACCATACCTCAACCTGTGGTTCAGATTTTTTATCACTATATCTTGCTACAATCTGGGCAGAAATTTTTAGGAAATCCTTTCCACCAAAGAGCAATCCATTAGGGCTTCCAGTATCAGGCACATATAATAGATAATCTGCTTGAGAGATAAATTTTTCAAGTTTTTCATTCTCTTCTTCTTCCCTTCCTACGACGAGTTTTGCCTCAGGAGATAATCTGAAATGGCGGCCAATCTTTAACAAAGCAATATCTTCTGGTTTTATCTTTTCCTCATATCTCATCAAATCTGCAACCCGGCGCGAGAATCCAGGGTCAGTGAGAAGACAACCACCACTGGGCGTCTGGAATTCTGTGATATTCATTTCCTGTGCCAGGGCAAGCGATTCCCTCCTTGACCGGCCTTTGATCTTCAATAATTTTTCCCTCTTTATCCAACCCTTCTTTTCTGGAATCGTTTCAGGCAATAATCCACCACTCAGTGGTCTTACCACCAATCCTTCAAGATCTGCCTTTTTTACAACGAGATTGAGCATTTCCATTCGCTGGGAAAAGGGCCTCTGGTCAAGGACCTCTCCGGTGACAATAAAATCTGCTTTAACTTCCTTCATATATTCCTTTGCCTTTTGTAGCATCAATATTCTGCAATCAACACAGGGATTAAGGTTTTCACCAAATCCATATTTGGGCGACCTGATTATCTCAATCAATTCTTCAGTGATGTCAATGATCTTCAACTTTGGAATCTTCGGCAGGGTCTTTGCAGGAAGAAATTGATGCGTAAGATGGAGCGGATAACAAGTTATGCCCCAGTCTTTCACAATTTCAAGGGCAAGGGTTGAATCAAGCCCCCCTGAATATAATACAACTGCCTTTGCCATCATTATCCTCCTAATTCCTTTAACATATTCAAGGCACTTGTATCTGAAGGATTGATCATCAACCACTGTTTGATCACCTTCTTTGCCGATGCTGTATCATTCATATCAAGATATGTGGCAAGTAGTGCCATATAACCCTGGGCATTTCTGGGCTGGGTTGTTACAATCTCTTGGAAATATTCAATCGCCCTATCATACCTGCCCATTGAACGGTAAACCATACCGAGCCTCATCAGACTGTTCGGGTCCTTCGTTTTTATCTTTGAAAACATAGCATCTGCAGAATCAAGCATCCCGATCTGGGCATAGAGAAGCCCGAGGTTGTAGATAAAAGGAAATTGCTGTCCTGCTTCAAATGCCATTGCAAAACGCCAGGCATTGATTGCACCCTCAATATCTCCTTTTGCCTGGAGCACAAGCCCTAAACTGAAGAGACCAGCTGCATAATTTGCATATAATCTTTCTGAATTTTCATCCCTGTTTACATAATAACCAGGGAATTCGCCCTTTGCCTTTCTATTTTCAAAATCAACAATGACCTTTGATAAAAATGGGTAGATTTCAGGATTGAATAATCCAGTGTAACGGAATTGTTTATAGAAGAAATCCTTTGTCTTTTCAATATCAACATTAAAGGGAACTTCCATACTATCTCCTGTCACGCGGTTGACAAGCCCTTCAAGTCTTAGATAAGATTCAAGCCCTTTGTAATTATCCGGTGATACAGTTGACGCAAAGTAAATAGGCCTTTTACCTTTATATCCCTTCATATATTTTCGTGCAAATTCATCGAGGGGGATGAAATAATCCCTGTCTTTTAGTTCAATACCCGCATTTGTTGCAATTATATGCCTGATCATTATATCCTTCACATATATTATCCTTCGGTCTGTAGTCATCTGCGGGGTTAATCTACTTATAACATTCTCGCTGAATGTAATCGGTGCACCCCAGTATTTCAAATGCCTTATATACCAGTCGGTATTGATGAGTGAAAGATTTGCTACAATGACATCCCTTCTCACACCCAGAACCTCCTGGGCAAACCATAATGGAAATGTATCATTATCACCATTGGTAAAAATGATTCCATCTTTGTCACAGGAAATGAGCATATTTATGCCATAATCCTTGGGAATGAAGTTTCCATAGCGGTTGTTCAAAGACAGATTTGTAAAGAATGGTATAATACCAAAGGCAACTATACCTGAATAAGCACCGATATTGGCAAAACGGTTATTTTTTGACTCTTTTCTGACCCACTCTACAAATGCATAAAAACCAAGACCAACCAGGAGACCAAAATAGACATCTGTAGTATGGAAGAAATAATCACGCTCCCTCACTTCTCTTTCCTGGTGTTTGGGATTTGAATCGCTGGGTGAGAACTTCAGATTCAAATAACCGATCATTGCAAAGGAAAGCATAAACATAATGAGCATCATAAAGATGAATATCTTCTTCTCCCTCTTAAAAAGTTCAATGATTCCCCAGATGCCCGTCGCATAGAATATTGTGAGCAAAATCGAACGGAAGAATCTATTAACACTTTCTGGCGCAATCTGCCAGGAGAGGTATCTTATAAACAATGCAACCTGCCAGAAATAGCCTTCAATCACACTATAACCTGTTTTTTCCTGGGTCTTGCGCGGCAGCATATACTGTGGTCCATACTGGCGCCTGTGCAAGGCATCATCAAATGCCTTCAAATTCGCACCGGGTTCACATTCATTTATCCTCGGTGCAATATTTTCACCCTTGATATAAAGTTCCTGGGCAACTCTGTCTCTGTATAATTCAGTAATGCGTCTTGACCTTATCGGCAGATACAACTCGGTTGAAACACCAATAATGACGAGCACAACACCGGCCCAGAAAAAGAGCCAGTGTGCATATTTTTTCGGATTGTTCAAGGGTAAAACAATGGCAGTGAGCAGGATCAGTCCAAGGATTATGATTAACAATGTATAAAGGTTTTCAGGGGCAATGAACAACAAAACAAATAGAAATATCTGGAATAATCCTAATAATATCAATAACCAGTCCTTTAAGTATCTCCTTTCCACAATGAAGATAAAACCATAGACAGGGATAAATATCAAAAATGGTGTGAGATGGATACCGGTGGATAGAAAGATAAGATAAAAAGACAGGAGAAGAAATTCATTCCTGGGTTGACCGTTCTTCACACTCTCATACCATTTAAGGACAATGTAATTTACAAAGAGGAATACAGATGTTGCTGCAGTGTAAACCTCGGTTTCAACCGCATTATCCCAGACCGTATAAAAGAAGCATACTAAAAGTGTTGTTCCAAAGGCAACAAGAATTTGGATCATGCGATTTTCATTCTTTGACCATAATCTGAATATCTTTAATAGAAGGCGATAAAAAATGACCGCAGATAAAAGGGTAAAGGTTATTGCAATCAGATTCATATGCCAGGCAACTTCCTTTGAGATCGGCAGAATGCTGGCAAATAATCCTATCGCCATCAACCAAACCCTACCCAGAATCACATAAAATGGCGTGCCTGGCGGATGGGGTATTGCCAAGGTATAGGCACAAGAAATAAACTCCCCGCAATCCCAGAAAGATACTGTTGGTGCCACAGTATATAAATAGACACCGCCGGCAAAAATCAATATAATGAAAAGAAGAATCTTCTCAAGTTTATCGTAATTCATTTAAACCTCCAGAATTTAAATGATAATCAAAAAATAAGGACTGTCAAGTGAGCAAAACTGATAACATCTTCTTCTCTCTACTCGCTACTTAATAAATATTCGTCAGTAAAAATCAGTTGACCAGGAGATAAAAATCTGTATAATCAGATATGGAAGACGCACGCAATCTATGGGATAGGTTCTGGTCCCGAAAACAACCTGAATCCATATACCCGCCTGTCACTGATATCATTCAGGAATTGCTAAAATTCATTAATCCCAAAAATAAATTTGCCCTTGAACCTGGTGCAGGGACAGGCAGGGATGGGATCAGATTGGCAAAACTCGGGGCAAATGTCTTTTTACTTGATTATTCAAAAAAAAGTTTAAACCTTGCTAAAAGTTATTTAAAAAACGAAAATGATGTCCAGTTGATTCAGGCAGATGCACTCAACACACCATTTAAAGATGAATCCTTTGACATCGTCTTTCATCAAGGGCTTCTTGAACATTTCAGGGATCCAGCACCTTTGATAAAAGAAAATTGCAGGATTTTAAAAAAAGATGGATTACTGATTATTGATGTGCCCCAGACATTTCATATCTATACATTGATAAAAAATATTTTGATGTTTTTGAAATTATGGTTTGCAGGCTGGGAAAGGCAGTTTACCATTGATTCGCTTAAAAGATTGATAAAAAGATATGATTTAGAACCCCTCTATTTTTATGGCGATTGGTCAAGGCCCGGGATAGTTTATAAAATCATAAGAGAAATTCTTTTGAGGTTCAAGATACATCTTCCTATGTATCCAAAATTTTTTGGACGTTTAACAGAAAAATTTTATGAAATCGAGAAGTCTTTGTCAAAAAAGAGAATATTCCTCTATACTGCCCTTTCTATCGGTGTAATCGCCAAAAAGAGATGAGATTTGATCTTAGAAAAAACTATATCGTCTTTGAAACAATAGATTCTTTTAATTCCATCCCTAAACAGCACAAAACCCTTGAAACCTGGGCATCACGGAAATATCTTTCAACCGGATAATCCTTCATATATCCATAACCACCATAGACCTGTATCGCATTCGTCGTGACCTCAGCAACAGCCTGATTACTGAAATATCTCGTGATTGCAGAAATCCGTGCGCAGTCTTTATTATTATCCCTGATATTTGCTCCATCATACAATAAGTTCCTGACCACCTCTATCTTCGTTGCCATATCAGCAATCATCTCCCTGACCATACCAAAATTTATTATTGGCTCACCAAACTGAACCCTTTCCTTTGCATATTTTATCGCATTTTCCATACTTGCCTGGGCAATCCCCAGATTTATTGCTGAAAAACCCAGATTGGCAAATGTCTTTATCTCTTCAAGGATATTCCTTCCATCACCTTCATTGCCAAGCCGATTATCTGCTGATAACCTAAGATTATTAAAGACCAATTCAGTAATGCCACTACAATTCATTCCAATGATATTATCTTTTTTATTTCTTAGGACACCTGAAACCGAACTATCGACCATCAGGGCATCAACTTTACCATTGTATTCCGCAAACATTAAAAAAGGGCCATTTGCGACGCCATTTAGTAAAATATGATTTCTTCCAGAGATAATGTAAGAATTATTCTCTAATCCCACCTTTATCTCATTGGTTATGACCTCAGCAAAACCACCGATAGATTCTCCGGTTGCCAAAAATGGTAGATACTTTTTTTTCTGCCCATCATTACCAAATTTTACCAATGGATATGAAAAAAGAATATTATGAGCAAGGAGTATGAGGGCGGTTGAAGGACAGACCTTACTTATCTCTTCTAAGGTCACAAGGAATGAAACCGTATCAAGTGCACAACCACCAAAAGATTCTGGTATGGTAGAACCAAGGATACCCATCTCACTGAGTTTTTTGATATTCTCAACCGGGAATATACCTTTTTTATCAAATTCATCTGCTTTTTCTGACAATACTTCTTTTGCAAATTTTCTGATCTCATTTTGTAACAACAAAGCCTCTTTATTTAATTCCATCGTCACTCCTTTTTGTATCCAGTCTCTCTGATAATCTCCAGGGCGATCTGACCGCGCTGGATTTGATTCGTTCCTTCATAGATCTGTGTAATCTTTGCGTCCCGCAACATCTTCTCCACATTATATTCTCTCAATAATCCATATGAACCCATTATTTCAATCGCATCAAGCGTGGTCTTCATTGCAATATCAGAAGGGAATAGTTTGGCAAATGAGGCAGGCTTGGTTGTATTTTTTATCCCGGCATCGATTGAACGGGCAGCAGCATAAATGAGTGAACGTGCTGCCTCAATCTCGGTTGCCATATCTGCAATCTTGCGTTGAATATATTGATTGCCTAAGAGATTTTTTTCCGCAGCAAATTTAAGAACTGCCTCATATGCACCCTGTGCTACACCAAGTCCAATCGCACCAACACCAGGCCTTGCCCGGTCAAAATTTCGCATTGTATAGATAAATCCCAATCCCTCTTTTCCCATCAGGTTCTCTTTCGGCACCTTACAATCAGAGAATACAAGTTCGGTTGTGGTTGAAGTCCGTATGCCGAGTTTATTTTCATGTTTACCAAAATCAAATCCTGGCATCCCTTTTTCTACAATAAATGCTGAAATCCCCCTTGCCCCTCTTGCCTTATCAGTAGAGGCAAGAACCACATAGACATCTGCAATACTGCCATTTGAAATGAATTGTTTCACACCATTTAAAATATAATAATCGCCTTCTCTTCTTGCCGTGGTCTGGATATTTGCTACATCACTCCCTGCCTGCGCCTCAGTGAGCCCGAATGCACAGTATAGTTCACCACTTGCAATCTTTGGTAGATACTTCTTTTTCTGCTCTTCAGAGGCAAAGTATATTATTGGTCCTGAACCGAGTGCACCAACAGCATAGGCAGTGGCAACGCCAGCACAGACCCTTCCAACCTCTTCACAGGCAATGCTCATATCCATAATCTTTGCACCGGTTCCACCATATTCTTTTGGTATGAATATCCTCAATAGTCCTTCCTTTGCCATTCTCTCAATTATCGTGCGCGGAAATTCAGCATTCTTATCAAGTTCATCACGCACCGGTAATATAATCTCTTCCGCAATCTTCCTCACCCTTTCCTTCAACGCCTTTTCTTCATCAGTCAAAAAATATTCCATAAACCTCCTTTTCAAATTCTATGAAATTTAATTCTATAAACTTTTTCAGAAAAGTCAAGTTTATAACCGTAGCGATTCAGTAATTAATCGGTTGCTTGACTTTTTCTAAAAATTAAATAAAATAATGAACAGGAGAATATTATGAACGAAAATTTTGAACCCAAGATAATTGGATTTATGTGTAAATGGTGCACATATGCGGCAGCGGATTTAGCCGGTGTAAGCAGACTACAGTATCCACCCAATATCGTTCCAATAAGATTGATGTGCTCTGGTGGATTAGAGCCTTCCTATATAATAAAGGCATTAAAAGAAGGTGCTGATGGTGTCTTTATCGGTGGCTGCCATTTTGGCGACTGCCATTATCAGACCGGAAATTATCAAACCAATAAACGGATTGCCCTTTTAAAGACCTTACTTGATGAAATGGGTATTGATAATCGCAGGGTGAGATTGGAATGGATCTCTGCGGCTGAAGGTGTAAAATTCGCCCAGAAAATAAAAGAATTTGTTGAGGAGATTAAAAGATTGGGCCCTAACCCACTTAAAAAGGAGGCATAATGGCAAAACCCAAGGTTGCCCTATACTGGTGTGCATCCTGTGGTGGATGTGAAGAGGCAGTCGTTGACCTGGCTGAGGATATATTAAAGGTCGTTGATGCAGTTGATATAATCCTCTGGCCTGTGGCATTGGATTTCAAATACAAAGATGTTGAGGCGATGCCGGACAAATCAATTTTGGTGAGTTTTATCAATGGTGCAATCAGGAATTCAGAACAGGAGCATATTGTTAAACTCTTAAGGCAGAAATCCCAGCTGGTCGTTGCATTCGGTGCCTGTGCACACCTTGGTGGAATCCCTGGACTGGCAAATATTGCCAATAGAAAAGAGATATTCGAAACTGTATATAAACTTACTCCAACCACACCAAACCCAAAAGGGGTCTTTCCCCAGACCACAACTGAAATACCTCAGGGGAAATTGACCCTGCCTGAATTCTATGACACAGTTAAATCCCTTGACCAGACGATTGATGTTGACTATTACCTTCCTGGTTGTGCACCACCACCAGACCTGATAATGAAAGGGATTCAGACCCTGCTCTCTGGTAATTTGCCACCTAAAGGAACGGTCATTGCCTCAGAAAAATCACTCTGTGAAACCTGTCCAAGGAATAAGACAAAACCTGATAAGATGGTGATAAAGGAGATTAAGAGAATTTCAGAGGTGATTGCGGATCCGGAGAAATGCTTCCTTGCTGAGGGCATCATCTGTTTAGGTCCAGCAACCCGGGGTGGTTGCGGTGAAAGATGTATCAATGCGAATATGCCCTGCCGGGGTTGTTTTGGACCGACAAAAGAAGTGATAGACCAGGGTGCAAAATTCTTATCTGCACTTGCCTCAATCATTGATGCCAATACTGAAGAAGAGGTCAAAAAGATTACAGACCAGATTATTGACCCGATAGGTCTATTCTATATGTATTCTCTACCGACATCAATTTTACGCAGGAAGCAGGGGGTGTAGAATGTTCAAAGAAATAACCATTGATCCAATCACAAGATTAGAAGGGCATGGAAAGATAGATATCTTTCTTGATGATGCAGGTAATGTTGCCCATGCCTGTTTGCAGATCCCAGAACTTCGCGGCTATGAAAGGTTTGCTATCGGCAGGCTTGCTGAGGAGATGCCAAGAATCACTGAGACCATATGCGGTGTCTGTCCTACTACCCATCATATGTGCTCAACCAAGGCACTTGATGATCTGTATGGGGTTGAACCACCACCTGCAGCAAAGAAGATCAGAGAATTCCAGTATAATACATTTATGTTTGAAGACCACAATCTCCACTTCTATTTCCTTGGTGGTCCTGATTTTATTGTCGGACCTGATGCACCTGCAGGACAGCGCAATGTCCTTGGTGTCATTGCCAAGGTTGGTTTGGAGATAGGTAAGAAAGTAATTGACATCAGAAAACGGACCAGAAATATCATCCAGACCCTTGGTGGCAGGGTCGTCCATCCAGTAAATGGATTGCCTGGCGGTGTATCAAGGGGAATTAAAAAAGAAGAGCAGGAAGAATGGAAGAAGGTTGCTGCAGATGCTGTGGAATTCGCAAAGTTTACCTTAAAGGCATTTGATGATATTGTCTTAAAGAACAAAGCCTATGTTGATTTGATCGTAGGTGATATCTACAAACACAAGACCTATTATATGGGTCTGGTTGATGACAATAACAAAGTTAATTTTTATGATGGCTGGATTAGAGTAGTTGACCCTGATGGCAAGGAATTTGCTAAATTTAAGGCAAGGGATTATCTCGATCACATTGCCGAAGGAGTTGAGACCTGGACCTATATAAAATTTCCGTATCTGAAGAATGTGGGCTGGAAGGGTTTTGTTGATGGCAAGGATAGTGGTGTGTATCGGGTTGCACCATTGGGTAGACTCAATGCATCAGATGGTATGGCAACACCAATCGCCCAGGAATACTATGAAAAGTTCTATGATACACTCGGTGGAAAACCTGTTCACAATACACTTGCAACACACTGGGCAAGGGTGATAGAGGCGATGCAGGCTGCGGAAAAAATGGTAGAATTGATAAATGACCCGGAAATCACTGATACAAAGATTAGAAATATGGATTTCAAAACGCCGAAGATTGGTATTGGTGTGATTGAGGCACCAAGGGGGACACTGTATCATCACTATGAGACCGATGAAAAAGGAAGGCTCACAAAGGCAAATCTGATTGTGGCGACCGTGAATAATTCAGCAGCAATAAATATGTCCATTGAAAAGGCGGCAAGAAACCTGATCAAGAATGGTGTTGTGAATGATGGCTTATTGAATATGATTGAGATGGCGTTTCGTGCTTATGACCCCTGCTTTGCCTGTGCGACACATAGTTTACCTGGTCAGTTGCCGATTGAGATAAATATACACAATAACAAAGGCGAGATTATTCGGACGATAAAGAATTAATTAAATCCTGCATACTCGTTGTTAACTTAAAAAACGGAGTAGCGAGACTTGTCTCGCGCCCCTAAGTTTTTATTATCTCTACTCACTATTTTCATCAATAGATGCAGACAAATTCCCAATTCGCCAAATTTCGTGGTGTCTTCGTGATGTTGTTTTTCAGAAAATGTAGGACAAGGCTCGCCCCTATCCGCTGGAGTTTTATCCTCTCCCTTGATTTTACATCATTTTTAAATAAAATTATCTATGCCAATTAAAGGTTTTAGTGAGGAAATACGGGTCATTAAAAGATTGATTTCTATATTTGACCGCTATTCAAAATTGTATAAAAAAATATCTAATGGCAAATTTGAAAATTATGAAGAGTATATCAGGGTCGGTTTTACTGATGAAGAGGAACTGATCAAACCAAAACTCTGGCTTGATTTTTTAAATGAAATTCTGTGTTTCCCAAAAGATGAGTATATTCCCGAATATCCTGAACACACAGGTTTGACTCCAGATTTTACACCCCGGGACCTGCGTGCCCATCCATTTATTTTTGAAATTAAAGGCTCTGACTGTCAGGATTTGTCAATTCACTATAAGAAGGTGACAGATTATATTAAACCGCCAATCCGATGGGCAGTATTAACCAATATGCACCAATTAGTGGTCTATGAAAAGGACTTTCATCTGCCGGTGAGTGATTATTCATTTGATTTTTTATTACTTTATAAAACATTCAAATCCCAGCCCAGAAAGATTCTTGAATATGATAATACAAAAAAATTTTTGAATTTTATTGAAAGATTCAAATATAGAGAATTTACCTTACAGGATAAAATTGAGAAGATAAAAGAAGGGATTCCATGGACCGGGCAGGAGGTTCTTGATGCGGATGCACTAATTGAGAGTATTCGTAAAATCGTTGCCTGGCTATATGATGATATAAAAAAGTATCGTCCACACCTAACTGATACACTCCATTTTTTACCCCGTAATCAGGTTGAATTTGCCCAGGAGATAGAATCAATCGCCCGGGAACTGGATAGAAGAAGACCCTTTGTCAAAGTGTCTGCTGAGGATTTAAAGACATTTATAAAAGCAAAAATGGGCACAATTGAATACCAGGCAGTTGAAATATTTTTAATGCGGGTTGCCTATTTTGCGATGACCAGGATACTCATTGCACGGATGTGGGAGGATATTGGGCTCCTTGAACAGATACTTTACGATGGTGGATTTAGAATTTGGTATGAAAGGCTTGAAAATCGTATCCAGGAAGTTTTGAGAATGGCATTTTCATTTGCCGCTAAGCAGTATTCCTGGCTTTATGCAGCACCCAATAACTATAATTGGTATATTCCATCAGAAGAGGTTATAATCAATGTCCTTTATGAATTTTCAAAATATAATTTAGGTAAATTGAATACCGATGTTCTGGGAACAGTTTATGAGAAATATGTTGATGATATTGATAGGAAAAATAAAGGACAATACTACACACCAAGGGAGATAATCAGTCTTATCTGGGATTTGGTAGGATTTAAAGATGAGACCAATTTTTTCAATTATGAAAATGGAAAAAGAAAACCAAAATTAATTTTTGACCCGGCAGTAGGTTCTGCTGGTTTTCTGGTTGAAGCGGCAAGGAGAATTCAGGAACTGAGCCATTATAATGAAAAGGAATTAGAAGATCTCTATGAGGTATTCCAGTCTCTTTATGATGGATTATTCGGATGCGACATCAGCCTCTTTGCCTATTATATTGCAGAAGTAAATTTAATCATACAAATCACACCAATAATAAAAAATATAAGGACTATAGCAAAAAATTTGCTCCAGTTACCATTTACCCTTGGTTTAATCCCCTACGATTCTTTAGCCCTGCATAATCCGAAACTTATTGGTGTTTCTGACCCGAATGCATTTATCAGGAATTCTAAAGACCCTTATGAAAGGTTAAATCCGCTAACAGATAAATATAAAAAGGATGTTCTGGATAGAATTAGGGAAACAAAAGATTTTGACTATATCTGTTCAAATCCACCATATATTGGCGAGAAGGGGCATAAGGATTTATTCCGAAGAACGATAGAATCTTACCCCTACTGGCAGGAATATTATCAGGGGAAGATGGACTATTTCTATTTCTTTATTATCTTAGGGCTTTCCAAACTAAAAGAGGGAGGCAAACTCGCATTTATTACAACATCTTACTGGCCTACTGCGGATGGGGCATCAAAATTGCGTAAATATATCCTTGACAATGCACTCATTCAAACCATTATAGACTTTGGTGAAACAAAGATTTTTGAAGGTGCACCGGGTCAGCATAATATGATTTTTATCCTTGAGCGATGCTCAAGTTATGAGCAGGGGCTCGTTAAATTTCCGATTGAAGAGATAATAAAAAAGAAATCAATGCACCAGATTAAAATTGTAAAAGTAAAAAAACTGCCTGAGATGAATAATAATTCTATAAACAATCACCACCGTATTCGGTTAAAAAAACTTGTTGACCACATTAAAATTCATATTGATAAAGAGCAATACTCTGATGATTACATTGAGGTCTTTTACAGCGCAGTGAAACAAGGGGAGTTGGATGAAAGGGCGTGGAATCTATATTATTCAAAGTCGCAGGCGCAAATTTTGAATTCGATAGAAAACAAAACGGAACCCATAGAAAAGATATGTGAAATTGACTGTGGCATTTTCTCTAATGCAGATTTTGTAAGTGATAAATACCTCATGCTAATTCCTGACGATAAAAGGCAGAAACTAAATATAAAACCAAACGATGGCATTTTTGTATTAACTCAACCCGAAGTAGGGGATTTATTAAAAGACGACCCTCAAAATGAGGTAATAAAACGCACATACAAAAATTCTGATATTGACAATTATTATATTGATACGGAAACCAATATGAAATACCTATTGTACATTGATGATTCATATGACCCAAAAAAGTTTCCAAGGATCACCAAACACCTAGAAAAATATAAAGAAATTCTACTTGCCCGATTAGATAGGTATGGTGAAAAATATCCGTGGTGGCGACTTCACAGACCCCACAATAAGAATATTTATGAGAGCCCCAAAATTGTGACATCAAGATGGGGGAAAGAGAATAATTACGCTATTCAAACAGGTAACTTTTATGAAAATTCCGATATAAACTTATATATTCCTAAAGATGGTGTAAAAGAATCAATCAAATATATTTTGGGATTATTAAATTCTAAATTATTAAATTATTGGATTTTATATAAAGGACGCGGCGAGGGTGTTTCGCGACAGATTAGATTAAAGCAAATTCCCATCCGCCGTATTGATTTTAGCAATCCTGAAGAGAAGAAAATTCATAACGACCTGGCTAAAAGAGTTGAAAAGATAATTGAATTAAAAAAAGAACTGGCACAATATAACAAATTCTTTAAGGGTATCCGCCTTACCAAACTTGAAGGACCAGAAAAACTACCTGAGCCGGATATTTACGCAATAACTGTGAGTCTGCCGCAAGAAGACCAGAGAATTTTACGCACCCATCAAAAAGTCTCCTGGGCGCCAAAGGAGATTGAAGATTTTTATTTATCAAAAACTGGCAAAATAGAGGAAGTCGCCCCGCTTTTTACGGGTAAGGAAGAAGAGCCAGTATTCTCCATTAAACTTTTGTCAAAAGACAAAAAACAAATATCAATAAATGCACCAAAAGAGATAGTGAATTATCTTCAGGAAGTTCTTCAAAGCTACATTGGCAAATCCTGGGAAGAAATAAAAAAGATTCCCATTGCAAAAGACCTTAAGACCTATCAGGCAAAAGAAAAAGAAATCATCCAGCAAGTAAAAACCTTACTTTCGCAAATAGCAAAGACACAAAATGAAATTGATGAAATTGTTTATGATTTATACCAGATTTCACCTGAAGAAAAGAAAATAATTCAAGATGCAGTGAAGGATAGAAAAGAAACGCGTTGAACTTTTTGATGGAATGCACTAACAAATTTACTCTGCAGAACGATGAAAAAATTGCTCTTAGGTATCGGGAATGAATATTGTGGTAATGATGCGATTGGTATTATCATTGCCCAAAGATTAAAAGAATTTTTTCCTGAATGCGATTTAAAGACCGGTGCCTTTAGTGGCATTGATTTCCTCGATGCGATTGAAGGATATGATGAGGTGATTGTCATTGACACTCTTTTGAAATCTGATGCACCAGCCGGTAGTTTAATTGAAATAAAATTAGAAGATTTTGCCGGACCAAAAACTTTTTCTTATTTACACAGTATGAATCTTGCTACTGCGGTTGAACTTGGCAGGCAATTGAACCTGAAACTACCAGAGAAGATAAAAATTTTTGGCATTGTTGTTGATAAAAAAGGAGAGATCGGAGAAGAATTAAGTGTTGAGATTAAAGAAAAACTAAATAAAATAATAGATACCCTTAAGTCAAAAATTTAAATTTCAACTTCCCCCTTGACATAATTTAAATTATGGATATAATGGGTGCGTGGCTCTATATATAGTGTTTTTTAGGGGCAGGGATGCCATATAAGATAAGGTGATTATGAAGTGTCCGAGATGCGGTCATAATCGTGATAAGGTGCTTGAAACAAGGGCATCACAGGCAGGTTCGGTAACAAGAAGGAGGCGCGAATGTCTAAAATGCCATTTTCGCTTTACAACCTATGAGACAGTAGAAAGGATGCCGCTCGTGATTATAAAAAGGGATGGAACGAGAGAACCTTACGACCGTTCAAAACTTTTAAGTGGTATTGCCCTTGCCTGCAGAAAAAGACCCATCTCTGCACAGAAGATTGAATCCATTGTAAATGAAATAGAAGATTCTCTTTCGGATTATTATAAAATGGAAGTAAAATCCTCAGAAATTGGCCAGATGGTTCTTGATAGATTATTTAAGATTGATGAAGTCGCCTATGTGCGATTTGCATCAGTATATAAAAAATTCAAAAATATTGATAATTTTGCAAAAGAGTTGCAAAAATTAAAAAAGGAGCGAAGATGGAAGAAAAAACATTAAGACTCAGCCTTGGTGAAGAAATTCCTAAGGAAAAAATTTTCCAATATGTTATAAAAAGAAATGGAAAGGTTGTCCCATTTGATAAATCAAAGATCGCCAATGCAATATTCAAGGCAGCGCGGGCAGTCGGTGGAGAAAATAGAAAGATGGCTGAAGCATTAGCAGATGAAGTGGTTTTGTTTCTTTATACAATAAAAGGGGATAAACCACCGACCGTAGAAGAAATTCAGGATGCGGTTGAGAAGATTCTCATTGAAAATGGTAATGCCCGGACTGCAAAGGCATTCATTTTGTATAGAAAACAAAGGGAGATATTAAGAAAGAAAAAATTATTAGAGAAAAAACCAGAAGAAAGGGAGACAACAGATTATGCACTATTTGTGCGCACTTCAGATGATGATTTTATATCCTGGGACCGTTCTAAGATAGTCGAAGCATTATTAAATGAAACAAATATTGATAAAGACACCGCAGAAAAGATTGCCCGGGAGACCGAAGAAACAATATTAAATTCAAATGTGGAACTACTCTCCTCAGCCCTTATAAGAGAAATCGTAAATATGAAACTCATTGAACATGGTCTTGAGCACGCCCGTCTACGCCATATGCGGCTTGGGGTTCCACTCTATGATGCAGAAAAGATCATCCTTTATGCAAATCGTGAAAATGCCAATATTCCCCATAATCCTGAAGCAACCAATATGACCCTTGCCGAGACGATAAAAAAACAATATATGCTCTCTCAAGTCTTCAGTCGCGAGGTTGCTGATGCCCATATAAGGGGTGATATCCATTTACATGATTTAGGGTTTGGTGACCGTCCATACTGTTCAGGACAATCCCTTGAATATGTAAAGAAATTCGGTTTGAATCTGCCCAATGCATTATCTATTGCCAAACCCGCAAAACATCCTGATACATTGCTTGCCCATATGGTGAAATTCTCTGCAGCACTGCAGGGACATTTTGCTGGGGCAATTGGCTGGGATGCAGTTAATATCTTCTTCGCTCCTTTTTTAACCGGTTTGTCAGATAAAGAAATCCATCAAATTGCCCAGATGATGGTCTTTGAATATTCCCAGCAATCAGTAGCCCGGGGCGGTCAGGCGATATTTTCTGATTTGAATATCTACTGGGAAATTCCAAAACACTTCCGGGATGTTGATGCAATCGGACCTGGTGGTCAATATACCGGAAAGAAATATATTGATTATCTACCTGAGGCACAAAAATTTGCCTGGGCATTATTTGATATATACCTTGATGGAGACGGAACCGGCAGGCCATTCTTCTTTCCAAAACCACTCGTCCATATCACTGAAGATTTCTTCAGAACACCGGGCTGGCTGGATTTTTTAACTCATATTGCAGAAGTTTCTTCAAAACGGGGTAATACCTATTATGTATTTGACCGCGGTGAGACTGCAAAGATTTCTGAATGTTGCAGGTTGTCATTCAAACTTGAACAGAGTGATATAGATGATGCCCGCACACCCTGGAAGATGCGCTACACAGCCTTGCAAAATGTTACCTTGAACCTTCCCCGTGCCGCATATTTTGCCAGAGGCAATGACGAACTGTTATTCAAAAAGATTGACCAGTTGCTTGAATATGCAGTGAAGGCACATACTCAGAAAAAATTATTCATTGAAAAGTTGATAAATCTAAAGGATGAAGGACCCCTTGCCCTTCTTACAATGGAACAGGATGGTGAACCTTATCTAAGACTGCACCGTGCCACATATCTCATCGGACTTTTGGGATTGAATGAACTCGTCCAGTATCATACCGGAAAAGAAATGCACGAAGAAAGCGCAAGTTTAAAATTCGGGTTAAAGGTAATATCTTATATGTATCACAGGGTGAAGGAATTATCCAGGGAATATAATATGCGTTTTGTTATGGAGCAAACCCCTGCGGAATCTGCTGCCCATCGTATGGCAAGGCTCGACATTGAACACTTTCCAAATGAGGCATTATCTGTGGTTAAAGGCGATGTCAAAACCAATTCGGTATATTATACAAACTCAACCTATTTAAACATCGGTATGACAATTGATCCGATTGAACGCGTAAAGACAGAAGGCAAATTCCACGATATGATCGAAGCCGGTGCCTTAACTCATGTCTGGCTTGGTGAATCACAACCACCCAAAGAATCGATTGCCAATTTTGTGGTTAAGACATTTAATAATACACGCAATGCCCAGATTGCATTTTCTCCAGAATTCACGACCTGTAATTCCTGTTTCCGAACATCCCGGGGATTATCTGAATCCTGCCCATTGTGCGGCAGTAAAAAGATTGACCATATTACAAGGGTAACGGGTTATTTTAGCAAGGTATCGGGCTGGAATAAAGGCAAGAAGGCAGAGTTAAAAGATCGATACAGATCTAAATTTTAATTCTTATTGCGGCTATAGAAAAGTTCGTTTATAATTAAAAGGACCGCACTCACCACAACAAAGGCGTCGGCAAGATTATAGGTGAACCATCTCAGGTTACCTATGCCCATATCGATGAAATCTACTACATATTTCAACCTAATGCGATCGACGATATTGCCAAGTGCACCACCCACGATCAAACCAAAAAGGACAATACGGAATTTGGAATTCTGCGCAATCCCGAGATATGTGAAGATTATAATCCCAATGATATGGAATAGATAATAGAGGTATGGAGGACCAAAAGAGATACTGAAAACACCATATGGGTTATAGGCAAGATTGAACCTGAGTATCGAACCAATAACCTCCTGGGGTGGGCCAAATGGCGTAAGATGGTTTACAATCAATATTTTTGAAATCTGGTCTAAAAATAATGCAATAAAGACCGGAATTAAAAAATATTTGATATTTTTACTTCGCGGTGCATTTGATACAGAATCTTGCATAAGGGACTATCTTTAAGCGCCTTTTTTCAATCAACTTTCCACATTTTTCGCAAATTCCATAACGGCCCTGGGCAATCTTTCTCAATGCATGGTCAATACTGAATAATGTCTCTCTCTGGCGGGAAATATTTAAAGAAGATAATTCTCTCTTTTCGGTTTCGGTCCCCTGGTCAGCCATATGATTTGCATATGCCGAGAGGTCTCCTGATGCCTCGGTCTGAGTAGTAGCAATCTGTCCGGTTCCATAATCTATTCCTTTCAATATCTTTTCCCTTTCCTTTAGCAATATCTTTTCAAATTCCTTCAATTCTGATTTTTTGAATTTTTTAGTCATTCTTTTTCTCCTTCAGCATATTTAAATATGCCTTTGCCTTTATATTCGTTGGGTCTATCTTCAATACCTCTTCCCACTCTTTTTTTGCATTATCGTGTTTGCGCTGCTGATAATAGCACAGACCCAGAAGAACCTTTGCCTCAAGATATTTTTTATTCCGATTTAATATCTCGTGAAGCAATTTTTCTGCTGCTTTATATTCACCAAGTTGATTGTATGTCCTGGCAAGTTTCAATTTTATATCAAGGAAATTAGGACTTATTTCCATTGCCCTTTGATACTCATCCCTTGCCTTCTTAAATTCCTGTAATTCATAATAGGTATCACCAAGTTGCATATAGGTATTGGCAAGTTTTATCTTTAACTGCGGTGAATATCCCTTTTCCTTTGTCTCAAGGGCTGCTGCTTTTTCAAATGATTTTATTGCCTCATCAAACTGACACTGTTCATTATATACGATTGCCATATTTACATAGGCTTCAATGTATTCGGGATTGAGCTCAATCGCCTTTTTAAAACTTTCAATCGCATATTTGTAATTTCCTGCAAGAGAATAGGCGAGTCCAAGTGCATTATGGACATCAGGGTAATTGGGATATGCTGAAGCAACCTTCCTCAAACCCTCAACTGCCTCCCGGACCTGGCCCTTTTCATAAGCCTGGAGTGCATCGTTATAGATTTTTGCCATCGCCTGATCCATAGTGAATTATATTTATAAACCACAATTTGTCAATACATCGATTTGAATCGGTCTCTTAACCATAGTCAAAAAGGGCTATAATAAAAGTGAATATATATACTTTACCTAACAATTTTGCTTAATTTTATTATTTTAACGCATAAAGATGGTATGAGTTTAAATTCTGAACTTGAATTGCAGGCAGACAATCTGCTTGTGTTTGATTATAATAACGATAGTAAAGATGAATTTTTGATAAAAAAAGAGTTCAGATATTACCTGACCGACCAGAAAAATACAAGTTATTTTCAAATCAATTTCCCTGATGAAAGTTATATGTTTCTAAGTTCTCTAAATATCGATAACAAACCACCAGAAGAGCTGGTTTTTAGATGCAAAAAAGATAATAATATCTGGATTTACATATACTCGGAAAACAATCTACAGCTTCAATTTAAAACCATAACCACCGGTAAGGATATAAAAAAACCTGATGGCTGGGATGGTGATATCTGCATCGCTAAATTGAGCGACATAAATGATGACCATTACAAAGATTTGATTTTATTGGTCAACTCAGGTTTTGATATGATGCCACGGGGTGTAATGGCATATGATTTAAAGCACAATTGTGAACTATGGCATTTCTGGATTGGTGGCAGTCCGAGAAACCTTTATGTATTTGATATCAATAATGACGGTAAAGAAGAAATAATTATGAGCACGACTGCAGTTTCTAATGGAAGTGTCGTAAATGGATTTAGTGACAACAAATCTTATGTGATTGTTTTTGATAAAAAAGGTGGTATCTTATGGCACAGGGAGATTGGTGGTGTCTTCTCTGATGCCCTGTGCGGTATTGATAGCCTTGAAAACAAAAATGAAATAGAATTAGTGCTTGTTGAATGCGAAGGCACTGGAAATAAGTCAGAGCCAAATCAAATCCTCATCTTAGAAGGCAAGGACGGTGAAACAAAGAAATTTATAAGAAGTGGTGACAAATATTGTGGTATGGCAGTGTGTGATATTAACAGGGATGAGAAAAAGGAGATAATAACCGGTAATACTGATGGCATAATAAGGGTTTATAGTTCAAATCTTGACCCTCTAATGATACAGGATATTGGTAAATCGGTTAATCTCATTGATGCATCTGACCTTGATAGTGATGGAACAACAGAACTCCTTGCCAGAACAGTAGATAATCAACTTTTGATTCTGAATGAATATTTGCAGGAGATAGGAATTTACAGTCCACAAGGTAATTGTAAATTTGATGTTTCAGTTGTGCGTGATGGACAGAAGAAAAAACTTTTGGTTTGTTCTGGTGAAAATAAACCATACAGATTTTCGTTATTATCAGTTACAGGACCCAATATGTTTCCAATTATTTCTAAATACAATTTTTTTATTCCATCTGTAATTATTTTTTTTCATCCTTCTAATTCTGATTATCAGTTTGTTTTTTTATTCTCAAAAATTGAAAAAAGAATTGTGCAGAGAAAAAAGACAATCATTAAGAATACTGGAATGGTCTGGATTTGCCCAGCGCCTAGCACATGAGATTAAAAATCCATTATCAACCATAAATCTAACACTGCAGAGGATGCATCAGTTGTGTAAAGAAAAATTTTGGGAAAAAAGCTGACATTGTTGATGGTTGTATGGAGTCAATCTTAGAAGAGGTTGAGCGATTAAGAGCCACCACAGACCGATTTATGCGTGTACTGTCAATAGACACACCAAATTTCACGCAGGTTGATATCAATGAATTACTTAATGGTCTGCTGAAGAAGTATAAAAACATTATCCCTGAACAATTAAAACTAAAAATAATATTTGCTCAAGACCTGCCCCTTGTAAGATGCGATGAGGTTCAAATCACCACTGTATTTGTTAATATTCTTGAGAATGCAATTGAAGCAATGGAAGGCAAGGGCATTATCTCGTTACGCACATCTTTGGTGGAAAAAATCCGTGATAAAGTTCAAATTATCAATAAAGAAACCCAGGCAGAGCCAGACATAAAAAGATTAATAGAGATAAGAATTGAAGATACAGGTAAGGGATTATCAAGTGACCAGATGCAGAATCTTTTTAAACCTTTCTATTCTACCAAAGAAAATGGAACCGGGCTCGGATTGGTAATTGCAAAAAGAATCATTGAATCCCATAAGGGCGAGATCTTAATCTCCAGCAAGAAAGGTATCGGAACTGTAGTTACTGTATTATTACCGATAGCCGGGGTGTGATGATGAGAATAAGCCCTGCAAATACAAAATCTAAAAAACAATCGCCAAAATTAAGGGTCTTGATTGTCGATGACGAAACCATTTGAAACAACCAGGACTATCACAACAATGAAGAATACATTAGCAGTTCTAAAGCCCCAGAGTGCACCAATCGGATAAATCCCTGCACCAAGCGCGGCCTTTACGTCAATTGCAGAATCACCAAGATAGATAAACTCTTCAGGCATTATACCAGACTCTCTGGCAATATATAATGCACTATCCGGTTCTATAATCTTGCTGGTAGTTCTCTCCCTGACCAGCACAACATAGTTATAAATTGGTCTCTCTTTTTTTGCGACTTTTGGAGTTTTTTCTCATTGTAATCTTTGTATTAGGGCTCAAACTACCGCCAGTCTCCGATCAGCACAAACGGTGCCCAGAAAAAATGTATATTCCGCTTGCCATTCCGTTTGGTGAAGATGACATTCTTTCCATCAGGTGTAAGACCACACAATTCATAGAGTAGACCATTAAAAAATGCATCAGGGTCAAGGTTTGAGGAGAAAATAATTTTATCCTTTCCATCCAATAGATTTATCTGATGGATTCGGTAACCCTCAATTGAGTATAGAATGTCCGGATCATCACTGGCTTTTCTCAATTCGGACATAAACACAATATATCTGTCATCTGGCGAAAAATAGATATAACTGGACATACCTTCTGTTATATCATCTTCTTTCTTTCCCTGCCATATTACCTTCTGATTCTTTCCGTCACTTTCCATTAATACCAGGGTGGTATCAAAATTCAATATTGTCTTTTTTTCCGTTATCAGAATAAATAGGCTGACGATCAAATTTCTGGGCATTGGCACCATCAATATCTGAAACATAAGACTCGGTCAGCCAACCATCGTCAGTTGGAATTTCTTTTGTGAAATAAATTTTCTTATCACCCATCAAGAAACGACCAAATGCACAGTTTTCCGCAATCTTGATTTTCTTATTGTTTTTCATATCAAACAGGTATAATCGATAGATTTCGTCAATCTTGTTAGAGAATAGAATCATAGAACCATCTTTTGATATATCCAATATCTTCGTCCAAAATTCTGGTGGTTCTAACTGACGCAGATCTTTACCATCAGTATTGACTGAATAGATACCCAATTTATCCAGATATGTCATCTCGCCATCACCATCATCATCTGGACGGGCACTGACAAAAATAAATTGTTTTCCATCGGGTGTGAATAATCCCAATTCGTTATAAAAGTTTTCTGTTGCAATCTTGACTCTTTCTTTTCCATCACTATTTATTACCCTTACTGAATTGTTTTCTAAGCGAAAGGCAATTCTGTCACCTGAAGGTGCAACGACAAAATCCCGAATGTTTTCGGTCTCATTGGTAAGAACGGATTCAACCTTCTTTTTCATATCATACATACAAAGTGCAGTCTTTATTTCTTCATTAGATTGATTCCTGCTGCGTGGGGCAAGATAAAACAACTTCTCTTTTATAACTGCAATCTCTGAACTAACAGAAATATCTTCAACAATGAGCACATCCTGTCTTGGTGGTAGTTTCAATGCAGGTGCATCCATTACATACAATGCCCATTCCCCGTCTTTATTTGATAAAAAGGCAATCTTTTTGCCATCCGGTGACCAGACCGGTGCGTTTTCATGATAGGGTGTTTTGGTCAGCTGGGTGAGACCTGAACCATCTTTATTTATGAGCCATAAATCGTTGTTTCCGTCTTTGTTGTATGTAAACAAAATCTGTTCACCATCCGGTGAAAATGAAGGAAAGAATGCATTGAAGAGTGTATCGGTCAGAAATTTTTTCTCTCTGGTCTTTAAATTAACAACTGTAATTTGTTCAATACCGTTTTCGAGGGATGTAAATGCAATGTATTCATCATTACGTGAGAATGATGGTGGACCATTTTCGCTTGCCGATTCAGAAAGAATATAAGGGGACCGCCTTGTATCATCACCAACAACCCCTTATTAAACAAAGTGCCAAATAGTATCGCAACCGTTCCACGGTAGTTTGGTGAATTTATAGCAACTACATACGGGATTGGCATTTCTTTAATTTGCGAGGAATCAATTTCGCCTGAGAGGGTGTTAAAATATAACACCACTGAAACCGAAGAATCTTCGGTAACCTCTTTTTCATAAGATGTAGTTATGTAAGCACCATTTGCAGTATAGGATGGATTCCTTTCAAGAACAGGACTCTGGGTTAATCTTCTGAGATTCTTGCCCTCTGGACTTACCGTATACAAATCTCTGCCCTGAGAAATAAAGGCAATCTCATCGCTTCCCGGAGACCAGGCTGGTGGAATCACAGGAAGGGCAACGCTATCCGCAATTTTCACCATTTCTGCACTACTGATTCCAAGAAACATAAAGACACACATAATTAAAAAAAGATTCTTTCTAAACATAATCTCTCATTTTATTGACCATAACCATAAAGACCAAATGGTGCCCAGAAAAAGGGATGAGAGAAATCACCACTCTTTTTCAATTCCCGCTCAGCATCACCTAATGCCTTTGCAGGATAGAGACCATTATTCAGTTTATTGTAAAATGATGACATCAATTTACCGGTTGATACATCGCTTACCTTCCATAAAGAGGCAATAATCGTTGGCGCTCCAGCATAAATAAAACCCCTTATAAGTCCGGTGATCTCATCACCCTTTGTGATTCTGGACAATCCTGATTCACAGGCACTCAGGACTACCAGGCGGGTATTTTCTAAATCAATTCCATAAATCTCGGACGCCTCAAGCCGACCATCATCAACAATGTCCATACCTCTTGATAGCAGGAGTGCTGATGATAATGGATCGGTTCGGTTAAACTCGCCGTGACAGGCAAAGTGGATGATGTTGTAGCCCGGAGCGAAGACATGACATTTATCTTCGGTTGCTTCTTTTTTCAAAAAAATGAGTGGATTATTGTAGTATTTACCAATTTCCTTCACCTCCTCCTCAGCACTGGGTAGGGAGAGTTTTGGATCCTCAAATTCGGGATTGCCAAATGCAACAATACTCTTTTTTGGCTTATCTTTCTTTTCAAGACAATATCTTAAAATACTTGCACTCGGCAAATAACCTATATTGTATTTATCAATCATAAATGAACCATTAGAATCCATAAGCGCCGAAAACGGCACATAATGCAATAAGCCGTGAGGAATGATAATAAGGTCTTCGGTCTTCAAATCCTTTGCAACTGGTGCAATCAAAATTTTGTATAATTCCATAGACGGTTCAGCATAAATATCCTCATCAACATTCATTATCGCACTCCGAAGATAATTTATTAAATTGGAGAGCGTATTCATATCAATCTTCGTCTCTGTAGTCTTTAATGCATTTTTTGTAATCACAAAGCAAAAGAGGCTTGTATCTGTAAAATAGTATTCAAGGACTGTAAGGTCTTTATTAAGTTCTTGCTGAACTCCGGATAAACTTACCGGATTAACATTGATTAAACTGGCGAGTTCTGGCTTTTCTCGTTCAACTCTTGATAGCAGAGAATCGTAAGAATTTAATGCTGAACGCAAATTTTTAATCAAATCCTTGTTCTTTTCTTCATTATCACCTTCAGATTTTTGTAATTCTTCTTTTAGATTTTTAATTCTATCTTCAATTTTTTTGCGCTCAAGCTGGATATTCTTGTCTTCAGGTGCTGGCAATTCAATCATCTTTGTTTCAAGAAGTTCCAGCAAAACCCTTGCCTTTGCCCTTTCCACATAATGAAATGCCCGGGCATATTTTCCCATCTTTAATAACAGTGTTATCATCTTTTCATACAATTTCATCTTGTCCATAAGGAAATTGATGCGCTTCTCTTCGCCCTTTACTGTGCTACGGAACTTTTCGAGGATTTCTATGGAAAGATCATAATATTTTATTGCCTCGTCATTCTTGCCCTTAAGTTCAAATATTCTGCCCCGGGTTGACATCACCCACATCGTCACCGAGGGAAAGAAAACCTGTTCCAGACTGAGCAGACCTTCTTTTTTCTGACCAAGATATTCCATACTTTGCGTAAGATAAATCAATGCACTATCATATTCGTTCAATTCAAGATAGACCTCTCCAATCAATTCATATACCAATCCAAATGCTGAACGATTAAAGGTATTGCCCGCATAATCAGCATATTTTATACACTCAAAGAAATTATTCAGTGCCTTATCCCATTTTTTCCGCGCCATATTCACAAATCCTAAACCAGCATAACCGAATGCAAGCACCTCCTGACCATGGAGTTGTATCCTCTGTTCATTTTGCCAGAGGCTTTCCAGCGGTGCCTTTGCCCTTCTGAAATAGACCTCAGCCGAGTCGAGTATTTGCATATTAAAATATGTCCAGGCAATGTTACCCTTTAAGAAACCAGACCCTACGAAATCATTCGGTGCTATCTCTTCGGTGAACTTCAACCCTTCTCTCAACAGCGTGATTGCCCTATCAAAATCACCCTGCACACGACAGGCAAGGCCAAGATTATTACACGCTGTCGTAAAATCAAGGTCTGCGCCAAGCCGTCGGGAAAAGATTCTATAAAGTTCAAATGCCTTTATTGATAGTTCAATATCTCCCATACCAAGGGCATTGAGCCCGGTAAAATTAAACATCGGAATAAGTCTTCTTAAATTTTCGTATTCAAGTTCTATTGGATTTTCTTTATAAAAACTGCCAAAGAATTCAAAAACCTGTTTTGCCTTTGAAAAGTCTTCAATTTCGGTATAGTGTTCGGGTAAGTCGGCAATAAAGTTTTTAATACACCAGTCCACCTCTTTATCACCTTGGATATTTTTGAAAGAAGATACTGCCCGGATCATTGTTTCCGGATTTCGTATGGTTTTGTATAACGCAAGATAGAATAACCCCCGTTCATAGTATTTTTTTTCAATTATATAAACCGAATCAGCAAGGTTAATAAAATACTTTGCGGAATCAATCTTGCCAAGCCGTTCAAAGGCAATTGCAATGTTGCTAAACGCATTTAAAGAATCTCTGTCTTTTTGCCACCAGCGGATATAAAGCCTAAGGCTATCTTCAGGAATTCCCAATGCCCTGAAATTCTTCTCAGTCAGAATAAAAAGATTTAGCGTATCAGTATAAAATGGCTGAATAACAGAATCTGGACCATTAAAGAAAAGTGGCTCAAGTTCTTCTATATTAGGCATAGCCAGTCTTATTGCCTGTTCAAATTCTTCAGCATAAATTGGCTCGTCTTCAAATACCATCTCACCACGGATAATTGAAATCGCCTTTCTAATATATTTAATTGCGTTTGTATCCTTTTCTACTATCATATGTAACTTATGTAACTCAGAAAGTATCATCGGGTCATGGGGTGCCAGTTCAAGGGCTGAGATAATAAATTCAGGATCTTTTGTAATCTTATAAAGGACAAAAATTTGAAATGGTTTATAAGGATAAAGGGTCTTAAGTTTTTTTTACAGTCTTATAAACCAGCGATTCATATTCTTTATCTAATGATAAACACAAAAGCCCTATGTTTGAGTATGCATCAATATTTGTTGAATCAAGTTCTACTGCCCGAAGATATTCCTTTAATGCCAGTTCTTTATTTTTTTCACATTCATATATCAATCCCCGGGCATAATAAAGATAAGAATTCAAAGAATCGCCAGACAGGAGTGTGTTAAAAAATTCCTTTGCCCTTTTGAGATTGCCTGTGACCGCACAGGTGATAATATAATATCTAATCTGCTCTGGATTGTTTAAATCCATTGAGAGTTCATCTTCAAATTCTTTTAATGCCTTTTGATATTCTCCAGTGAAGAGATAGCGCCTTGATAAAGGTATGTAGAAAAACGAAAGTGCAAGTTCAACCAGATTTGACTTATAACTACCAATCTCCTCATAAATTCTGTCGCTATTTTTATAAAATTCTCGCGCAATCTTTGTGCGGTTTTTTCGCAGGTTTTCAATGCCCTTTTTAAGAAAGAAATCCGCAACCTCTTCTGCCTTAAATCTATTAACAGGCCTATCATATAAAAATAATCCCCTGAAATCTGAATCCTGATTGAATTTCTTAAAGAATTCATTGCCAAGTTGCAAAATACCCGGTTCATCTTCTTTGTTTTTATATATATCCCATAATCCAGCCCAGGCAAAGAAATAGAGCTGGGGAAGATTATTTTCATCAGCAAACTTCATTGCCTCTCTGTAATTTTTAATTGCGGATATAATATCTTTTTCATAGAGAAAAGAAAGACTCAGATTAAGATAAAGAGTCTTTAATGCCTGAAGATTAAATTTTGCCTTTGCCTCAATAATCAAATTTTTATAGTATTCAGGGCTTTGTGCCTGTGCCAGTGCAAATATGCTACCACTTTCATCAGAAATAATGTAGATCAGACTGTCTCCAATTATAGGCAAATCTCTAATTTCTTCACCAAGAAAAATTCTATTTATTATTTTGCCGGTTATCGGGTCGAGAATCTGCAAATAACCTTTTGTTACAGTATCGGGTAGATAATAATACTTACGGGATATTTCTAAGGTGTCAGGATTTACGGTCCTGTTTATTATTGCACCATTAGCTGATTCTATCTCATAGGAGTATGTATCAGTTATCAACACAATTCCATTATCTGTTGTCTGAATGATTTTGCCTGAAAAAGTTGATTTATCAGTCTTATCAATCGTTCTGATCCATTCCAGTTTGTCATCTTTATATCTGATTTTCAATAAACAAATATTCTGAAGTGTATCATCTGAAGATTCTGTCAATGCACCGATAAAAATTATGCTGCCTATTATGGATGGAGCAGTAAAAAACTCAACTTCTTCATCAATCTGGAGACTCCATATTCTTTTACCTGAACAGGCATCATAAGAACAGATCAATGGGGCTCCATCTGAAAAGTTATATGCAGTATAAAGAACATCACCTGAAAGTGTGGCATAAATCTTTGTAGCACCTTTAACCTGTATTTGCCATTGCCAGACCGGATTCGTTACCGGGATTTCATTGATCTGAATAATCAAAAGAGAAATTATCCCTAAAACCATTTCTAATATACCTCAATCGGCAAAGACTTGGGTCCCCAATATGCATCCCGGTTTTTTGCAAAACCAGTTAGATAAGTGATTGCATACTTTCCTTTGCTTTTACCGGCTTTAATCTCAATGAATGCAGAAAATCGGGCGCCTGGATAATATGGATAAGCAGTGTTTGTTCTCCATTTATAGATATGATAACCTGTGTAGTTTGTTGAATCTATATCCTCAAGAATCATATTGCCAGAATATGAACCAGTAAAATATATACCAATCATCTCCCAGTCCTTTGGGATTGTCAGGTATAAATAAACTTTATCTGAACCTGATTCCCTTGATTCACCAACAATATGGCCATCAATTCTTATTCTAAATTGCTGACCTGATTTAACTTTTTCCGGTTGCGCGATTGAATCAATGAAAAGTGTGCACCCGGTAATGAAAATGCATAATAAAATTAGCAATCTAATTAAAAAATCAGAATTTGAACGATTATCCATAAACAATCCTTTTACATTCCTTTCTTAAAAAGATTTGATCATTATACTATAAAATACACCGAAATCAAGTATTTATTCCGGGGCAAAATTACCACTTATCGTTCGCTAAATCCTCCTCTATCCCCCTTTGTAAAAAGGGGATACAAAATTGTAGTTGCCCAATTTATTGCGCATTTTCCGATAAACCCGTTCTGATGAAAATCAGGAAAAGACAACTACATTTAATTTTCCGTATAGAAATTATTTAAATTAATATACTTGAACATACCTCAGGGGAATTCTTTCCTTGAAACCACCATTCATTTTTTCCTCTTTTTGCCAATCTTTGTGGCGGATATAGGAAGACCTTCTTATTTTCTCCTTAACGGACCAAAAGCATTTTCTTGACCGCGGTATATTCACCACTTTCCATTCGACAGAAGTATACACCACTACCACACGCTTCAGCATTCTCACCTTTACCATCCCAATAAACAGAATAAAAACCAACCTTATGGTGCTTATTCACCAGAGTCCTTATTCTCTGACCAAAGATATTGAAGATTGCAATCTTTACATTCCCGGGCTGGGATACCTGATAACTAATTTCTGCCCTATCCTTGAACGGATTGGGATGAACTGGAGATAACGCAAAGTAACGAGGGACATCCTTACCACCATTCTCTCCAATACCAACAATCATACCGGTTCCGCTAACTAATACGGTATCTGGCGAGGTTGAGGCATTGTGGTAGAATATGATATTTCCAGAATAACTATTAGAACCAGTCGGCGCAAAGGTAATGTAGAACTTCATACTTGAATCCGGCAATATACTACCCGATGCTGGATAGACTGTAAATACAGCAGTGTCTGAGACTACTGAAGTGATATCCAGTGTCGCACCACCGATATTGGTTACCACAACGCTATCAGTCTTTGTGGAATCCACATAGACATCACCAAAATTGATAGAATCAGGGATGACAGTGAAGAGCGGAAGTATTGAGGTCTCAAACTTCAGTATAAAGACATCATAAGCCCCTGCATTTGTTCCCTGGAAATATGCACCACCACCAGGGTCAAACACAGGAAAATTGGTTGAATTAGTTTCACCCGTTACAATGACATTGCCTGCTCCATCGGTTGTAATGGAAATAGGAGGGTCATAAGGACTATATTCGCCATCATTACTACTTCCACCATAATATGTCGCCCATAAAAGGAATAAAGGTGGGTCTATGATAAGTTTTTCATCCCTTCTTTATCTTATGGTCAGCGTATTTTATTTTTAACTTTATCGCACCTATATCCGCATCCTTTCCAACCTCAAATTCATAATGCCATTTGTCATCTTCATTCTTAAATACCCAGTCAATACCGGGATAAACATCTTTTATCCTCACCTTTTTGTAGGTCTTAACAAATAGAAGACCATCAGGAGACTGGGGCAGATAGTAGTTCATATATCCTGGAAGTTCGTCTTCGTACACAATATTTGATTTATCAATCCCTGCATTTACAAGTTCAAGGTCAATCCGTGCATAATGGAGTAAGTTATTTTTGGATTTTAGATTTTTAGATTCTGTGATTTCATTAGAAGATTTTTCTGTTTTGTAGATAACATAACTTATTCCCTTATCCGTAATGAAGATACCGAGATTGTTATCTCTTGCCCGAAAGAGAACATTATCCACTGCGTTCCCTTTAAAATCACCAACCTGCCCAAAGTTTTCTTCAAAACCCCGGCATTCTTCTACCCGGGCTTTTACTACATCATTGGGTATCTCTATGGCAGGCCCAAGACAAAAAAACCCAATCATTACTACAATGGTTTTTTTAAGCATTTTTATCTCCTTTGCAAAGCCCATTTTCTTAACCCAAATACCTTTTAGGTATTTAGTTATCTTTGATTTTAGATGATTTATTTTTGTATCTCCCCCTTTCAGTTGTTTAACACAACCAATTTTTAAATAAAAAACTTTATTTTCTGACACTCTGTTTTTTTTCTTTTTGTCATAGCGAGGAGTCCGCCAATCCCTTGACCGATAACAAAACAAACCCATTTGGACCCCTCGCTTTACTCCTCTCCCCGCCAAAAAGATTGGCGGGGAGAGGGAAGGGTGAGGGGATAATTTGTTTTTTGCCTTGTCATTGCAAGGAGTCCTTAACGAAATGAAGGAACTCTGAAGCAATCTAAATGAGATACTCCTGTCGGATTGCCACACCTTAGCCTTTGGCTCGGACTCGCAATGACAATGGGTACGAATAATCCGGGTTAGATCGTTACTATCTAAACGGGGCAATCTGTTACACTCCTGCACTACAATTTAATCTTCATCCCAATATCGCCTACGGTTCCAGAATCATCAGCAAGATTTTCACCAACCGAATAGACTTGATAGAATTCAGCAGTTTTTACATACCTGAATTCTTGATTATTGAACGGGTCAAGTACCAGGTTCTGTTCAGAAACTGCTTCAATCAATTTTTCTGGCAATTTTCTATGTTTTAACCTATATATTTCAATATTCGCAATCAGAGCCGTCAATTTAATTCTCGTTTTTGTATTAAATCTTCGCAGAAAAATTTTGGAGTATAAAGGCAGGGTAGTTTGAATAATGTTGTTTTCAGATTTTTTGCTCTCTTTTTCTATTTTATTTAAAGACACACTCACCTCGTGCCAGGACTTTTCTTCCATCCCTTTCTGGAGATTTTGAAAATCTTTGATCTTCTTTATGGCATCAATTAGCAACAACCTTTCTGAAAAGAAAAATCGCCAGAGCAATAACCTTCCAAGCATCAGTCTCAGTATTGATGGCGCAGTATAAGAACCTCCATAAGAGAACCAGAATATCTGTTCTGGTTGTGCAATGATCAGGTTCATCCATTCAACATCAATCGCTTCCTTAATCCCAGGCAGATTTTTACTAACTATTGATTCCAGAGATGCGATTTCATTCAAACCATCAATCCCAATCTTTTTAGCCTGGATCAGTTGATTGATTATTTGATTCGTCCTATCGATGATATCATAAGAAGCCATTTTGCTGAGAAGCATTTGCGCACTGCCAATGTCAAATGCGAATAGAAGATTTGTCTGAAGAGCATTTACCTGATCTTCTTCTGAATCCATCAATTTTGCCCGTGCAAGATTGAGTTCAGAGATTTTTATAAGTGATGAGATCGGCGGTAATTCAGCATCAAAACCCCTGGCATATTCAATGGGTATTGTGCAGAAGGCTCTTTTTACCCCCTGATCAAGATTTTCAAGGACCTTTTCATACTGTTTAATTATGCGCTTGATACCTGATATTGAATCAATCTTATTTTCTTTTAAATAAACAGAGAGTAAGATCTTATCGTGGTCTAACAAATCCTTAATTCCGTCAATCGCATTTTTGTAGTAATCATACCCATTACCTTCGATTAATGACCCTTTAATTTGTGGCTTCCGATATGCGGCCTTCAAAGAAGTAATAAGTTCTCCTGCTTCTTTTTTATATTTTTCAATCCGGGGGCTAACAATAAAATTTGTGATGATACCGATGATATTAACCAGTAAAATCAACCCAATGCATACTACAAAAAAAGTCCCAGGATTTTTAAGATTTTTTTAATGATACCCATTTTACCTCTGTATTAAAATTTTGCCCCAAATTGGACATAGGGTGAGATTTTTTCCTGGACTTCGTAAGTGCTGTTAGTTTCCTGCCAGAGATAGGTGCGTTCGTAAAGCAGATTTAAAGAAAGGATACCCTTAAAGAATTTTAAACCTGCGATACCTGCGATATAGGTATTTTCATCCATTGTCGTCAGGGTACTGAAGTCATCAAAATTATATTTGTAGAACACACCCCTTAATATTATCGGGATATTCTCGTCATCAGCCACAATCACACGGGCTGTAAAAAGTCCGCTTGAATCAACATTTGTAACGCTCTGATAATCACTGGAAATATTCAATACCGAACCAAGATTCAACCTTGCAATTCCATATAAACCAGTCGTATTCTCTTTGTATCTATTCAAAACAACATCCACAACATTTTCTCCGTACTGGAGTCGTTCTTTTTCATAGAATGCATCAAATGGTGCGGGCTCAAAATCCTTACCCAGGATCAATCCTGCACCATATAATGAAAGAGAGAGATCTGATTTTCTCATTCCTCGTCCCGGGCATAGGTGAATCCCAATTCTAATCGCTGGAGCAATTCTTCAGGATACCGTGCCCATTTACCAAGGTATGCCCTGCCGATAGTAACCTCCATCGGCGAAAGATTATTCGCCATTCCTGTGATACCGATTCCATTATCCTTTGTCTGGAGTGTGACCTGCATACACATCTTGCGATTGTTTTCGTCTGCCTGATTGAAATAGTCACGCACAATTAGTCCATAACCCAGGGTATAATTACTGACCAGACCAGTGCCTAAATAAAAAGGCAGATTGGGATGGCCTATCCTTACATTCTGGAATATTTTTTATAATCCCATTCTTTAGAACGGATACTATCTTTATTTACCAGAAAGCCCAAAGATAGATTGAATCCAAACCACTTTGTCTCCATCGCGGGTTTTGAAGTGATAGAAAGCCACCTCGTCTGATTGATCGTGGCAAAACCGGTTCCCAGATTTAAATCAAATGGCTTTCTGACTAACTCGGCAAGCCTTTCCTCGGGGCGGATCAGTTTTTCAACGATTATATCCAGGGTTGAAACAACAAAAGGAATATCTGCCTTTTCGCCCCTTAAAGGTAAGACTCCACTTAGATCAATCTCTCTCAATTCTGGTTTCAAACGATAGGCGTGTTCTTTCTGTTCATCTGCCTGTTTTTGCAACCCTTTTCTTTCCAGTATAATACTGTAGTAAAGATGCGCCTCTGGATAAAGGGAATCAAGTTCTAATGCCTTTAAAAAGAATATTTCTGCAGATTCATCATTGCCCTGGGCAAGGAGCACAACACCGAGTCCGCACTGGATAATTGGATTGTTCGGTTCAAGGACCTGTGCCTGATTAAAACTTTCAAGGGCTTTATTAAAATCCTTTTTTCGGTAATATAGGTGGCCAATATTTATGTATATCACTGCACGATATGGATATTGATTCTTCTCAGTATTAAAATATTCCATTGCTGAATCCACTTGCCCTATCTTTGAATAGAAATCTTCAATTAGATAATAGGCATCGGTCAATGTTGTATCCAGGGCTATTGCCTTCTTAAGATGGAAAATTGCCTCGGTATATTGCCTATTTTTTCCATAGGCACCAGCGAGGGCAAATCTGTATAATCCATTTGTAGGTTCAAGTTTTACCGCATTGTAATAGTTCTCAATTGCCTCTGGGTATTCTTTATTTGTATAATGTTCAAGCCCCTTCTTGAAATATTCCTGGGCAATGTCGATTTCACCTGCCCATAATGTAGAGGTGACCAATAAAAAAATGAGCGTCTTCATAAATCCTCCGTATCTAATTTCTAAACCAATTAAGCATCTTTACTTGCCCTTACAATCTGGAATCCCATTACCTTTCCTTCTGAAATATGTATCAGCATTCCGTATTTAGTATATAGCCATTGTTCCATATCCTTTTGCTGGACAATATCATCGGGCAGACCATATGCATCACAGAGTTCAGGGACTGATGAACCAATACCGATGCCCTTAGATGTCTTTTCAGAAAAACCCGGTTGCACAAGTATGCCACTCACTTTATTATCTCTTATAAATATTACCATATTTTTATCTGAATATTCCAGTGCCCGCATATTCTCAAGGATGGTCTGATTACCGGGTTCACCCAGCATCTTACGCACACTATCTTCAGACATATCAAGGCTAATTCCAGCAAGCGTCGTCTCTGGTTTTACCTTTGTTTCTTCTGATTTGAATTTTTTATCCAGCATTGCAAGGTGTTTTATTGCCTCTTTATTATAACCAGAAACATTGAGCAGTTCTTGCCAGATTTGTATTGCCAGATCTTTTCTTTCTATTTTTTCATAAGTGAGCGCAAGATTATATTTGGGCATAAGCCATTTATCATTCAGTTCTATTGCCTTTGTGTATGATGCGACTGCGGCTTCGTAATCTTTCTTCAAATAATAGATATTTCCTAAATTGTTATAAAAAAAGTGCTCGGCTTCTTTACTAAAAAGCGCCCTTTGCGTAAATTCCAGCGCCTTATCATATTCTCTGCGTAAGGCATAGATGATACCCATATTACTGTAATAAACAACATCATAGGAAGAATCTACTTCCATTGCCTTTTTGAAGGATTCTTCTGCATATGTAAGTTCATCCGGGATGCCTCTTAAACGGAAATTGGGTTCGTTGTAAAAAATGACCATAAACAGGACAGACGGGCTTTCCATCTTTGACATTGCCTCAAAAAGATAACCTGTGCCGAGATTTACCCACCCATAAGCACTATTTTGAAAAGTTGTAGTAAATAATTTAAAATGGCTTATCGCATCATTATATCTACCTTCATTCAATGCCTCAACTCCAAAATTCCATTGATCATAATCACGTTCTAGCGCTGCTCGCACTTCATAGAGTCGGGCAATACGTTCGGTTATCCTGGGATGGTCGTCATATTTTTCATCACCAGGTGGTGTTTCACCATAATGCGCGCGTATTGTTTTATAAAATTCCATTATGGATTCAAATTCATAACCCGCACGCATTGCATATATGATCCCATATTCATCAGCCTCAAACTCCTGCTGCATTGTATAACCCTTTTCAAAAATTTCAACGATATCATCTGGTATTGATACCCTCCCTTCTTTAACAAAACTTTCCAGCCGCATCAGGGCAACTGAATGTCTTAAACATATATGAGCAATTTCATGGCCTAAAATGCCGGCAAGCATTGATTTACTCTTCTCAGTCTTCAATGAATCAAGAAAACTAATCATACCCATTGTCACATATACCGGCCCTGCAGGCAGGGCGAAGGCATTTATAACATCGGTATTTAAGATCTTACACTCAAAGACGGTTCTGAGGTCAGATGCCCTCATCATCTTCTGGGCAACAGACTTAACACGATTAAGCAGGACTGTATCATTTACCAGACCATTCTGTGCTTCTATCTGCCTTGCTGCATCTTCGCTTGCCCTGATGATGAATGAAGGTCCGGGTTCAATTTTCTGAGCATTTGCAAACAAAAATAGACAGAATAAAAAAACCTTAATGTTACCCATCTTTCCTCCTACGGGGCACGGCAGAAGCCGTGCCCCGTATAGTTATCACTAATCCCAGAGATTCCAGGTGCAGGTTTCATCTTCACCAATATCCTGATATACAGGACCCCAATAGTAATCGGTGTAAGTGCCTTCAGCATAGAGCTTTGTATAACCTTCCCAGATCTTGAAATAAGAATAGTAGCCGGGCGAGACTGTTCATTTGTAATAGCCATCAATGTAAACATCAACCGTCCAGGAAGAATAATTATTCACACACACCCAGCAATATCCCCTTGTGCCGCTGGCAAGTTTTTCATATTCGGCTGCGAGTTTGGTAAATTCATCGGATTTTGCTTTATCGCCCGGACCAAGGGTGGCATCGGCATAGAAGTCTGCAAGCATCTTTGCCAGTTTTGCATTCTTCTGGTCTTTTGTCAGGGCACCTACTTCATTGAGCAGTGCCTCAGCCGTGACCACCTGACTCTTTTTGCCGGTTGACTTTTCTGCAAAAAAGAGGAGCTGGGCTGCAGCAAGGAGATCAACGCCATCCTTCTGGTGCCGGGCATTATCAATCATCTCACCTATATCAGCGAGAAAGTCATAGGTCGGGTTAAACTCATCCTGAATATTTTTGTATTTTAGTTTTTCTACAGTAAGTGGAGCTGACCCGGTCTTCTGTTCAGCACCCTTCCCTTTCTGGGCAAAAACAAAACCCGGTACAACAAGCAGAGCAATCAAAAGGATTGCTGTTATTTTGGTTATGGCCCTCATTTTTACCTCCTTTCTTTTTTGCATCACAAATCCACGGATTAAGTGGATATGGACGCGGATAGGCGCAGATTAGCGCCAATCGCCAATAACCACAAACGGTGCCCAGAAAAATGGTTTGTCAAAATATTCCTGGTTCTTTAACCATCTCTGGGCATCACACAGTGCCTTTGTCTTATCCGCACCCTTCAAATTTTTATAAAAGTGTGTCATCAATAGGGCAGTTGATACATCACTCACCTTCCATAGAGAAGCGATAACCGAAGGAGCGCCGGCATAGATAAAAGCACGACTCAATCCAGTAAGTTCATCACCCATAAAAGGGCCTTCAGAAAAACCGCGCAGTTGTCCAGTCTCACAGGCAGATAGTGTAACGAGATACGCATCTATCTCCATATTGAATATCTCGCGCACCCTCAACTCCCCATCGTTTGTTTCGTCTTTGCTGAGGATCACCCGGGAATCAAGGGCTGAATCACCTGGTGCAAGTTTCCCGTGTGTGGCAAAATGGATGATGTCATAATCCTTGAGATACTTCTTTGCATTGGTCTCTGAAGGCTCTTGCGATGAACTTCCTGCATCTGAAAAGACCTTAAGGTTTGAAAGTGCTCCTGCCTTTACTATTGAGTCTTTTTCTGCAAGTGTTCCGGGCAGGGGCAGGTCAAACCATTCTGAATAGTCAGAAAAATCAGATTTAGCAAATATTACTGCATTATTTTTCTTTAATCTATTTTTATTATGGGCTATTTCATAGACTGAAGCCGAGGGCAAATAAAAAATATCATAGTCATCGATCATCAATCTTTTTGAATTCCTATCTGTCATAATTGCAGAAAAAGGAAGATTGTGCAATATACCATAGGGGATTATACCGAGCCTCTTTTTATTTTTTACTTCAGATATTATTGGTGCGATCAAATTATTATAGAACCATTCAGATATTGCAGCAAGTTCAGTATCATTATAATTTACCCGGCGTCTGATTATCTTTCTAAATTGGTCAATCTTTTCAAATACTGTTTCTGGCGTTGCATCTATCTTCTTCACAATCAATCCCCGGGCAGTGATTGCAAAGACATAACAATTCTTTATTCCTATAAAATATTCAATGATTCCTGAATCCTCATTCAATAATGCCTGAAGTCTCTTTAGGTTTGTTCATATTGAATAAGGGCTTTTATCTTTGGGTCAAGATTCTCTTTTTGGGCAATATCAATCCCTGAGATCAAATCCAGAAAAGCCCTTGATTTTGATTTTTCTGCATATTCAAATGCCTTTTTCGCATTCCCTTTTTATAATATAAGTCTATAAGTTCGCTGTATAGGGCAATCTTATTTTCAAAAAATGCCGAGCGAAATTCCTGACTGGTGATACTACTGCGCAGATTTTCAATTATTTCTTCTGCCCTAATTAAGGTATTCAATGCCTCATCAATAAAACCAGCCTTTTTTGGGCAAAACCAAGATTGAGAAGTATTGATGCCTGCCAGTCTAATCTTTTCATATCTTCAATTATATTATACCCATCTTTGTATCTTTTTATTCCATCCTTGTAATCACCGACCAGAACTGCTAGATTGCCGAGATTACAAAGGGTCTTTGCCATACCTATACGGTCATCGCTAATCTTATAGATATTAAATGCCCGTTTATAATTGTTCCTTGCTATTTTGTATTCTCCCTTCTTCTCATAAAAAATCCCTAAGTTATTGTAATAAATCGCCTCATCTTTTTTATTTTTTATTAAAGGTTTTGTCAAATTATAGTAATATAATGCAGAATCAAAATATTGAAAATCAACCGGTGATAATAATAAATATGTATATCCAATATTCTGTAACACCTCAATCTTCCCGGGGATATTACCAATTTTTTCAAAAGTTCCATAGGCTGTTAAAAATTTTTCTAATGCCAGACGAAACCTTCCCAGGTCAAGATATAATGAACCTATATTATTCAGCAATTCACCTTCACCAAGGACAAACTCTTTCTCAACCCTTATCCTATCAACCAGACTCAATGCCCTGAATAGATATTCATAGGCAAGGTTATATTCACCCAATTTTCTTTTGATATTACCCAATTCCCGATACCCATCATAGGCACTTTTGTATAAACCAAGATTCAAAGATAACGAACAGGACTGTTCAAAATACTTCAATGCACTGTCGGTCTCGGCGCTCTGGACAAATAGACTGCCCAAAAAATATGCACCATCAATTATACCCTTTTTATAATCAATGATCTGTGAATTCTCAAGGGCAGAATGAAGTTCGGCTTTTGCCTTCTGGTAATCATTCTTGCTCAATGATACCCTGCCCAGCATTAATTGTATATTTATCTCATCAATCTTATCTTCTGTGGTCTTATCTTCAATCTTTTTGCTGGTATCAAGTGCGCTTCTGTAATATTCTTCAGCTTCAACCAGATTGCCCTGATAAAAGGCAACAGAACCAAAATTTAGATAGACCTTTGTCTCACCAGGATAAAATCTATTCTCCTGGAAAATGGCAAGTGCCTGATTATAATAATTTAAGGCGGTATTTAAGTCACCAAAATAGAGGGCAATATTGCCCAGTCCTTTGAGACAGAGTCCTTTATCAAGACCCCGGACAGATTTTAATACCTCTTTATATAAACTTTCAGCCTGGGGAAATTTCTCGGCATAAAACAATGAATCAGCAATCTTGAGCCTTGCCTCAATCTCATCTGCGGAAATGATTACAGGTAAGAGGATCAAGCATAGACTAAGGTATCTTATTTTTTCATTCAATCAATGCCTTTCCGGCGATACATATAGTCCGATTTTTTTACTTTTTTATTAACCATATTATTTCTTATTTCCGCTCAGTTCTTCGTAACAGTCAAGGTGTCTATTTCCAGTCTCAATAAGACCGTATTTGTTATAGAGGATTGACAATGATCGATGTAACAATGGCTCATCTGGTTTCATTTTAAGCAAGATTTCATACTCTCTTATTGCATCAAAGACCAACCCCTTCTCTTCATATATTCGGGCACTCAAAAAATGTAGAGTGAAAGAATCTGGATTCTGTTTTTGGATATTCTTTAGCAGGCCGTCTATCTCTAAGATAGCCTCTGGTTTGAGAATCTTAATAAATCGTTCTCCTGAACCTATTGTATCATTACTTTTTGTTGCTACAATCTTCAAGAGATATGAACCAGGAGAAAGTTCAGCAACATTATCAGGATAAACAAGCATAGTATCCTGTGTATCTTTTCTCCAGATTACATTCCCCATTTTCTGGAGCATAACGATATAAGATTGGGCATTTGTGCATTTACTCCAGATAAAATTTGGTTTGTTGGTTATCAACACAGTATTACCCGGCTCATATATTTTCAGTGCCAGGCTATCTTCTTCACCCCGAACAAGAATCTTTAAACCGGTCCTTTCTCCAGTTGCGCTGAAGGCAAATAAAGGCGAAATGGCAGAGGAAGATTCTATTGAATCTTCATAGTTTTCGTTCCCCTGCAGAATAGTGTCTGACTGGGGAACAATCTTTAAACCCGTTTTTGGACCGAATGAAGCAATCTTATATTGTATAATATGGTAACATCTGCACTATCCCCGGTAATAAGACTATCATCCGGAAAAAGCTGCTGTTCTAAACCCGCTGGCACCAATTCCTTGTTGATTGCCTGATAGATTTTTACATCACCATCAATTGAGGTTATCACTGCCAGGGGCTTTATCTCCTGACCATTAAACAACTGGGTGAATATTAAACATACTATAAGAACCAGCTTCTTCAATCTTCTCCTTTCACCTAATCAGTAATACACCAGAGATAAAAAATTATTCCATATTATAATCAGATTTCAATGGTTGTCAATCAGAGAAATTCTGAATCCCTTCATTTTTTGGCTTATTAAATCCCGGTAAATATCTTCAAGAAATCATTTCCCCAACGGTAATAAATTCCCCAATCCATTTAGGGGTTGAGACTTCAATCCTGTTACTAAATTTGCCTGTTAAATCAAATGGACAAAATGCAATTGATACAGGCAATTTATGTAAATTGCTATTGACATCGGTGGTTTCTTGAGAATAATCTAAATATAGAGATAATTAGTGAACAGCAATTCAGAAAAACAGCAAAGAATCATTTCTGCGAAATCAGGAATACAATATCATTACATCTTTTTGAAGCGATAAAAAAGGAGGCAATATGAAGAAGTTATCGCTTGTTATAATCCTCGGTTTAAGCCTTTTCTTCTCAGGCTGTCCTGTGCCCTTTGAATACTGGCGTATGCAGGTATCTGGTGAAGAAGGGTATCTGAGATTAACAAAGATTACGAGCAGAGAAGACCTGGTTGATACAGAGTCGCATATTGCATTGAGCAAGGATGGCTCAAAGATCGCCTTTATCTCCTGGAAGAGTGGCAATGGAGATATATATGTAAGACCCCTTGGCACTGGTAGCAGGGCTTTGATCCAGAGGACATTCAGTTCAGAGACAGAATCAGACCCTGCCTTTTCTCCGGACGGAAAGCAAATAGTCTTTGATGTTTATAAAGAAGGTTCCAGAAAAATCTGTTTGATCCAGGCAGAAGGTGGTTCTGCAGTAAGAATAATAACAACTTCAACCCCTCAGAATGCAGATTCTCCATGTTTTTCTCCAGACGGAAATTTAATCGCATTCAATTCGTATAATGTTATATGGAACCCCAATACAGGCAAATGGGAAGTAGAAGAGAATTCCCGGTTCATATGGACCTATGACCTGGGCACAGGGAGTATGACCCAGTATGTCCAGGGATTGATGCCCAAATTTACACCTGATGGCAAGAACATTGTTTTTAAACGTCTTTCACAAAAGGGATGGTATGGTCTATGGATGCTCAATCTCTCAACCGGTTCAGAGACACACATAATCGGTGGCGAGGATTGGGGTATCGGAACATTTGACATCGCGCCAGATGGTAACAAGATCGTCTTTTCTTCAAATAAAGGGACCTATGAGGGCAGGAATACCCGTATAAATAGCAATTTATGGATTGTAAATACTGATGGTACAAACCTTATGCAGATGACCTTCCATCCTGGAGATGATATCTGCCCGGTCTGGTCAGCAGAGGGAAAATATATTTATTTTCTTGGCTGCAGGGGTGAAGAGAAGGAAGGTATAATGAATATCTGGCAGATGGAGGTTGGCAAATGAATAAAATATCCATAACACTAATCTCTTTGTTTCTATTTATTTCACAGGTGTTTGCAGGACCGCCACCATGGGCTGGGGTTGGAGAAGGACCTGCAGCGCAACCAACAAAAAAGATGGCAAGATGGTTTTGTTTTGAATATGGCTGGTATGGACCATCACTGAATGACCTCAATAAGACTTTCAGCGGAATGTTGGGTGGTGAAAAGATTGGAATGAATGATTATCTGGGGATTGGAATAGGTATGCCTATGCCAGGTGATAATAGAATGGGATTATTTTTTGGCTACTGGAATGGAAGCGCAAAAAATGGCAGTAATAAACTTAATCTAAATATGATCACATTTTCTCCAGAAGGTTCATTCTCCATTTTCAAGGTTCAAGAAAAAACCCATTTCTTGCTGGGATTCATAGTTAGAGATGTCTTCGCCTGGTGGACATTCAACGGCGATGGTTTAGATACCACTGATCTTTGCGTCGTCACTGACTTTGGGGCGAAGTTCACAACCGAATACTATCCAATAAAAAGTTTGTCGGTCAAGTTTGATCTCCAGAGAATCTTCCTAAGTCTTGACTGGGGTGCGCTCTTTACTGAAGACAAGACAAAGTTACAGACACAGGGTTGGATTATAAAATTCGGATTGAATCTCTATTATTGATTAGACTATGAAGGAATCGTTAACGCTTTTTTAATATACTGAATTTAATCCCTGATTCATTGAGCATCTGAATCGCCAGTTTGTCCGGATAAGGCTCTTTGAAAATAATCTTCTTTATCTTTGCGTTGATTAACATCTTGGTGCAGATAAAACAAGGCTGGTGTGTGGTATAAATTATTGCACCTTCAGTATTAACACCGAAGTTTGCGGCTTGAATAATTGCATTCTGCTCAGCATGGACACCACGACATAGTTCATGCCTCTCACCTGAAGCAATACCTAACTTGCCTCTGATACAACCAACCTCTTCACAATGTTTTATCCCGCTCGGTGCGCCATTATAACCGGTTGCAAGAATCCTTTTGTTTTTGACAATGACCGCACCGACCTGGCGTCTCAGACAGGTAGAACGCTTTGCCACAAGTTTGGCAATCGCCATAAAATAATCATCCCAGGACTGTCTTCTATCCACTCCCTTAATCACACCTCAGCCTTTATCCGCGCAATTGAGACAACCTTATCACCTTTTTCTAAGGTAATAATCTTAACACCCTTTGCCTGCCTTCCCATCACCCTTATTGCATTTACCGGTGTCCTTATACCCTTGCCACTCTTCGTCATTGCAATCAAATCATCTTCATCATTCACATTCACTGCTCCTGCAACCTTACCGGTCTTTTCATCAATCGTCATTGCCTTCACACCCTTTCCACCCCTGCCCTTTTCATTGACATCTGCAAATTTTACCCTCTTGCCCAATCCATTCTCACCGATGATGAGCATATCCTCTTCTTCACGGGCAATATTAAAACTGACAACCTCATCACCTTTTTCAAGGCGCATACCCCTTACACCACTTGCATTCCTGCCCATAGGTCTTATCTTCTTCTCAGAAAATCTCAGGGTCTGACCATTGTGTGTTGTTAATAATACAGAATCCTTTCCTGTGGTCAATTCTGCTGCAATCAATTTATCATCCTCTTCTAATTTTATCGCAATAATCCCTTTCCTCCTCACATTTTCATATTCACTGAGTGCAGTCTTCTTCACCTTACCCAATTTTGTTGTCATAAAGATAAAAAATTTGTCAGAAAATTCTTTTATACCAAGGCAGGCTGTAACTTTTTCTCTTTCGCTCATTTCAATCAGATTCGCAATAGACCTTCCTTTTGAAAATGGCCCTGCCTCAGGAATTTCATATACTTTTGTAGCATAGACCTTACCTGCATCGGTAAAGAACAAGAGTGTATCAGTGGTCTTTGAAATCAAAAGTTGATTGGCAAAATCTTCTTCACCGGTCTCAACAAATTTTCTACCCTGACCACCACGGGATTGGTTACGATATGTAGTAATTGGCTGACGTTTGATATACCCACGCTGGGTAAGGGTGATGACCATATCTTCTTCAGCAATAAGATCCTCAATCGTGAGTTCCTCAGGTTCCATTTCTGTAATCGTTGTTCTGCGACTATCCTGATATTTTGCGGCGAGTTCATTCAATTCCTTTTTTATTACACCATAAACACCCTTTGGTGAAGCAAGAATAGATTTTAATCGGGCGATCTCCTTTATTAAACCCAAATATTCCTTTTCCAGCGATTCTTTTTCAAGATTGGTCAAACGGGCAAGCCGCATATCAAGTATTGCCTGTGCCTGGACTTCAGTGAGTGAAAATCTCTTCATCAATTTTTCTTTCGCCGTCTTTACATCTGCAGATTTTTTGATAATAGATACCACCTCATCAATATTATCAATCGCAATCTTCAGTCCCTCAAGGATATGTGCCTTCTTTTCTGCCTCAGCGAGTTCAAATTTTGTCCTGCGGGTGACAACCTCAAAACGAAAATCAAGAAAATGCCTGAGTGCCTGTTTTAAGGTTATCGTCTTTGGCACACCATCAATCAATGCAAGAATTTGAATACTATATGTAGTCTGTAAATTTGTATATTTATAAAGATTATTCAATACAATCTCAGGATTGGCGTCCCTTTTCAATTCAACAACCACCCTTATGCCGTCTTTATCTGATTCATCCCTCAAATCTGCAATATCTTCTATTTTTTTCTCCTTCACGAGTTGTGCCATCTTCTCAAGCAATGATGCCTTATTTACCTGATAGGGAATCTCCATTATCACGATCGCCTGTTTACCACCCTTTAAATCCTCAACCTTTATCTTTCCTCTTACAAAAATTCTGCCCCTGCCGGTCAAATACGCCTCTTCAATTCCTTTTTTTCCTGCAATGATCCCACCGGTGGGAAAATCTGGTCCAGGTATGTATTTCAAAAGTTTTTTATCCTCTATCTCCGGGTCATCAATCAATGCATTTAGTGCATTTATTACCTCACCAAGATTATGGGGTGGAATATTTGTTGCCATTCCCACTGCAATGCCTGAGGCACCGTTACACAATAGATTGGGAAAACCAGCAGGCAGAACAAGCGGTTCTTTTAATCTGCCATCAAAATTAGGAATGAAATCAACAGTATCTTTCTCTAAATCTCTTAAAAGTTCTTCAGCAATTGGTGTGAATCTAACCTCGGTATAACGATATGCTGCTGCTGCATCCCCATCTATTGAGCCAAAATTACCCTGGCCATCAACCAGGGGATAGCGCATTGAGAAATCCTGTGCCATCCTGACCAGGGCATCATAGATTGCCATATCACCATGGGGATGGTATTTACCGAGGACATCGCCGATCACCGTGGCACTCTTCTTATGGGCACGGTTTGAGGCAAGACCTGCTTCATTCATTGCATATAAAATCCTGCGCTGGACTGGTTTTAACCCATCACGCGCATCAGGCAATGCCCTGCCTACTATCACACTCATTGCATAATCAAGATAACTTGATTTTATCTCTTCTTCAATATATACGGTATTTATGCGTTCTTCCATATTCAATTATAGCCAGAAATAACGATGAGTCAAGGCTGCGCTTTAAATCAAAAATAGCCTTACCTCAGCATTTTGTAACATTTTTCAGGCAGACGGAAAGATGTTGCAGTTTAAAGAATAATCTCTTCTATTTTATCTTAACCATCATTAGCGTATTTGCCTCTCTATTCTCGGGTATCACAAAGTAGTGCGTTTTTCGCACAAAGAAAATCCCAGATTTTCTTTATCCTGAGTCGTATATCCTGCATTGTGTATCAAGTAAAAAATAGGAGCGGTTTCCCAACCGCAACAATGATTCTTTACCCCAAAAACTGGAATAGCGAAACCTGCTTTTCATTAAAAAACTCAACCGCTCTTCGTAAGCAAAACCTGCTTAACCAATTTATCCTCCAAAGGTATTAATTTCTCATTTTAATATTTAGTTAATTGACAAAATGATAAAATGAGAATGGGAAGGAAGGTAGCATTTTTCAGTCAGGTGAAAAGGTATTATCAGCTATGAGGTGGAAGAATAAGTTGAAGTAAAGAGAAGAAAGTAGCGAGTGAATCCCGTTATCGTTGAATTCTGGTTTACCATAATTCCGGTCGTCCTATTAGTCATCGTTCTATTAAAATTACCTTTCTTTTTTGTATTACTATAACTTTTTTCCTTTCCCTTGTATAGAGGATAAGGTCCCTTAACGTTTGCACTGTTCTCTTGATTTTTATCATTAAATAGATATTAAAGTAAGAGGAGGTTCTTTCCTAAAAACTATTTGGGCATACCGAAAAATAGATGTAGTTACCCAATTCTGATTTTCATCAGGACATGTTTATTGGGCTTTAGGTATACAGGAATTTTGGATTTTAGGTATTTTATTATGCTTGATGAATCGAGCAACTACAATCTCCGAAAAATGGAGAAAATTTAGGAAAAAACTAAACTATTACAAAGAGAGAATCTTACAGGATGAAGAAAATGCGGAATTCAAATTCAAACTCCCACTCTTTAAAGAATGAGAGATGGGGATATTCCGCATACCATCTTTTAACGAGAAAAATATTATCAAAAAGAAAGGGGGTGAGAAAAAAGGACCTAAAACAATGGCATCCAGAAGAGATAAGGGATTGGAATATTGAATGAGGAAGATAATCAAGCAATAAAAAGAAAGGAGGTTAAAATGAAGAAGCTATTGCTTGGAATAATTGCCATTATGATAATCATATGGGCACAGGAAAACATAATCACCAATCCTGGGCACAAGAGACTTTCTCTCAAGGATGAGAGGGTTTCTTTGATAAAGGATGAGGGACCTGCGATAGATGCGATAACTATCCCGAGGATGCTCTCCTATCAGGGAAAACTTACTGATAGTCTGGGCAATCCGGTCCCTGATGGTAATTATCAGCTGACCTTGAGACTCTATACCCAGGGGACTGGTGGCAGTCCATTCTGGACTGAGATAGATACGGTGATGGTGAAGAAAGGTTTATTCTCAGTTGATTCAAGGTATGTGAATGAGAATCAGGCAAATTCAATTACAAATTCAATGATTGTTAATGGCACTATCCTTGGAGAGGATATAAATCAGATGGGTGCGACGAGTGGTCAGGTTCTGAAATGGACGGGTTCAGCCTGGGCACCGAGAAATGATAGTGTGGGTGGCGGTGCTGGTGATAATGCCTGGGTCCGTGGCACACCGGATTCAGTCCTTTATACAATCCGACAACTCGGTATTGCCTGTGGTGGTGCGAGCAATATGCTCTAATATGCTCTATGGTTCTTTTCGCCATACCCATACCAACTTTGGTGTTGCCTGAACCACTGGCGCAAACGGCCAGAATTACTTATACTGCAAGGTTAGTGGCGGGTATAGAAACACTGCCTCGGGCTACGATGCCACGGTCGGCGGCGGGTATGGAAATTTCGCCGGGTACAGGGCAACGGTTCCCGGTGGGCCTTTGGATAGCGCCAATGCATCAGGCTCTCTTGCCACCAATACTCATTCGGTTGTGCCATCAGGTTTTGATAACTCTGCTGCCTTCAATGGTCAGACCGTAACTGCATCAGACCAATTGCGCTGCGGCATAATCTCCAAAGCCGGTGGCAGTTTTACAATTGACCATCCAGTTTATCCATACAATAAAATCCTCAATCACTACTTCATTGAAGGTCCTGAGATGCGGTATATATATGATGGTGAGGTAATACTGGATGCATCAGGCCGGGCTACTGTCCATCTACCTGATTATTTCAGTGCACTCAATCGCAAACCAAGGATACAAGTCACCGGGGTTGGCACATCCGATGTCTATGTTGCAGAAGATATTAAAGAAAATACATTTGTCATAGGTGGGAAACCCGGAACAGAGGTTTACTGGCAGGTAACTGGTGAGCGTGCCGATGTGACTGCCGAGGTAATTAGAAGGATGATGCCAGTTGAACAATCAAAGACCGGTGCACTTTCCGGCAGGATGCTTGATGATGAATTCCTTTCCGGCTGTATGGAGCAACTTGAGCGTGAAGGAAAATCACAGGGTATAAACTTCCGCACTCCAGAAGGCAGAAGACGATACGAGCAAATGAAAAATCCTCCAGAGATAAATCGATAATAATCAGAAAAGACAAATTTAGGAGGAACGATGAAGTCTAATTTTATCCTCTGCTTTCTCCTACCCATCCTCTTTCTCTCTGCACAATCCTATCTGTGTGACTGGCAGGTTGTATCAAGTGGTGGTCTTACGATGACAGGGAATATATGGTGTGGTTCAACTACTGGACAAACTGCAATTGGCTGGACGAGTGGAACGAATCAATTGGCACATATTGGATTCTGGTATCCTGAGGGTGTTACAGGTATTGAGGAAGAAGAGCAATTCAAAGGAATAAATTCAAAGGTTAGAGAGACAAAATTATTTCCGCCGGCTCCAAATCCATTCTATCGTGCCATTAAAATCTGCTATTCACTAAATGCAGAGGTCCACATGGCGATTCAGGTATATGATATAATGGGTCGGAAGATAAGGGTTATTGCGAATTCAATTCAGAAGCCGGGTGAATATTCTATTTACTGGGATGGTAGAGATGATGCAGGAAGGAATGTCTCAAGTGGTGTATATATCCTGCGGTTTATTGCTGGTGATTGCAGGCGCAATGCGAAGATAGTTCTTACCCGATGAGATACAGACTGGGGCGGGTTTATCCGCCCCAGTAAAAGATTAGTTGTCGTTGGACGGTTTCGCTGTCTGTTTCGTCTATCGGCACCGTTGTTCGGCTAAATCCTCCTGATCCTCCTTACCTACTTTGTTATTCTGAAAGGAACGATAGCGGAGTGAAGAATCTCCTGTATTTTAGAAGATTTGAGATTCTTCGTCCTCGATTAAAGTCGGAACTCGCACCAACTCTTTTTTCTCATTGCGAGCGAACGTAATGAGCGTAGCAATCTAATAATTACGAGGAGGGGTAAGTGGCTGGAAAGAAAATCTCATTTTGTTATTGGTCATTCCAGTGGTTGCTTCGTCACTTCGTCTCTCATAATGACGAGAAGTGATTTAAGGGAATAAAGTCACTGCTTTAGACAAATATTAAAGATTGACAAGCAACCAAAGACTATACTAACTGCCATGGCTTAAAATTATAAATCATTATTTTATCTTGATTATATGTGGGTTTTGTGTATATTTAAGATTATGGAGATAAATTTACATAAGAATGTCATTCTGGTCACTGGTGCAACTGGTGGCATTGGTTCTGCAATCGTTGAATTACTTGGAGAATATGGAGCAACCATTGCTATTCATTACCACAAAGAGAAAGAAAAGGCACTTGACCTTGCAAAGAAGGCAGGGAATAACTCAAAGATATTCAGGGCTGATCTATCAAGTCCTATCGAGTGTAGTACATTGATAAAAGAGGTATTAAATACATATAAAAAATTTGATGCCCTCATTAATAATGCGGGAATTTATGAGTCATCACCGATCAATATGAATATAAAGAGATGGCTAAGAGATTGGAATAGAACCATAAGCATAAATCTGACTTCAGTAGGTGTCCTCTGCCGCGAGGCGGTAAAATATTTTATAAAATCTGGTGGTGGAAGGATAGTAAATATCGCCTCCCGTGCTGCATTCCGTGGAGAGGATAAAGACCACTGGGCATATGGTGCGGCAAAAGGAGGAATTATCACATTAACCCGCACCATTGCCAAGGAGTATGGAAAGTATAATATTAAGTGTTTTGCAGTAGCCCCGGGCTTTGTAAAGACAAGGATGATAGATGATTATATCAAAAGATTTGGGGTGAAAAGTATTATAAAACAACTGGCATTGAATGAACTCACCACACCCCAGGATGTTGCACCAGCGGTCTTATTCCTTATCAGTGGATATATGGATCATACTACAGGCTCCACAATTGATATAAATGCTGGTAGTTACATAAGATAATATTCTCAAAAAGGTTTATTATCTCTTCTATTGACAATAAAATAATTTGGATTAAAATTAGATGCGGAGGTGCAATGAAAAAGACCGCTACATTAAGGGAATTTTCCTATAATCCTGTGCGCGCGCCAAGGGGTTCCCAGATAAGTTGTAAGTCCTGGCAACAGGAAGGCGCATTAAGAATGCTACAGAATAATCTTGACCCTGAGGTTGCGGAAAGACCCGAGGAGTTGATTGTCTATGGCGGTTCTGGTAAGGCAGCAAGGAACTGGGAATGCTACAAAAAGATTGTAGAATCATTAAAGAACCTTGAGAATGATGAAACCCTTTTGATACAGTCAGGAAAACCAGTTGGAATATTCAAGACATTTGATTATGCACCAAGGATATTGATTGCCAATTCTTTGCTCGTTCCTGCCTGGGCAAACTGGGATTATTTCAGAAGACTTGAGATGCTTGGACTCATAATGTATGGGCAGATGACTGCGGGTAGCTGGATTTATATTGGAACCCAGGGAATCATCCAGGGCACATATGAGACCTTTGCTGCCTGTGCAAGGAAACATTTTGGTGGCACATTAAAAGGAAGATGGGTTCTGACCGGTGGTATGGGTGGAATGAGTGGTGCCCAGCCCCTTGCGGTCACAATGAATGAAGGTGTGATACTTGATATCGAGGTTGATCCGAAGAGGATTGAACGAAGGGTAAAACAGGGATTCTGTGATATGATGGTTGATAATCTAAATAAGGCATTGAAACTCGTATTTGAGGCAGTTGAAAAGAAGATTCCACGTTCAATAGGACTCGTTGGAAATTGTGCAGATATTGAGCCTGAAATCGTGCGGAGAAATATCATCCCTGATGTCCTGACTGACCAGACATCTGCCCATGATGAATTGAATGGATATGTGCCTGGTGGTATGAACCTTGATGAGGCTCTAAAATTGCGGAGCATAAACCCTGAGGAATATAAAAAGAGGGCACTGGAATCCATTGCCCGGCATATGGAGGCGATGCTTGAGATGCAGAAGAGAGGTGCGGTAGCATTTGATTATGGAAATAATATCCGGGGCCAGGCAAAGAAGGCAGGGGTTGAAGACCCATTCAAGATCCCTGGATTTGTGCCTGAATATATCAGACCACTCTTCTGCGAAGGAAAAGGACCTTTCCGCTGGGCTGCATTATCTGGAGAAAAAGAAGATATCTATTTGCTTGATAATGAAGTTTTGAAGATGTTTGGTGATAATCCATCAATACGGAGATGGATTGAACTTGCCCAGAAAAAGATACCATTCCAGGGGCTTCCGGCAAGGATTATGTGGCTCGGATATGGAGAAAGGGATAGGTTTGGTTTGAGAATAAACCAGTTGGTAAGGGAAGGAAAACTCAAGGCGCCGATTGTCATCGGCAGGGACCACCTTGATTGTGGTTCTGTAGCATCTCCGTATCGGGAGACTGAAGGAATGCTTGATGGCTCGGATGCAATTGCAGACTGGCCAATCTTGAATGCACTCCTTAATACTGCATCTGGTGCATCCTGGGTATCGGTCCATCACGGTGGTGGTGTTGGTATTGGATATTCAATACATGCAGGCCAGGTCCTGGTCTGTGATGGAACAGAGATGATGGATAAGAGGATTGAAATGGTTCTCACCAATGACCCGGGTATTGGTGTGGCAAGGCATTATGATGCTGGATATAAAGAGGCGATTGAATTTGCAAAGAAACATAAGATAAAGATACCAATGGAAAAATGAAGATAACAAATCCTAAATTTGGTGGATTTTACAATATTTGTATCACCTTGACCCTTCTTTTTGCCCTGTTTCTATTCTGTAGTAAGAAGATAGAGATCATTGTCGTTGTCTATGATACACCACCGTCGACCTTGGACCCACATTTGAGGAATGAAATCATTACCACATCAATCCTCTGTAATATCTATGAACCCCTTGTTGATTTTGATGCGAATATGAAGATGATACCAGCACTCGCAGACTACTGGGAAAGGATTGATAGTTTGAACTGGCGTTTTTATCTACGCAATGGCGTGAAGTTCCATAATAATAAAAAACTCCGTCCAGTAGATGTTGTATATTCCCTTTACCGACCATTTAATCTTCCTGAATCCAGATTCCAGAGTTTAAGGGATTATCTTGATACGATAATCATTGAAGATACAAACACCATATTATTAAAACTAAAGAAATCCCATGCCTTCTTAGTTTATGACCTTTCTGGTATTGCGATCATCCCTGAGGGCTTTGATCCTTCAAACCAAAGTCCCTGTGGAACCGGACCTTATGAATTTGTAAAAATGGATAAAGAACATCTGGAATTGAGGAAGTTCAATCCTTACTGGAACAATAACCAATACTTTGAGCAGGTGAAATTTATCTTCATCCCTGAGATTGAAAGACGCATTGAGATGCTAAAAAAAGGAAAGGCTGATATCATCACCTATATTCCTTTGAAAGAACTTGAGAGGTTGAAAAAAACAGGCAGGGTCATTGCCACCCCTGGGGTTTCAACAAGGTATCTGGAGATGGATTTAAATAAATTCCCATTTAACCGAATTGAATTTCGTCGGGCAGTTAATCTTGGATTAAACAGAGAATATCTGGTCAAGGATGTTTATAAAGGTTATGCTACACCGGCAAACCAGTATATCTCCCAGGGTCTTTTTGGCTATGATTATTCCCTGCCTCCATTTTTATACAATCCTGATAGCGCCCGAAGACTCATCAAAATTTTGGGCACATTACCAGAGATTGAATTTGATTATGCAGAGGTCCGGGCAAATATTGCTGAGGCAATAATTGAGGATTTAAGAAATATCGGTCTGAAGATAAAACCAAACCCCTTGCCAGTTGAAGAATACTGGCAGAAGATTAATAATAGAAAATCGGATTTCTATCTCATTGGGAGCGTTCCCACAACCAGCGAGGGGATAAGCACCCTGCGCAGTTATTTCCACACAAAAGAGCAAAAGAAAGGTTTAGGTCTTTTAAATAACACGGGCTATTCAAACAGAACTGTTGATACCTTGATTGAGAAGACGATTGCAAATTCAGATTTGCGGCACTGTGCACGTCTTGCATATGAGGTTCAAAGAATTCTCATTGATGACCTTCCAAGGATTCCTGTGGTCTGGGAAAAGGAAATTTATGGTGTATCAACAAATCTAATCTGGACTCCACGACTGGATGAAAAGATTCTGATAAAGGAAATAAGAAGGATTGAATGAAAAGGTCTCTTTTTAAGATTATCCTTTTTGGATTTCTAACCAGTTTTTGTCAAAAGCCATTATCAGATAGGGTGGTTGTAGTATATAATCGACCACCACGCACCCTTGACCCACATCTGCGCAGCGAGGTTGTAACCATATCTGTTTTATCAAATGTCTATGAAAGTTTAATTGATTATACACCGGATCTAAAATTAATTCCCTGCCTTGCTACACAATGGCATCAGGTTGATAGTTTGAACTGGGAATTTGAATTGCGCAAAAATGTATTGTTTCATAATGGAAAGATGCTCAATAGTGAGGATGTGATATATTCCCTGAATAGAACTTTTTCCCTTTCTAAGACCGAAATAAGCAAGCTTATCCATATTATTGATACAATTTATGCAATAAATCACACAAAGTTTATCATCAAAACCAGATTTCCCTATCAATATCTTCTGACTGAACTCAATAGTATCTATATTGTGCCCAATGGTTACAATGATTTTGAGAAACCGGTTGGCACCGGTCCTTATAAGATTGGTTTAATAACTGATGATTCAATTATTTGTTTTGCTAATGAACAATACTGGGGAAAGAAACCAAAGATAAGAAAAGGGATATTCAAATTTGTTCAGGATACAGAGAATGCGATAGAATTACTTAATAATGATAGTGTAAATATCGTCTATGGGATTCCGGTTGAGGAGTATATAAAACTTAAGGATAGTTTGAGATTTGTCATTCGTTCTGGAGTGAGTGCCCGTTATATACAGTTGAATACTAAAAAACCACCCTTTAATCTTACTATATTGCGCCAGGCACTTTCCCTTGCTATTAACCGCACAGAAATTGTTGACAGAATATACCACTCCCTTGCTGAACCTGCAAACCAGTTTATACCTAAAGGTGTTATAGGATATATACCAGAATTTCCACCTCTTACTTTTAATTCTGATAGCGCAGAAAGATTGCTTAAAAATACAGGCAAGAGGATTAAAATAAGATTCTGCTATGGAAAGTCTTTTAAGAAAATCGCAAGTGTGACTGCTGAATACTGGAGAAGGATAGGGATAGAAGTCGAGGAACAGGAACTTGAGCCAGAAAAATTCTTCAAGGGTATGGAGGAGGGCAAATTTGATTGTTTTTTACTCTCATTTTTGATTAATTCGCTTGATGGATTGAGCGGTATCATTGAACCTTCTTTTTATACATCCAATCCTGAGATGGGTGAAGGCTTGATGAATCGTGCAGGTTATTCAAACCCAGAGATTGATAGCCTGATAGACCTTGCAATGGTAGTAGCGGATGAGGAGGAGCGATATGGAATAATAAAAGAGATACAGCAGACCCTGCTCAATGATATGCCGGTAATCCCCCTGGTCTGGGAGCCAAGAATTTATGGTCTTTCAAAGAACATAAGATTTGCACCAAGGCTTGACCAGACGATTAGATTTGCCGAGATAGATTTGTAAGATGAAGATGCCATTCAGGACAAAATTGATAGGTGCATTATTTATAATAATTCTTACGGTATTTACTGGAATGGGTATCTATATGACCTTGAACCGGATAAAAGAGGTGCGGAGTGAAATAGTAAGCAATGCACGGATGTTTGTTATCCTGACCAGTGATAAGATTGGTGATGCCTTTCTCCGTTATTTCAAAACTGCATTCTTCAGATTTCGTGCCATCGCCCTTGAACAGAAAGCGATGAACATTGACCTTGAGAATATTCAGATAATTGATTTAACCGGCAGGATACAGTATGATATGGCACAGTATGAGAAAGGGATATCCTTTGCTGAAAATCCTTATTCTACTGACCCTTTTGTGCTCCAGAATATAAAGAAGATGGAGATGAATATAATGGCTGATGACCATCTCTGTATCATTGTTCCTTATGTTGATGAATACGGGGTTCACAATTATTCAATCGTTTATCATTTTTCCCTTAAACGGATAAGTAATGAAGTCTCTAATGTCGTTAAGGGAAGCATTGCAATGGGACTCAGTATGTTATTATTGAGTGTGGTTCTGGCGGTAATTGCGTCCAATAGAATCACCGGACATCTTGCGGTTGTGAGCAAGGCAGCAAAGGAAATAGCAGAAGGTGATTTTGGCAAGGTGATCACTATCAAGACCGGGGATGAATTTGAGGACCTGGCAAATGCATTCAATTTTATGACGGAGAAGATAAGGGGTAATATAAGGGAATTGAATAATTTAATTGGAGAATTGAAAAAAAGGGATATCCAGAAAACACAGTTTCTTGCCAATATTTCCCATGAACTAAGAACCCCCTTAACCGCCTCAATCGGTTATGTAGATTATATGGAAAAAGAAAAGATGGGTTCTCTAAATCCAGACCAGAAACACAGCCTTGAGATAATCCGCAGAAATTTAGAGCGGTTAAATAAAGAGATACAGTCTCTTCTCCTCGTTTCTAAGTACACACTGGAAGGGATCAAATTAAATCCTGAGGAAATCGATATCTCTGAACTATTAGAAAATATTATAAAAAACTTTACACCCGAGGTCAAATTGAAAGGTCTTGTTATTAAAACATCATTCGCACAAAAAACTCTTACTGGTGATAAGGATAATATAAGAACCGTGGTTGAGAACTTAATAGGCAATAGTATAAAATTTTCTGCCCCTGCGACAGCAATAACAATTGCGACCGATATAGAAAATAAAGAAAATCAAAAATACTTTAAATTTAAAATCTCAAATTATGGTGCAACAATTCCTGAAGACCAGGTCAGAAAAATTTTTGAACCTTTTTACCAGGTTGATGCCACAACTTCAAGAAAATATGGTGGGATTGGTCTGGGTCTATCCATTGCTCAAAATATAATTGAAGCCCATCAGGGAAAAATATGGGCAGAGAGCAAGGATGGATTGACAACTTTTTATTTTGTCATACCTCAAGGAGGGTAGAATGAATAAAAAAATTCTGGTCATTGATGATGAAGACGACATCCTTGATTTTGTAGAAAGGGTGTTGAAGGATGCAGGCTTTGTGGTATATAAGACAAAGGATGCGAAACAGGGTCTGATAGTCCTTCAGACCGAGAAGATAGATCTCATATTACTTGATATTATGCTCCCTGAAATGGATGGCTGGCAGGTGATGCAGATGTTAAAATCAGAAGAGAAGTTAAAGAAGATACCGGTTGCGATGCTCACTGCAAGGGTTGATGCCTATGATAAGATCATTGGATTGAAAGAGGGTGCAGTTGATTATATCTGTAAGCCATTCACAGCCGACGATTTATTAAAAAGAATCAATGATATTTTTCTTTACATTGAAAGGAACAATCTATGAATAGTGAGATTGAAAAATTGCAATCTGAATTGTATAAATATCGGGTCAATCTTTATGATCGCGCAAGCGGTTTACCCACGGTCTATGGTGTATTAGAAGATTTGCGAAGAATTATTGAACTGGAAAAGATAATCGGAATTTTATATCTTTCCATAGGTGACCAGGAAAAGATTGAGCCGGTGTTTGGATGGGAGGTATATGATGAATTGATCAAACTTTTTACAATAAGTGTAATGGGAGAAATCGGTAAGTTGATTCCCCGTTCAGCATTGATTGCCATCTCTTCAGTGATGGGTGAAGGTTTTTTTATCTTTCTGACCCGAGATACATCTGGTGGTTTAATTGATAAGGCATATTTAAATCACCTCTCAGAACAATTCAAAAACCGGGTTGAGAAAATTAAAAGTGAATTTGGACATAAGGAGGTAATAGATAGAATTGATTTACATACAAGTTATCAGATTATAAGGCTCGATCCAATGGTCCGAACCGAGCGGCTCCTCTACCATGCGATTGAAGACATAAAATATGCTGCTCATTATCCTGAGAAGTTAAAAGAAAAAGAACTCTACACCGAAGTGATGGGGATAATTGACAAAAAATCAATCTATACAGTTTACCAGCCCATATTCAATCTAAGGGATGGAACGATCTATGGTTATGAGGCGCTCAGCCGTGGACCAAAAGGTTCATTCTTTGAAGACCCTGATACCATATTCACATTCGCTGCAAGATATGAATTACTGCCCAGGGTTGAAGAACTCTGTCTTTATAATGCAGTAAAGGAGGCATCAAGACTCAATTCAAATTCATTGCTATTTTTAAATATAACTCCGGATCAGATTCCAAAATTGCTCGATAATCATTTTATTGGTTTGCTTTCTGAATCCCATTTTAAAAATAATCAGGTGGTGATTGAGATCACAGAGAAATTTGCTATTCCTCATTATGGAATCTACCAGGAGATACTGGTGAGGACGAAAGGCAGGGGTTTGAAGATTGCCCTGGATGATGTTGGTGTTGGTTATTCAACCCTGGAAAGAATAAGTGAGATAGGACCTGATTATTTGAAATATGACCGAACCCTGGTCAGGGATATAGACAAAAACCTCATTCGTCAGGAATTGATAAAGTGGTTTGTGAATTTTGCCAACCGCATTAATTCAACAATCATTGCTGAAGGGATAGAAAATGAAAATGAACTGGAGTTCCTGAAAGAACTGGGTATTAAGTATGGTCAGGGTTTTTACCTCTGCAAACCAAAGCCAGTGAATGAGTTGAATAATTATAAATAAATTTAAAGGGAATTTTTTTGAAATAAATTTGTAATTAACTATAGAAAAGGGGGATTTATGAAATCATTTTTGCCATTCAGCATCGGGGTAATAGCATTAGGACTGTTATCCAGCACCGGTTCCAATGGTTCAGAGGGTGGACTGAATCTGAACATACCGATTGAAGGATTAAAAGGCGAGATCGGCAAATGCGAGGTCTGGATAATAGATCCTGAAGATAATGTTATAGGTGAATTCAGTAGATGGATTTATATAAATAAGGATTATTACTCATTCCCGGCAAAGATTAAATTGAAGAAAAATGTCGATGACATTGACCTTTTGCGCATAAAAGTAAAATTCAAGAAGATGGAAAGGGTCTATTCTTTATTCCAGCTTCAGGATAAGATGATTGTAAAGATTTTAGGACAGGATAATTTTATCTCTGGGAAACCGATAAAATATCGTATCATTGTGAAGAATCAAAGGACTGATGAGCCGATTACTGGGGCAAAGATAAAGGTAATTTTACTGGGACAAAAATCTGAGAATGTTGTCTATGAAGGCCATACAGATAATTCTGGAACTTGTGAGGCAGATTTTAATTTACCAGAACAGATAAAAGGTGGTGAATTAAAATTTATTGTGCGTTCTGATTTAGGCACAGATGAATATAATACAAGTTTTAAAATAACCACAGGAAATTTAACCTATCTTGTCACGGATAAACCGATCTATCAGCCGGGCCAGACGATTCATATAAGAACATTATCATTACAGAAGCCAAAATTGAACGGAGTAAAAAACAAAGAGATAATCTTTGAGATTGAAGATGCAAAGGGCAATAAGGTATTTAAAAAATCAATAAAGACCGATGAATTCGGTGTTGCATATACACCATTCTTGCTTGCAGACGAGGTGAATTTCGGTAACTGGATAATCCGCGCAATCCTTGATAATGAGAAGACCGAAAAGACGGTAAAGGTTGAAAAATATGTCCTGCCCAAATTCAAGATTGCGTTGAAAACCGATAAAGAATTCTATCTGCCGGGTGAAAAAATTGAAGGCGGCATCGATGTCCAGTATTTCTTTGGCAAGCCAGTTGTGGAAGGAAAGGTTAAAATCACAGTCTATAAATTTGATATTGGATTCAATGAGGAAGCGGTTATTGAAGGGAAGACCGATAAAGATGGTTTGTTCTATTTTAATTATAGACTTCCAGAATACTTTGTTGGCGAACCACTTGAAAAGGGTGATGCCTTTGTCCGGCTTGATATTGAGGTGATTGATAAGGCAAACCATAGTGAAAAGATAACCGTAACAAAAAAGGTCGTTCAGAATTTGATAAATATTGCGGTCGTTCCTGAAGGTGGCAGCCTAAAACCCAATCTTGAAAATAGAATATATGTGGTTGCAAACTATCCTGATGGCACACCCTGTCTGGCACAGGTTGAAATGAAGATTAATGGAGCAAAGCAAACGGACAGGACAGACGATTACGGGGTTGCGGAATTCAGCTATAAGCCAGATAAGCCAAAGACCGAAATTTTCGTGAAGGTGATAGATAATAAAGGAGAAACCGCAGAGATAAAGAAAGATTTTACTCTTGATACAGATCAAGAGCAGGTGAGCGTCCGTATGAAAAGGGGAATATATAAGGTTGGTGATGATATAAGTCTTGGATTCCTAACTACAAAAAAGACCGGAAGGATATATCTTGATATAATAAAGGATGGTCAGACAGTCTTGACCAGGTCCATAGAAATTAAAGATGGCAAAGGAAACTATCACCTCCATCTCACTCCAGAACTTGCTGGTTCAATTTGGCTCCATGCGTACATCGTTACCCAGGGTGCGGATATAATTCGTGATACAAGATTCTGTTATGTACACGGAGCAAATGATCTAAACATAGATGTAAAGGCAGACAAGAAAGAATACCTGCCAGGAGAGGATGGTGAGATTCTTTTCACAATTACCGATAAAAATGGTCGGCCAAGAATTGCAGCATTGTGTTTAGCAATTGTTGATGAGGCAGTCTTTGCCGTGAGTGAATTACAACCAGGACTGGAAAAGGTTTATTTCACCCTGGAAAAAGAGATATTGACCCCGCGTTATGAAATCCATGGATTTGAACCATCAAATATTGTTAAACAACCAGCAATAGATGAGCGCGCTGAGATTGTGATGTTCTCAACCCTTGCACCTAAAGACCCATTCCCGGTAAACTATACTACACCAATTGAAGTAAACGAAAAGATTGCACAGGCATTTTATACAAAGATTGCAAGGGTGCGTGAAAAATTGTATGCAGCGGTTAATAAATACTATGACCGATATAACAATTATCCAAAAACAGATGATGCGATAGAGACACTGATAAAAGAAGGTTTACTGAAAGAAGATGACCTTCTCGATCCCTGGAATAGAAGATACCGCATTACCTGTGAATCTGAATATTTTTCTTATTTCAGTATTGTCTGTGCTGGTCCTGATGGAGTTTTTGATAGTGAAGATGATATAACAGAATGGGGCTGGGGTAGGTTTGATGAAATGGATAGGGAGATGGTGAAGATGGTGCCAATGGCAGGAATGGCAGCACCTGAAAAACCATCAGTTAGCCAGACCACAGCTGATAAGAAGAGATTAGAAGGTAAAGGTCCTGAAGAACCCAGGGTACGGGAATATTTTCCTGAAACCTTTGTCTTTTTACCGGCATTGATAACTGATAACCAGGGGAAGGCAAAGATTTCTTTGACAATGCCCGATGCAATTACCACCTGGCGAATGACAATGCTAGCATCGTCTCAGCAGGGTGAACTCGGTTCTGGTCTTTCACAGATTCGGGTATTCCAGGATTTCTTTGTTGATATTGACCTGCCTGTGGCACTGATCCAGGACGATGAAATATCCATCCCGGTTGCACTCTATAATTATCTGCCCAGACAACAGAAGATTAAAGTAGTCTTAGAAATTGGTGATTGGTTTGAGGTTTTAGGTGAAAGAGAGATCACAAAGACATTGGACAAGGACGAAGTTTCTGTGGTATATTTCCCGATAAGAGTCAAAGAACTTGGTTATCATCCAATAACTGTAAAGGCTTATGGTGAGGTGAAATCAGATGCGATAAAGAGACAGATTGCAGTATTACCTGATGGCAAAAGGTTTGAAAATATAATCTCTGACCGGCTTGAAGGAAATGTAGTAAAAAAAATAAGTTTCCCAGCGAATGCGATACCCGGGGCAAATTCTTTATTCCTGAAATTATATCCAGGTATATATTCACAGGTCGTTGAAGGGCTCGATAAGATGCTCGGGATGCCTTTTGGATGTTTTGAACAGACCTCTTCTGTTACATATCCCAATATCCTGATTTTGAATTATCTGCGCCAGACCGGACAGATAAAACCCGAGACCGAGATGAAGGCAGAGGAGTATATAAGCATTGGCTATCAGAGGTTATTGTCTTTTGAAGTGAAGGGTGGTGGATTTTCCTGGTTTGGTGATGCGCCAGCAAACAAGATTCTCACTGCCTATGGTTTGATGGAATTCAATGATATGGGCAAAGTCTACAATATTGATGAAAGGATTATTGAAAGAACTGCCCAGTGGCTAAAAGCGCAACAGGAAAAAGACGGTTCCTGGTCACCGGATAAACAGTATCTGCATGCAGAATCATGGGGAAGAATACAAAATAACGAAATTATGCCCACAGCGTATATTGTCTGGGCACTGGCTGAGATAGACCAGAAAGAGGGCGCTGCACAGAGAGGTCTTGATTACCTAAAAGGCAAATGGGAAAAGGTTAATGATGCCTATATCCTTGCACTCGTTGCCAATGCCTTTGTAGCAATGGAACCAAAATCAGAGATGACGATGAAGGTCTTACGCAAATTAATTGATATAGCAAAGGAAGACAATGGTGCACTATACTGGGAATCAGATGTTCCTTCAATTACAATGACAAGGGGTAAGGGTGCAGATATTGAGGCAAGTGGTCTGGTAACATATGCCCTTGTTAAATCCGGAAAGTTTTCCAAAGAGACGACCAAGGCATTGACATATTTGATTCGTTCCAAAGACGCTTCGGGAATGTGGTGGACTACACAGGGAACTATAATCGCCCTGCGTGCACTCATTGGAGCACTTGGTGGTATGAGTGAAGATGTAAATGCAACAGTTGTTGTTCTACATAATGGTAAAAAGGTGGGTGAGATAAAGGTTGATAAAAATAATGCGGATGTGATGCAACAGATTGATCTGAATGAGAACCTCAAAGATGAAAATACAGTGGAGATTCAACTCAAGGGCGAAGGGAATTTTCTCTATGAGATAACGAGTGCATACTATATTCCCTGGAAAGACCTGCCCAGGCCACCAATGCCGTTATTTTCTATTGATGTAAATTATGACCGTAAACAACTTACAATCAATGATCTGGTGAATGTGGATGTCTCTATAAAATTATTAAAAAGCGGGACTGCCCAGATGGTGATGATTGACTTAGGGATTCCTCCAGGATTTGAGGTCCAAACCCCAACCCTTGATGAATATGTGAATAATAAAACCATTCAAAAGTATAATTTAACATCGCGTCAGATAATTGTATACATTGAATCAATCTCCTCGGATAAACCTCTCAAATTATCATACAGTTTAAAGGCGAAATATCCAGTCCAGGCAAAGGTCCAATCTTCAAGGGTCTATGAATACTACAACACTGATAAGGAGGCAATTGCCGAACCATTTGAGATAAGGGTGATGAAATAACTACTGAACTACTATTTCAATCTTTGAATATTTGGGCAGAAGCCCGGGTATAAATCGTGGTGCTGTGCTCACTGCCTTATTCTGTAATACAGTCCTTTTTGTAATTTCGTTTAATATTACCTCACCACGAGAACGGGCAAGTTCCTCGGATTGTGAATATGAATAGACAACGACCTCTTTTTTGAATTTCTCTTTTACAATATTGGCAATCTCTTCGATATATGGTTCTGATTCGCTGTTCAGGTGTGCAGAATTTTCATTGAACAATGCATTTGCTGATACGGCAATTATTGTACTTCCCTTTTCTTCATATACTACGCCATTGAATTTATATGCCCTGCCGGTTATCCTTGCGGGATTACCAACTGCATCGAATGCAGTAAAAACATAATTATAAATTTCACCCATATTACACATCTCTCCATTATCAGTCCTGCCATCCCAGGAAAGGACCGGGGGCGGCATTCCACGCTGGGCATAGCGCCTGACAACCTCTCCTTTTGCATCGATAATGACGAGTTCCCAGGAAGAGACCGTCTTTTCAAATCTCGGTATAAAAAGGGCAATACTGCCATACATAAATCTTGCTACAAGCGGCATCCTCAAATACTCGCTATGGAGATAAAGAATCGGGGTATTTAACGCATCAATCGTGGAGTAAAGTTTTTCATCAAATATATATTGTTCTTTTGAAATCACCGAATCCAATGGAGCAAATGGATTTAAAGAAACCTGCAGATAAATCTTGGGATCAACTATTTTATATTTCAATTCACCCTTTATTACCTCTTCACCAATTTCATGCTCGGATTTTTTTGCCTCCTGGGTGAACAAAAATAAGACAAAGAATATATTCATTTACCTCTCCTTTTATTAACCACAGACAAATTTAAATGTGATGATTCCCCACTGGATTTCCTGTTTCACGCCCGCAGGTAATGGAGCAAATAACCATGCCTTTACCGCATTCACCACACTCTGGTCAAGGTCAGGATAGCCTGAAGAAATTTCTATCCTGATATTCTCTCTTACGCTTCCTTCAGGATTGACTTCAACCCGTATCTTTACTACACCTGAAATTCCTCTTTGCAGACACCAGGCAGGATACTGAGGCAGAATCTTTTTTCTTATCTCACGGTCGGCAATAGGTCCAGCCAGGGAGATGGCAGTTCCTTTTGTTTCGACCTTTAATTTTTCTTCAACTTTTTCTTCGACCTGCTTGCCGATCTGGGAGGTCGGGGTTGTGGGTGGTGGTTTTTTATCAATCTTTATACTCGGTGCTTCTGCCTGTCTGCCAATACCGCCATAGACACCAATGCCTGTTCCACCTTCTGTTCCTGAACCCCTGGGTAGATTTTTTGCAAGTGAGATCGGTTTTTCTGCAAGTATTTCTTCTGTCGATTTCATTGTGCCATTTTTGGCACTGCCAATCTTTATCACTTCACCAACCCCTTCCTGGGGTGTATAGCGATTTAAATCAATCTTTGCCTGGCTGCGGTCAAGTTTGACATTTAAATCAATCGCTGGTGTCACAATATCACTTCCTCCATATGTGCCGGTTGAGGGTGCTGGTGTCTCGGTTACTTCGCCCCATATTGAACCTTTTGATACAACCTTGGCGACCTCAGGGCGATATGATTGGTCAAGGAAAGTGACTTCTTTGATATCCTCATAATCGGCTGTGGAAGCAGAACTGGAACGGGAAAAGAGCAGAAATAATAATATATGAACGACTATGGAGATTAAAATTCCTATGTCCAGCCTTTTGTCTTTTAACATTTTTATTCCTTTGGTTTTTTCGTTGCACAGGCAATGCGCTTCGCACCTGCCTGTTTCACCCGTGCAAGGATTTCAAGGACATCTTTGTGAAGAACATCTTTATCCGCACGAATCACAATCAATTGATAAGGGTCTTTTTCTATTGCCTGTTGAACAATGCTATCAAAATCATCAGTTGAAATTGGCTGATCATTTATGTATAATTTTTTATCAAGTGTATAGGTAATGGTGAAATTTTCTTCAGTCTTTGCCTCGGCTGTATGTGCCTTTGGAACTTCAACCGGTGTATTTGTATGTGTCATCGTCATTGGTGCAATTATCATCATCATTAAAACAACCATCAAGGCAACCGCAGCCATTGGCAGGATATCTACATTCTCCATCCGCTTCATCTTCTACTCCTTAATAATGCAAGTTCTCCGGCACCTTTTTGTTTTGCCAGGTCAAGAATCTGAATTACTCTTTCATATGTCACTTCAGAATCCGTAGATACAATCACCTTTTTTTCCAGACTCCTTGCCAGCAACTGGGGCAATAGTTCTTCCAGCCTTTCATAAGTCACAGGTTCTTCATTTAGTAATATACCACCATCATTCAAAAGGTGGATATTGACCTTTATATCACTCACCTCGGTTGCCGAACCTGCTGCCACACCTGGGGCATTTACAAAGATGCCTGATTCAAAGAATAAAGGGATTGCCACAATAAATCCTATGACCAGTGATAGGGCAATATCAACGAGTGAATTGAGTATCAACCCCTGGGGTTCTGCTCCAAACTGTAAGCGCTTTTTCTTTCTCATATAATTACCACTTTCATCACCGTAATCATCGTTCAAAACTTCCAGGTCGTATCCTCAGGTGGTGGAGGTGGTGGTTTTGGTGTTGCAACCGGTTCAGGGTTCACATTTCCGGTCTTCTTCTTCATTGTCTCCAGAAGCACAATTACTTTATCACAAACACCCTCAAGGCTCATCGCCAGTTCATTGCTCTTTTTTGTATAATAATTGTAGAAGAAAAGGGTCGGAATTCCAATAAATAAACCGAATGCAGTTGTGAGGAGTGCTTCAGCAATACCCGCGGATATGACTGCTGGACCACCCGAGCCGGTAATAGAGATATTATGGAATGCACGGATCAAACCGGTCACGGTTCCGAGCAATCCCAATAATGTCGCTGCATTTGCCAATGTTCCCATACCACCAAGATACCGGTCAAATTTTAATTTTTCCTCAATAACATAACTTGAAAGGACATCATAAAGATTGTCTGCATCAAGATGTTGATTCTGGATTGCAACCGCGAATAATCCAAATAATGGATTCTTTTTCTGATTTGCATAGGCGAGTGCTGCACCCGTTCCCTGATTTCTCAATACCTGGCTAAATTTTAAGAATCCCACACGCGTATCAAAACTATGCCTGGCAAAATACAAAAATCTTTCTATTATCAATGCCAGGGCGATAATGGAACACAGAAGTAAAATTATCATCACAATACTACCTTTAAAGACATCAACCAACGGTTGGCCCAGTATCATTTTTTAACCTCCTTTTTTGGACCACAAGGAATAAACCGGTGCAGATTCTTTCATTTCTCTCCTTTTGTCCCTTCGGTCTGAATACCTTCAGACCCGGTCCCTGCCTCACCAAGGTATTTTTTGCACACACCGATATTATGTTGGGCATTGGTGATATACTGGGACGAAGGGAAGGAATCTGCAACTACCTGAAAGTTCTTCATTGCCTTTCCATATTCTTTCAAATTAAAGTATGCAGTGCCTAAGTTAAAATAGACCGCATCTTTTTCTTTCCCTTTTGGGAAATAACTGAGATAGCGTTCATATAGTTCTGTTGATTTCTGCCAGTCTTCAATATTTACTGCGCATTCTGCGGCAAGTAATAAGGCATCAGGTGCATAAGAAGAAGATGGGAAATTTACCACAACCTTTATAAACCCTTCCATTGCCTGGGCATATTTTTTATCATCAAAGAATTTCTGGGCGATCTGGTATTGCCCATCCGCAGCAAGTTCACTCTGGGGAAATCTTTCAACAAAATATTGCATTGCCTCAGTAGATTCAAGTCCTTTTTGATAATAGCACATCTCCATTCCTTTTCTCGCTCCAGTCGCCTCATCTGAAGTAGGATAAAGATCAAGGAATTTCTGGAATTCCCTTATTGCCTCATCATAACTTTTTTGATTATAATAACTCTGGGCAATTGCTAACTGGGAAGAACGGGCAAAATCATCATTGGGATGGTTTTCTACAACCCAGCGGAATAGACTCCGTGCCTTTTCATATTCTAATGCCTTAAAATATGTATCACCAGCACGGAATCCTGCTTCTGCAGATTTTTTCGCCATCGGGAAATTGCCGATCAATTTTTCCCAGGATTCTATTGCATTTGCATAATATTCAAGATTATAGTATGCCAAACCCGCATAAAATAATGAAGGGACTGCGCACCGTTCATCCTTTGGAAATGTATTGTATAATGCCTCAAAGGTCTCCCTTGCCTTCAGATAATTACGCTGATTGAACTGGGTATAGCCAAGTCCAAGATATATTGCCATTACAAGCGAAGAATCTTCATAAGGAACCTTGCTCATATTCTCAAATATCTCCTGGGCTTCTCCTGGTCGGTCCTGATTATACAAGGAATATGCAAGTCCTAATCGGGCATAAGGCGAGACCTCAATACCGAAATAGTCTTTTGTCACAGCAAGATATGTCTTCTCTGCATCACTGAAATTATTCAGATAATAATATGCCTCAGCAAGGAAATAGAGTGTTCTGCCCCGCCATTCATTATTTTCATCAGGAAAATCTTTTATATACTTACTGCCAAATGTCACTGCGTAGTCAAAATTTTTCAGGTTATAAAGGGAATATAAAAGCATTGTTGCCCCGGGCTCTCTTAATGGAGATTTTGGGTATTTGGACAATAATGATTCAAAGAATCTAATCGCATTCACATAATCCTTTTTCTGAAAATAAATCATTCCGGTTAAATATTCACCAATGCTTGCGAGTTCTCCTGATGCAAACATCGTTGCCAGCTGTGATGAAGAGGTCAATGCCTGGATTGTATCACCATAGGCAAGTAATGCCTTTGTTAACTGGAGATTTGCATAAGATGAAATCATCGTATTGGGATAATTGGCACGCACCCGCTGGAATGCACTCACTGCCCCAAGTCCATCATTTAAATTCATCCTGCAGATTCCTAAAAAATATCCTGCATGCGCAGCAAGGAGATTGTCTGAATGACGGGTCAAAGGAATGAGATGTTCAGCCGCACCTGCATAATCACCATAATGAATCAATGATGCGGCATAGAAGAAATGGGCATAATCAATCAAAGGTGATTTCGGATAATTGGCAATGAAATCGCGGAATTTCACCTTTGCCCCATCAAAGTCTCTATTGAAAAATAATGCCTCAGCCCTTGAAAACTCAGAAAGGACAGCAATCGGTGTATTCGGTGCTTCATCAATAATCTTTTTGAATGATTTTATCGCCTCAAGCGGGTCCCCCAATCTTGATAATGCCTTGCCATAATAGAAGTCTGCCTCAAGCAGATTCAATCCCTGAAGTTTTTCCTTTGCTTCAACATAACTTCCACGGAAATAGTATAGAACACCAAGGGCAAAGTTTGCCCGGTCTTCTTCCTGGTAAGCAGGGTTTTTTAATAATCTCTGGAGGATTTGTTCTGCCTCTCTATAGTTTCCCTGTAAGATATCTATCATTCCAATTGCATATAGGCATTCAGGCTCAAGATAGGCGTATTTTTTTCGTTTTAAAATAGTCTCAAAATGTTCTTTTGCATGGTCATAGTCTTTGATATTAAAATAACATTCCGCAACCCGAAACCTTATTTCATCTTCAAAATCAGTTCCACCATATTTTTTTAATATGGCGGAAAAATATTGTAGTGCCTGGGTATAATTTTCTTGCAGGAATAATCCGTGGGCGATCTCATAATCCATTACAAGTTGATTATAATCGGTCAATGAAAAAAGGAAGGCGATTATAAACATAATCACTCCTGAGGCACAAATTCTATTTCACCCTTTGGTCCGAGGGTAACGATCTTCACGAGATAATCACTGTATGTTATACGTTCCTTTCCTTTATCAATTATTATTATTTCGTAATAATATCTGCCATCTGATACCAATCTACCCACATCATCAAGCCCGTCCCAGGAAAGTCTCAAGGGTGGTGCATCCCAGCCTGAATATGTTCTGACAACCTCACCATATTGATTTTTAATCAACAACTGCCATCTTTCAATTTCTCTCTTTGTTGTATAATGTAAATCAAGCCAGGCAACATTTTCTTTTCTGCCTGGTGCAGGTGAAAATTCCTTTGGGTTTGCAGTAACCCAGGTGCGGAAACCACCAAATTCAATGAATATTCCGACCTTGTGCCGGTAAGGGAGCAAATAATTTGATTTGTGATGTAACTCTATAGCATAATCAATACCTGTTGACATATTGCCAAAAAGTTTTCTCAGCCCCAGTCCTACATTCAATGTATTTTCATCAAATCCAGCCCGGAGGATCAAGATTGGATAGACCGGGAGAAATTCAAAACCAAGGTGCGGTTTCACTGATGAATATTGTAGGGTGTTTTTCACCAAATCGCCCACGATCACTGCCCTTCCCTGATATAATTTTACACTACCACCAAATCTAAATGTTGGGGGAAATTCTTCGGTAGCACCGTCTTCAAGGTATTGTAATTTTGGTCCGAGGATATTCTGGACAGAAATACCAAGTGTATAATTGTTCCTTGGAAAAAGGAATATACCTGCATCACCACCAATGCCAATTGAACCATACTGGGCGATCTTGCTCGTCAAAAATTTCAGATTCGTTCCCATACTAAGGGCATTGGAAACAAGATGGGCATAAGAAACGAGAATACAACTCTGGGCAAAGTAATAGGTTCCATAGGGATTCATATCTTCATCCCTTGAATCTATGCCCTTTGAACGGAAATGGATAATATTGATGCCAAAAGTTCCGAATCTCCTTGTGGGAAGGGCATAGCCGAGATAACCAAGCTGGTGACCATAAAGATCCAGATATGATGACTTAATATTATGTGAATATAATTGGGCAAGACCTGCAGGATTGAAATAAACCGCCTCCGCGTCATCAGCGAGTCCGGTGAATGCCTTACCCATTGCTGTGCTCCTCGGGCTCATTCCATAATTAAGAACTGCGCCAGGTAAACCGCCGTCCTGGGCAAAAATGAAACTAACAATTAGCAAGTAACAGGTAGCAGGTAAAATTTTATTAAATTTTGTGCCTATTTTTACCATATCACACCCACCCTTATATGTTTTTCTAAAAATACATTCGTGTGGAGATAACCTTTGATCAAAACATAATACACACCAGATGCGACTTTATGACCCTTATCATTCTTACCATCCCAGGTAAGATTGTTTATACCAATCCGCGCACCATTCTGACCCGAAGGAATCTCTTCGTAGTGGACACGATTACCAAACGCATCATAAATTGCAAAAATGACATTACAATTCTGCTGGAGATAATATACAAACCTTGTATATGGCTGATTTATTTTGCCAAACGGGTTTGGATAGGCAACGATATTGCCTTCCATCACTGAAGAATCAGGAATGATTACATAGACCGTGGTCGTTTCCGCATAATTATCTGCCCTTATTTCTATTGAATCCAGTTCATTGAAATACCCGCTCGTTGATATAAATTGAGATTGACAGATTCCCTGGGCATTTGTATAGACCGTATCATAATGTGGAATTATCTGACCATTACCACCTATTACTGATAGATACACCCATTTTCCCTCTATGGGTTCATTATTACGGTCATAGACAGTGATATTTATATAGGCAATCTCTCCAGGGGTGACTGTATCCGGATTGACGGTTATATCAAAGTTATTAGCCTTTGCCGAGATCTTGAGGAAATTATCATAACTGATAAAATTGTTGGTTAGATCCCGTGCATAGAGGAACTTTTCACCCTTTGTTGAGAAATTTGCGTTGAATACAACCGAACCATTTGAGAGATTCTGGGCGGGTGGATTGGAAAAACCAGAAGAACCAGATACCTGAACTGGATAACCAGAGACATTTGTCTTATTCCACATTGAATCTGTAGCATATACAGTTATATCAAAATTTTCAAGCACATACTGTTCTAAAGGGCTCCCTGATTTCCCTGGAGTCTGGGTCGTATTAATCGTTGTATCACCAGGAAGATGGGTTTCTCCAGGCAGGAGAACAAGGAGTTTGTTATAGGCACCAGTATAGATATAAATATTACTTGATGTGTCAGATTTTATCCCTGAATTCGTGAGATCGCTTACGAAAATTCTTTGCGTACCTGCGGTTCTGAATGCATAATTAATGTTGGCACTTCCATTAGCCAGGCGGACAGAGGCGACCGGACTAAAGTTATCTGAACTTCTGAGCATAATAGAATCACTGCCTGTTGTTATCTGATTACACCAGCGGTCTGTGAGATAGGTTGAAATATTAAAAAATGAACCTGCCTGCTGGCTTGAAGGTGTGCCGATTCTGCCCAGTGTATTACCTGGTGCATATGTCTGTCCGGGCAGGATGGAAATGAGTCTGTATGGTGTATTGGGAACTACCTGGAATGGATTTGATTCACCACTTGCTCCACTCCCTTCGCATCTCAATCTTATATTATCTCCAGCAATTGAAACCATAACATTACCCTGCCAGGAACTATTGCCATTGAAATAAACAGCTGTATCAGGGCTTACAGGATAACTCACACTTGAAATATAAATCCGTGCTGAACCATAATATTGAACTGGTTGCCCTGATGAATTCAATGCATATACTGTTATCTGAAAAGGCACACCCACAGTCTTCGGTGATGTAATGTTATCAAACCCAAAATGGTCAAGTTGACCAATCAATAAAAAGGTTAATAAATGTATCAAGAGAACCTCCCCGATTGGTATCGATTTTGAGAATGTATTAAAGATTTAAGTCTAAATAAATAATCAATCATTATTATCATGTGATTATATCCATATTTTTTACTTTGTCAAGGAAATCTGTAATCTGCAAAATGTGCGGCGCCAAGTATTCCAGCATCATCACCAAGTTTTGCAGGCACTATCTTCAGATTTCTGTATTCTAATCCGAGGACTCTTTCTCTAATAGTTCTTCTGATCGGTTCAAATAGTATTTTGCCCGCACGCGATATTCCGCCTGATATGATGACGACTTCAGGGTCAAAGAGATTTATGATATTACTCACACCAATACCAATATAATATCCGATCTCTTCAAAGACCTCTTTTGCAACAGCATCCCCTTTCTTTGCTTCATTCGCAATTATCTTGGGGGTGAGGTCTTTATAATTTTTTAAGTTACTTCTTTTTTCTGCTATCTTTTTCTTTGCAATCTCCACGATATGTCTTGAACCGACATACCGCTCCAGACATCCATAATTTCCACAGGCACATTCTGGTCCGTTAAAATTGATCACCGTATGCCCGAATTCACCTGCAAAACCACTGGCACCGAAGAGCAATTTTCCTTCACATACTGCGGCACCGCCCACGCCCGTTCCTAAGGTAAAAAGAAATATATTTTTATAACCCTTTCCTGCTCCATAGATCCATTCACCCAGAAGGATTGCATTGACATCGTTTAAAATCCTTATGGTTGTTTTGAATTCTTTTTTTAAAGGCTCTGCAAGTTTGATATTATACCAGCCCTTGAGATTTGGTGAATATCTCACGATCCCTTTTTGGGAATCAATGATACCTGCAATGCCGATTCCAATTTTTGAAATATTATTAAAACTTCTGATGATGGATTTTATCTGGGCAAGACAACGATCCGGGCCATCTTCAGCCTTTGTCTTGAGGCCTATTCTTTTTATCACATTTTCTTTATGGACAAGTCCTGCTTTGATATTTGTCCCCCCTATATCAATACCGAGTGTGTATCGCATTTATCTATTTTTATAATTCAATCTTATCAAATCCTCGTATTCTTTTGAAAGCATTATCCCCCTCCGTTCCATTACAGCACGTGCAGTTTTTATTGCCCGGTCCAAATCGTATTCCTGGTTGATATTTGGTCCGACCCATCTAAAAGAAGGAAGATACGCAGGCATCATACCACCACCGAAGTAATTCACAAAACTGCCAATGACTGCACCGGTAGGAATTAAAGTTCCGATGCCTAACTTCGTATGGTCACCAATAAAACATCCGAGTTTTATCATCCCGGAATCGTAGATTTCCTTTTCTATTTTTATCCGCACACTTGAATAATTGTTCTTTAGATCAGAATTTGTTGTGAGCGAACCGATATTCACCCACTCACCAATAAATGAATGTCCGATAAATCCTTCATGATACTTGTTTGAAAATCCCTGGAATACACACTCTTCAACTTCACCGCCAATACGACAGTATGGTCCAATCGTTGATTTTATCACCTTTGCTCGGTCTAAAATCGTTCCTTCACCGATGTAGGATGGTCCAATGATTGAGGTAAATGGTCTTATCTCTGCCTTTCTGTCGATGTATATCGGACCGGATGTGCAATCAAAGAATACAAATTTATTGATCACTGCATCACGGGCAATAAAAAGGGATTTTCTTGAGCCAGCAAATTCTATTTTTCTTGAAATCCTGCCCGGCTTTTTTATCTGTTTAAAATGTTCAATGATCATCTCCGGGTTGAGTTTAATGATGTCCCAGGGATGGTGAATCATCTTTCCGGAAATTTCCTTCTTCCTTTTTATATTATTCAAGACAGTCTTGATTTCTTCAAAATTTTTTGGAAACGGCGGGCTGACCTTTAGAAACCCTGCATTGTGGTCCTCCACGATAAATCTTGTCTCTTCATATGGTAGGTGTATCCTTTCTTTTAAAAGCAATTTTGCAGATAGATAGATTGTTGGTTCATTCTTCACATTCAATTTGAAGTTAAATAATTCCCGGGCGATATAATCAAATCTAAATTTTGGGAAAAAATGGGCAGTGTGCTCGGCGATCGTCTCCATTCCAATGCGGAGATTGAATTGGGGAAAAAAATTGATCAGGGGAAAGAACTTTTCAGGTTCGTCTTCGTAAATGACAATTCTCATTTTGACAAGAGAATACTTGCAACAATTGCAAAGGCAATGCCCAGGATCCTATTCACTGTGATCGGTTCCTTGAGGATTATGAAGCCAAAGACAACCGGAAAGAGGACATAGAGATTGGTCAGGGGAATGACGACTGAAGCCGGTCCGGTTTTTAATGCATGATAAAAAGCAAGAATAGCAATTAAAGAAACAAAACCTACAGGGATTGCGTATAGGGAGTGATTATTAAACTGGAGCGAATCTCTGAAAAAAATGATATAAAATAATAAAAATATTATCGACCATATTGAAATCCAGAAAGAGGTACTCACTGTGTTTAAGTGCTGACTTATGATTTTACTACCAATCGCCCAGAATCCCCAACCAAGGAGTGCAATATATGCATATTTGATATAATCCATAACGAATTATATTGAATCTCTCCTTTAAGTCAAGAAAAACTTAAGACGGTATAACGCGCTAAATTGTAGAAAATACCCAATCCTGAATCCTGTGGATTCCTTCACTGAACTTATCCCCGTTATTGTTCTAATATTCTAACATCTTAAAATGTTAAAATCTTTGGATAAGGGATTTTTCAAGTATGAATTTTCTTCAATACTGCGTAATTGCGTGTATTATCTCCACGGCGATGTGAATAGAAGTATTCTGGGTTACAGAATGTGCAGAGGTCTAAATCGGCAATTAGATTTTCCCTGCCCAGTGCTGTTATCACTGCCCTTTTTAAATCAAGATAGATCTTACCATTTTTTTCTATCACTGCTTCAGAATAATTTTCATAATATAGTGCTGCAACATCGGATTTGACTTCATAACAGCAGGCGCCGATCCCGGCACCGAGCACATATCTGTAATTCCCTAAAATCTCCTGCCCCCTTTTCAAAATACCTTTAATTATTGAGCGCCAGCCACAATGTAATATTGCAATCCTTTCTTTTGAAAATACATATACGGGCAGGCAATCAGCAATCTTTACACCAATACACTTATCAGCAGAGGTAATGAGCCCATCACCTGTTGTTTTCTGTTCTTTATCAATGTCAACAATAATATCTGAATGTATCTGTTTCAACATAACTGGTTTAAATTTTTCAAGGAATTTATCAGTTCCATAGCGCGTTGAATAAAGAAAAACCTTATCTTCAAAATTAAATTGAAAATATTTCAAATCAGGTTCTTCAATCAACTTCCACATTTTTTAATTCCTTTACCCGCAGAACAACCTTTTTCTTGCCCACGAGTGAGTCTTCAAATATCGTAAATAAACAATCAATCCTTGTCTTTCCTGGAACCATATTGAGTATCTTATCTGCATGGTAAAAGGCGATTGCCGGGAAGAAAATTTTTTCTTTTCTCAATGAAAATCTAAGATGTTCATTACCCACTACCATCGGGATACCAACGACCTCAAGATTTTCGCCTAAAAATACGGGTTGTGGATTTTCCATACCTGTGGGCTCAAAATATTTTAAAAAATAAACAACATCTTTAGTAATATCTTTAAGATCGAGTTTCATATCATAGTAATGTTTTTTTGTAAATATTTCTTCATCAAAATTCTGTGCATATTGATTTATTTTTTCTACAAAGAGATCAAAATTTTTTCTCAGTAATTCAAGGCCTGCTGCCTGTTTATGCCCGCCAAATTTTAACAATAGGTCTGCGCAGAAATTCAATGCCCCGGCAATATCAAATCCACTGACCGAACGGGCAGACCCTTTGGCAGTATCCTGTTTTAGTGTAAAAATGAGCGCAGGTTTTGCATATTCTTCCACAATCCTTGATGCTACAATTCCAATGACCCCTTCATGCCAGTCTTCTTTTCCTACGGCAATTACCCGCCTTTCATACAGTTTATTCTCTTCAATTATTTCGATTGCTTCATTTAAAATTTCATCCTCTATCTGCTGGCGTTTTTGATTGTCTGCAGATAGTTCCCGGGCGATCTCTAATGCCCGAAAATAATCATCCGTGATTAAAAGTTCAATTGCGGACTTTGCATCATGCAACCTGCCACAGGCATTGATTCTCGGTCCAATGATAAATCCAAGATGGTAAGCAGTTAACTCTCCCTTGAGCCCTGCCACATTTATCAGGGCCTGAATACCAGGTTTTTTGCTCTTGGAAATTCTTTTTAATCCTGATTTTACCAGATAGCGATTTTCACCAACCAGAGGAACAACATCAACGACACTGCCCAGGGCGACAAGGTCGAGGTCAGCAAAGAGTTCATTTTCATCAATCCCGAGTTTGTTGTAAATTGCCTGGAGCAATTTGAATGCCACACCAACGCCCGCGAGTTCTTTAAAAGGATAATTGCAATGCGGCAATTTAGGATTGAGTAGTGCGTATGCATCGGGTAATTCAGTTTTTGGATTATGATGGTCACAGACGATGACATCTATATTTTTTGATTTTGCATAAAGAATTTCTTCAAATGCCGTAATACCACAATCAACCGTAATCGCAAGCGGACACCCTTTTTCAACGGCGCAATCAATCCCTGATCTTGAAACACCATAACCTTCAATGATTCTATGCGGGATGTAATATTCAATCTCTAAGCCAAATTTCTTCAAGTTTCTATACAGAAGTGAAATTCCTGTTATCCCATCTGTATCATAATCGCCGTGGATAAGGATCTTTTCTTTTTTCTCGATTGCCTTTATTATCCTTGCTACTGCCTTTTCCATATCAGAAATTAAAAATGGATTATGAAGGTCATTGCGCGATGGAGCAAAAAAAGATTCAATCTCTTCAGGTGTTTTATAACCGCGATTCTTCAAGATCTGGACGATCACACCCGGAATTTTTTCCCCGTGGATGATTAAATCCGCACTGAGTTCACCTTTATGTTTACTTATCCACTTTGACATAATGTCTGATTATGATTCAGTGATTAACCGGGTGGTGGGACTATTGTGACCTTTGGAAATTTTTTATACAATCTATAATAAATCTCCGGATATTCTGTTTTGCTGCCCAAAAGTAAGGTGGTAATTGGTGTTACCTTCTTTGCCGCCCGGCTCATTGCATTTGCAATATTCTGGATATCCCACTGGGCGGTTGGGTCTTCACGCAGTCTTGCAAAGTGATACAATTCCCTCAAATTTAAATTGAGCAAAACCCTTTTTCTGTGGGCATTGGTGAGAATATAAGAACCAGCCAGCGGTGCAACCATAAAAATTTTTTTATATAATTTCTCGGTTTTATTTATAACCCTCCTGAATTCATCTTCCATTTTAATATCCTTAATAGAGGGTGGAATGGTTATACCAAGTTCAGGGTCGTAATCTTGATTTATCAATGTCAGCAGACGATGGCGTTTTAACTGCCCAAAACAGCCGCCGGATACAATTAATGAGAATGTATAATTAACGACCTCAAACTCCCTTAAAATTGTATCATATAATTCAAGATACTGACAGGCAGTTTTGAATAACTCTATTTTTTCCTCTCGGGTCATCTTTTTCACTGCGCCGAGACAAGCATTAAAATTACATTTTTTCACGCGAAAAAGAAGGGCTGAGAGGATTTTGTCGTCTCCATCTTCAGTATAATCTTCAAGCACAACCTTAGAATACCCACCAGCATTTATATTTATTCCTTTACAATAATCTTCTAATTCCTGATAGGTTCTTTGATCATAATCATTGGCTTTATAAAAAAGGATGATTGAAGGTGCGATATGCTTGACCTTTCTGTAGAGGCGTCTACCCAGTTCGCGAATCTCTTCAAGATGGTGGCTGGCAAATCTTCGAATCATAAGTTCAAGATTGCGGGCGTTTATCGTTGCACCAAGCTGGGTCTGGGTGGCGAGGGAAAGTATATATCTTGCATCTTCTTTTGCAGTATTCTCAACCAACCGGAGATATTTGGGGTCATCTGAAATGGGATAATTTTCCAATATGAATGACTTTAAATTTTCAAATAGTCTTTTGTAAAGATTGTTCTGTAATGCAATCACTTCGCAATATTCATTTACTAAACCCGCCTTTTTGATTTCTTCAGGGATTACAAAGTCTCCTTTTAATGTGACATAACGTTGAGATTTTTCAGTGTAAGAACAGAGCCTGAATCTTTCAAATTCTTCCACTGCCCTTCGTGATATACCCGTTATATCAAAGTTGAATACCGCATGTTCAGCAATGGAATGATGACTCATCTCAAAAATAATCCTGCGGTTTGAAGCCCTTGCCCTTTCGATTTCTTCCAGCGCTTCCTTTCTTAAGGCCCGGATCGATTTCGGACTGCGGCTTATTCTTGCATAGGCAGCAGAGATCGTCTCAGGTGTAAAGATATAATCCTTTTTATTATCTTTTAATTTTTTAATTAACTCTGTATCTATATTATATCCGGCGAGGGTTACCTTCATTGTATCAAACGTCTCTTTATGTCTTCAGCCACAAACCTTAATGAAGGAAACATTTCAAGTGCAGTATCGCGATAGGTAGAGAGGTCTCTGCCCACCGGATCCGATACTTCATTGTATTTTGTTCTTCTTTTATACTCTTTTAATAAAAATGTTTTTATCGCTGAGCCGGGTGAAATTTCGAGGACTGTTTCATAATGTTTAAATTCCATAACGAGTATCAGATCTGCTTCATCTATCAACTCTTCGGTTAAATATCTTGTTCTGTGGTCTGATATGTCACCACCAAATTCTTTTACTATGGCACGCGCATTTTCGCTTGCTGGTAATCCATCCATTGCTGCGGTACCGGCTGATTTAACCTCAACATATCTTGTATCCAGCATAGTCTTTATAATCCCTTGGGCCATAGGACTGCGGCAGGAATTGCCCGAGCAGACAAATAGAAGATTAAATTTTAATGAGGGATCAAGTTTTATTCTTCTGCCGTAGATTTTTTCAATTTCCAGGATTGGAATTGCACCCTTCCGTTTTACTACAGGAATCGGTGTGGTTAAATCAATGACCGTAGAAGGTTTCCCGGATAATGTTCCTGCATCTATTATCAATTCAATTTCAGAAAATTTTTCCGCGATCTCAAATGGATTTAGTAATTCTGGCGCACCAGAAATATTGGCACTTGTGACTGCAATCGGTTTATTATAATAATCAAGGAAGTTTATTACAAAATCATAATCAGGGATGCGCACGCCAATTTTTTCTTCATCGCTACCGAGTTTCCCATCGGGATTCTTTTTTAATATCACTGTAATGGGTCCAGGAACGAAACAGTCAATTATTTTCTTTTTGGTAATGACCGCATAATCCTGGAGTAATCGTCTTGGGATGAAATAAGTGAATGGTTTTTCTTCCCTCTTTTTTAAATCCTTAAGCCGTTTTATTGGTTCATACCTTGTGCCGTCTACTGCAAAACCATAAATTGTATCGGTCGGAATGGCAATTATTCCATTATTATTTAGAATTTCTGCTGCCCTTTTATAGATTTCTTTATCATCAGAGATTTTTACAATCATAAAAAAATCTTACCGCACTTTCCTTTTCCGTTTCATTTTTTTCATTCCACTACTTCCGATATCCTTGCGATAAAACATCCCATTGAAATGAATCTTTTTGATCTCTTCGTATGCCTTTTGTTTAGCAACCCTCAGATTATCAGCCGTGCAAACAAGATTCAATACCCTGCCTCCAGCAGTTACGAGTTTGCCTTCTTCTATTTTGGTCCCGGCGTGGAAGAGAATGGTGCCTGATTCAAATGATTCCTTGAACTGTATCTCTTCACCGATCTTATAATCAAATGGATAACCTGCTGATACGATAACAACACATATTGACCACAAATTTTTTATTTTTACCTGCATCTCCTGGAGGTTGTTATCCACAACACCGAGAAAGAGTTCAACTATATCATTATCAACGAGTGGGATCAGGGCCTGTGTTTCCGGATCTCCGAATCGACAATTAAACTCAAGCACCTTTGGCCCTGAGGCAGTTATGATTAATCCGGCATAAAGAACACCCTTGAAAGGAAATCCATTTTCATGCATACACAGGATTGTGGGTTGAATGATTAATTCCCTTATGAAATCATTTACAAGTTTGCTTGTTGGATATGGAGCATATGCACCCATACCCCCGGTGTTTGGTCCACGGTTTCCATCATAAAGTCTTTTGTGGTCCTGTGCCGAAGGAAGATACAATGCCCTTAAACCGTCCGTGAGGACAAAGATTGAACATTCCTGCCCGGTTAAAAATTCTTCAACAACAATCCTTTTACCAGCTTCACCAAGTTTATGCTGGACAAAGATTTCATCCACAATCCTTTCATACTCATTCTTATTATTCACAATAAATACACCCTTTCCACCAGCAAGCCCTGCGGCTTTTATCACCACGGGAAAGGTGTTGGTGGTCTTTAGATATTTTAAGGCCTGGGGTGCACTATCATAAATTTGAAATTTTGGTGAAGGGATGCCGTATTGAGCCATAAATTCACGGGCAAAAGATTTATCCGCCTCAATCCTGCTTGCTGCTTTGGTGGGACCAAAGATCTTCAAACCATTTCTGTTGAATTCATCAACAATACCTAAAGAGAGTGGTAATTCCGGTCCGACCACTGTCAGGTCAATATTTTTTTCCCGGGCAAAACGAACCAAACCATTTATATCCGTGGGAAGGATATTTACACAGGTTGCAATCTTTGCCATACCCGGATTTCCCGGCGCTGCATATAGATTTTTTACTTTTTTTGATTTATTGATCTTCCAGGCAAGGGCATGTTCCCTGCCACCACCACCAATGATTAGAATATTCATAATGCTCCTTTATAATAATACCCAAAATATATTACAGTTGCTTTTTAACAAAATCAACAATTCTTTTAAATTTTAATGGGGACTTTTCTATGATGCTTCCCAGAACGATAAAATCCGCACCAGCATCTAATAACCTTTTTGCACCGGTTTCCTTTTTTATCCCACCACCAACGATTAAAGGAATAGAAATCTGTTTTTTTACCTCTTTGACTATTTTTTCAGGTACCGGTTCATCTGCACCACTCCCTGCCTCAAGGTATATCGCCTTCATTCCGAGATATTCTCCAGCAAGCGCATGGGCGACGACTATCTCTGGTTTATTTCTTGGTATGGGACGGGTATTTGATATATATTCGACTGCGGTATAATTTCCCGAAGAAATTAAGATATAACCAACCGGGATTACCTCAAGCCCGAATGATTTTATTAAAAATACCGATTTGACATGTTCTCCGATCAAGAATTCTGGATTGCGGCCGCTTAAGAGAGAGAGAAAGAATATTCCATCGGCATACCGTGATACCTGGTGTGAACCGCCCGGGAACAATATAACCGGGCAGCGCACTTGTTTTTTTACATCTAAAACAAATCCATCAAAATCTTCATTCTTTAAGAGGGATGTGCCAATAAGAATGGCATTTATGCCACAATCAGAAATAGAGCGCGCCAGTCTTGATAAATCCTTTTTTAAAATACGATCAGGATCAAAAAGGGCTATTATTCCGGGTTTTCCATTGATTAATGAATTCCAGATTTCTTTTTTTGCCATTGATTAAATTATAACCCGATTTTTGAAAAAATCAAGGTGTTTTTGCCTATTGACAAAGTCCAGATTTTGAATATAATGGTATTATGATGAGGAGGTCGCATAGCGGCGCTTAAGATGTTGGATGGCACGAAAAGTTGAATTATTAATAATCCTTATTGGTGACATTCTAATTTTAGCTTCTTTATTTTTCATCGCCTGGCAATCATCTGATATAAACCAGTCAGTAACAAGTGAACATGCTATCATAGCAAATATTGGACTCATACTCTTCTGGTTATTCGTTTTCCGTTCTTTTGATTTATATAAAAGCCGCCCCGAGATACAGATAATGAATGGCCTTTTTAATCTATTCAAAGCAATCATACTGGGAATGGCAATAATCCTTGCCTTTGCCTATTTAATGAATATTAATTTTTTCAAGGCAAGGGGATTTTTGCCTTCTTATTGTATAATGTTTTCTTCATTATTATTATGGAGATTCCTTTTATGGGGTTCGATCGGTGAATATGTTAAAAGAATGCCCAGGAAGGTTATTCTCTTTAAAAACGGTGATGGACTATCCGATTGCAAATATCAGGGATTTTCCACAGTAAAGGAAATAAAATTTTCTGAAGTGGCCCCGGATCTTCCAAAACGGAATTTTAAAGAGAACAAAATCGAAGGTATAATTATTGAAAGCAATGGCCAGAACCAGTTAGATGTATTAAAGCTAATTTCCCGGTTTGCCGAGAGCAATTATGATATCTTTGTCTCTCCAAAACTATATCCCCTTGTATATCAACATTTTCTTATCAAGAAAATTCCTGATTCAAACCTTCTCCGGATATTATTCCACCCACTTTCTGCTTGGGATAGATTTTTAAAGAGATTGACCGATATATTTCTTTCATCAATCGCACTTATAATTCTTTCGCCTTTGATCGCAGTCATCGCACTATTAATAAAGATTGATTCACCGGGTCCGGTCTTCTATACTCAAAAAAGGGTTGGGTTCAGGGGAAGAAAATTTTCTCTGATTAAATTTCGTTCAATGATTAAAGATGCCGAGAAGAACACAGGTCCGGTGTGGGCAAAAAAAGACGACAAAAGAATTACCCGCATGGGCAGAATAATGAGACCTTTAAGATTGGATGAATTGCCCCAATTGATAAATGTTCTAAGGGGTGATATGAGTTTTGTTGGTCCAAGGCCAGAAAGACCACATTTTGTATCAAAGTTTGTTAATTTGATTCCCCTGTATCCTTTGCGCCATATCGTCCATCCAGGGATCACAGGATTGGCACAGGTGAAATACTCATATGACCAAACGCTTGAAGATGTAAAAAAGAAACTTGAATATGACCTTGAATACATAAATAATATTTCATTAAGAATGGATTTAAAGATATTTTTGAAAACCGTTCTTACGGTGCTTAAAAGGCAGGGGGCACATTGATGATTTTAATTTTTTATCTTATAAGTCAGAATTTACCGTTTACCTGGTCTCAAAGTTATTCCACTTTTGATAAAGCAGAATGTCTGAATCCAAAGGAATACAGTATTGGCTTTGGCATTGATAATTATTGTATCTATAGTAGCACCAATGATACGATTGCCTATGATGAAAGGAGATTTGACCTCTGGATAAAATCAGGGATTGTAAAAAAATTAGAATTTGGGTTAAAATATTCATATCCCACGGCTGGGCTTCTATCATTGAAATACCAGGTTATAGAAAATCCTGTTTTTGGTGCTTTTAAATTTGGTTTTGGATATATGAAGGGAACAAGGGTTAATTATATAACCGACTATGTCTATGATTTTTATGGCTATTTTCTTATAGAAAAAAAACTGTTCAGGGAAATAAATTTTTTGTATACACCGAAAATTATCTATTCAATGCATTATCGTGACCGGCAGGAACATTCTGATAGACCACCAAGATACATATTTCATATCGGTCATTGTTTTGGTTTAAAAATAGGAAGAGATATTGAATTCATACCTGAGATCAACTGGCTCTGGGGTAATAATGAAGGCGTAAAATATATGGTCAATCAGTTTGGAATCGGTGCCAGTGCTAAAATAAATTAATCTTCTAATTGTTTCAACATTTCACGGGCGGGCGAAAAGTTTGGATCCAATCTCAGACTTTCTTCTAATTCATTGATTGCACCATTGATATCATTTTTAAGATAGAGACAATAGGCAAGATTATAGTGCCCAAGTGGAAATAGAGGATTGATTTCTACTTCTTTCTGGCATAAAGATAATCCCATATCAATCCTGTCGCTTAAGGCACAGGCTATTCCAAGTGTGGTCGCAGACCCAATCAGGGCAGGATACAGGGCAATTGATTTTTCCATTAACTGGTATGCCTGTTCAGGATTTTTGATTAAAATCGCATTCGCCCTCTGTAATAAAATTTTTGCTTTTTTGATCCTTTCAATGACATCTTTTGTATAACGGTCATCAAAAAATTCTATTTCCTTCGTCTGATTACCAAATGCCTTTAAATCATAAATTGGCTGGTAGACAAAATTTAAAAAGGTCCTGGATTCATCTTCTTCGATAATCCTGTAAAGCCGATAATAGTTGTTTTGATATACCAGCTCAAAGTATTTTAGATCTTCGGGAAAGAAATGGAAAAGGAAAGCAGCATCCCCTGATTTAATTTTCATCTTTGCGGCAACCCAGCGACTTCCATCGCGAGAATTATCAAGCAGAATCTTTGAGTCATATAAAAAATAATTTACCTTATATTTTTTACAAAAGTTATAAAAATCCTTTTCTGAACTATAAATGGATTCAAGGAATTCTTTTACGCGGTTTTGACAATTTCTTACTTCAAATTTTGGCTGGAGCACGGTCGCGCGGTGTGCATAGGTAAAGATAAGCGGCCCAGCGCCAAACGAAGATAAAAATATCGCATTTTCAGGCGTTCTGTATTTTATATACCTTACAAGCTCAACATTGTTTAACCGCCAGTTATATATCTCCTGCGCAATTTCGTTGCCAAATATATTGCGGAGCAATTTAATATAACCGGTTGGATTGTGTAGATGATAGCCCTGATAGAAATTGAATAAAAATATTATCATAAGGATTATCGGTGCCAGATATTTATTAAATATTTGATCCTTCTTTAATTTTATGGTTTCGACTATGACACTCAGGATTGAAATAAAGTAGTTATTTACAACCCCCATTCTCTCAATTAATAGATAACTTATGAAGAATATTATACATAAAGCGAGCAACATTCTGATTACCGATTCAGAAAACCGGTTTTTTAATAGATAGATAAAACCGAATATTGCCGGAATAATAATGGGAAAAAGATTTTTAAAAAAACTAACGCAGTTTGGACTGTTGAATGCCTCAATCCATAATGACCTTGCAGGATAATCGAGCAATTCAGGATTTGAGGGTTTGATTCCAAAAAATTTAATCTTGTTTATCAATAACGACCAGACATGAAGGTATTCAGTCTCAGTCTTTAAAATACCTGTGACTATTATACTTGCTACAAAAAAAACTAACGCGATTGTGATTGAATACAAACCCTGGGTGGAAAGAATCAAAGGTCTTTCTGGTTTCGGCTCAAATAGTATAATGCCAAGAATCGTTCCGAATCCAAGTGCGAAAGGGGTTGAGATAAAATATAAATGGGTTCTCAATACCGGGGCTAAAAAACTTCCCAAAAAAGGTATTAAAAGGATAAAAAAGAGCACGAATGCATTTTCTCTTATTCTTTTACCTTTTTCAAAGAACAATAGATTAAATACCGATACTAATACTATTGTCAAGAAAACGAATCGTGAAAAATGCCAGGAACAGAGGCTAATCAAAAAACAGATACCAGAGATTATTGCAAAAATGATTCTGTTTTTTGAATTATTTATTGCAAAAAAATAACCGGCAAGTCCAAAGATGATAAAAGGAAGGGCAAAGTCTTCATTTAAAAATCCGAATGTGGAACGATCAACCCCTACCAGTGAGAAACTGGATAAGAGCCCGGCAAGGATTGAGTAAAAATGATTTATCCCAAGTGCTCTGCTGAGTAGATATATTGCAAATATTCCCAAACTCGCACAACCCGCGATAAATATTATTGTCCAGGTATGGAAAAGAATATTTTTTTCATCTAACCCCAAAAATCTATATAGCCAGCCACAGGGATATTCCATAAGGATGGTCAAATTTTCAAAGATTTTTACACCATCAGGTGCCTGGAGCATTGGATCAAAGACCGGGATCGATTTTCCCCGGGCAATGAGTTCTGCATAATGGTATTGTAATGCATTCTCGGTCCAGTAATAGGCAGTGGGATCCCTGCTATCGTAATAATCCTGGTTTTTACCCAATCTAACGCGATACCAGATTGAAATAAGGTAAATAGCAAACAGCACGACCCCGATTATTATACTTCTAAATTTCATTCTAATAACCAGACTGTATAATTTGAACTAATATATCTTATTCTGTATCCGGCATTATAAAAAAAGCTATGTTTATTTTCAAGAAGTGTATCTATATTATACATCAAAGACCATTCAGGAGATATTCTATCCCAGACCACACAGGAAACCTTTCTCTGTTTTATAATCTCATTTAAATCATATCTCCATAAAGGCAGGGTTTCTTCAACGAGTTCGTACCAGTTTAATTTTTTATACAAATCTTTTTTCTCTAATTTATTTGCTATTATCTTTAGCATCATAAAATAAGGTCCGATGAGCTCTTCGTAATCAACAACCTTAAAACGTTCTGACTCATTGGCAATATAATGAGGTGCATAAATTGGTATTTTATCAGGCGTGTGGTTTTGAATGAAATCAATCACCTGTTTGAATTCGTTCCTTTTTATGTAGCCAAGTCCTTTATAATAACGAGGATTTGCGCTACCAAGTGAGATAAAAATAATTCCGGATATACTGATGAAGATTAAAGGGATAATATTTTTCTTCGGTTGTTTAAAGAAATTATAAAGACAATATAAACCGATGCCATTTGCCAAACTCAGGGGGAATAAAAGGTCAATCATATTATGGGGCCAGTATGTGGAACTGATGAAGAGAAAGAATATTGTATAAAGGGTAAAGAGGATGATTGGATAAACTAAAAATCTATTTGAAATAAATAGTGATAGTATCAAACCCGAACCACCGAGAATCCAGAGAAAATTTAGATCGCGAACAAAGGTATCGAGAAATCTCAAAACAACAGGACCACCACACCCCTTATAAAAATGGAATAAGATGAGTTGATAATAGGAATGGGGTTTGTATGCGCTAAGAAAGTATCCCCAGGTTAAACCTGTGGTTATAACAAATCCAAGAAGGCTAAAGAATACAGCGCGAAGGTTTCGCTGGTATAAAAAATAACCGAGTATTGAAAAAAATATAAAAAGACCGGAAAATTTTATTCCCAAACCGAGTCCGGAGATCAAACCAGGTAAAAGTCCATTATAGAAATTTTTGGGCATCCTTATAATCAACCAGAATACAGATATGCTTAAAAATAGAGTGAAGCCTTCACGCTCAAAGATATGGTAGCGAAAGAGTAGAGATGAAAAACTAAAACAGATTATCACAATTAGGGCTATAAATTCATTAAAAATCCTGCGCGTGCAGTCAAATAGTAATAATGCTGAAATAGATACAACAATTCCTGTGAAAATCTCGGCAACCCTGTATGAAACACCGAATAGATTATAGAAAAAAGCAAGTAGATATTCAATAGTAGGGGGATGAACTGTAATTGTGTGAAGAAATGGTTTTAAACCTGATTTATAGGCAAAACTATGATACAAATATGCGGTGTCTTCAAACCAGGCATAGGGATATAAAATGCGAAAAATGCGTGGTGATAACGCAACCAATAAGACAATAGACCAGACTGTATATTTTGATTTAAATAAATCTTGCCTGATAGAGATTATCCTATTCAGGTATTATCTTATAGACCTGATCCTTCTCATGAACGACAGAATCAACCTTCATCCCGATACTCTCACCTTTTTTTGCCTTTTCAACTGCTTTATGTTCGATCTGCATAGAATTTACGACCTGTTTGAAATCAGTGGTATGACCTTTTATGTGTATTGTATCACCAACATTAAGTTCATCATCTGAAATTTCAATAACCGCAACCCCGATTTTATTAAAATAATGAGTGATTTTACCGATCAATTTTTCCATTTTAACTCCTTTTTATTTATTTTATTCATTATGGGCCTTTTGTCAAGAAAAAGGAAAATAAAGCGCTCATAATAATTTGTTGACAATTGTTCATAATTTATGTATAATCTTATGCGGCGCCATCGTCTAACTTGGTTTAGGACATCGCCCTCTCAAGGCGAAGACTACGGGTTCGAATCCCGTTGGCGCCAGTTTAATTTTTTGCAATTTCAATTCTGATTATTTCGTAAATTTTATTTTCCAGTTCTATCTTATCACCTACTCTTTTCTCCAGCAATACATCCTTTGCCAGAGGCGAACCATAGGATATAATGTTTTTCGAAAGGTTAGAATCCCAGGGTCCAAGTATCGTGTATTCAATAATACTATTCTCTTGGAGGTTCTTGAGAATTACCTTTGTTCCAATGCTGACTCTTGATGTATCGATATTGTTGAAGTCAATTATCTTTGCCCTTTGAAGTTCGGATTCAATCGTTCTTACCCTTTGATATAACTGATCCTGTCTTTCCTTTGCTGCCTTATATTCAAAATTTTCACTCAAATCTCCAAATTCCCTTGCCCTGCTTATCTCTTTTTTATTCTCCGGTATTGCCACCGTGAGCAGATATTCAAGTTCTTTCTTTTTCTGTGTGAGTGCCTCCTGGGTCGTATATATAAAATCTCCTTTTTTCTCCTGCAATTGCGGAAAGTGGTAATTGATGATTCTTAAATAATCATTTTTTTCGTAATCTTTGAGTGCGCTTGATTTGATCAGGGCATCTTTTATTTTCTGAATTTCATTAATTTCCCCATTTTTTATTAATTCATCGAATTTTTCTAAAGAAAAACCTTTTATGAATATCGGCTTTGCGCCTTTGATATGTTCAAGACTGCCTATCAACCGGGAGAGATATCTTGGTTCGGAAAATTTTTTTAGTGTGCCATTAGCAATTTTCTTTAATAGATATAAAAATGTTCCGGGAAATTTCTGGGGCATTGAGAGTATGGATTTATAAAGTTCCTCCATTTCAAATCCCGCATTTATTAATTGTTCTTCAATCTCCTCAATGAGTTTTGTATCATCAGATAAAGTTAGTATTTGCTGAAATATTTTTTGCCAGTTTTGTGATTCTCTTTTTTTAATCTCGGTCAAGAATTTCTTCTTATGCTCAATGTTTTTTAAATTTAATAATAGTTCTTCATAACCCCTTAATTGCAAAAGATCGTCAATTGTATAATTGATGCCGGTTTTTTTATATTCATCACAAAGATAAATGACATCGAGTGCCAGCGCTGGTTCAGACCTGTAATTTCCGTTTGCAAATGAGATAAGCGAAAGAATTATTTCGTTGAATATACCAGGTTGTTCTTTTGCCAGTTTTTCCGCAAGTAAATACTTTTCATCAAGATCTGCCTTTTTGTATGTTTCAACATAGGTTTCTTTCTTATCAAGTCCCTCAATAAATTGATAGGTCTTCAGTGCCTTTTTTGTTTCCACCTTTATGTTTTCATCCTTTTCCAGTTTTTTTCTGACCTTTTCCCAGAACTTATCAATTTCATTTTCTTCTACAACACCCATTAAATGATTTTTTATTTCACTGGAACTCAATGGTTCTTTAAAACTCTTCAACAGGTAAATCACCAGGCTTTGGGGATCATCTTTTGCAAATTTTTTTAAATCTTCTATATTTCTATATTTTTTATTAAGATAATGCCCTTCAGGTGCAGGCATCAATAATTTCTGGGCAACATCAAATTTTACAAAATAGCCCTTCTGTTTCTGAAAATCAATGATGAGTTCTTTCTTCTCAGGATTCATTGCCACGACCTCACCGAGTCCGAACCTTTCAAAATAGAATACCCTGCCAATATCATATTTTAAAAATTCTTCAAGCCGTTCAATGCTTTTAAAAATATGTTCGTTTTTTTCAATACCAGACAATTCTATATATCGTTCAATCCTTTCGTTACCCTCATATCTTTTTTTATAGAGTTCAACCAGGGTCCTTCTGATTATTTTATCATCTTCGGTGAAATAAGGCATATGTTTATATACCTCAATTGCTCCGTCAATATCATTTTGATTGACAAGATGACTGGCAAGGATTTCCAGTAACATAAATCCTCTGGATGTTTCCTTTATTGATTTCAATTCATTGGCAATCTTTAGAAAATCTTTTAACAAAATATTTTTGTCCTCTAAGATTTCCATCCAGAGATTTTCCAGTCCTGAAAAATCCTTTTCTTCAATCAACTTCTTTGCTTTTTCAATCATTCTGATATTATACCAAAAAAAATTGGAGAAGGCAAGGGGATTTAATCTTTTCTTGACTAAATATTTTATTTCTATATAATATTTCATCTTTTATGATAAATCGCAGAATAAGAAATTTTGAGATAAAAGAACTCATTGCTACCGGTGGAATGGCGGCAATATATAAGGCAAATCAGGTAACGCTGGACCGCATCGTTGCCGTCAAGATCCTCCATGGCCATCTTGCCCAGGATAAGGATTTTATAATCCGTTTTGAAAGAGAGGCTAAGGCTGCAGCAAACCTTCAACACGAAAATATTGTGAATATCATTGATTTTGGGCAGGAAGAGGAAGTCTATTTTATTGCAATGGAGTATGTTGATGGAAAAAGCCTTAAGGATATATTGAATCAGGTAAAATTCATCCCCCAGGAGATTGCGCTTGGAATTATTCTTGAGATTGGGAAAGGACTCAATTATGCCCATCAAAAAGGGATTGTGCACAGGGATATAAAACCTGCCAATATTCTTATCGGTTATGATGGAATTGTAAAGATTGCTGATTTTGGACTTGCCCAGGCACAGGATTTGACCACAATCACTGTGACTGGTGCAATCGTTGGAACACCAGCATATATGTCCCCTGAACAGGCAGCAGGTAAAAAGGTTGATAACCGTTCAGATATATTTTCCCTGGGCGTTGTCTTTTATGAGATGCTCATAGGGGTAAAACCATTCAAAGGTGAAAATTATTCATCGGTCATTCACGAAATTCTTACTATAAATCCAATCAAGGCATTTGAGGCAAATCCATTGATTGCAAAGGAATTGAGCACAGTTATTGAAAAAATGCTGGAAAAAGACCCGGATAAGAGATACCAGAATATTGAAGAGGTTTCAGAAGATATAATAATTCAAATGAAGCGCACAAGGACCGAGATAAATCGCAAGGACATAGGTGATTTTATATCTAAACCTGAAGAAAAACTAAAGAACTTAATGGAGAAAAGGAAAGAAAGACATTTCGAGCGCGGAATTTATTTTATGAATTCCGGCTATGAAAAGATTGATGATGCAATAGCAGAATTTGAAAAAGTTCTATTATTAGACCCCAATGATGCAAGGGCAAAGAATTATCTTGAGACATTGAAGACGAAGCGAGCAAAGATCCCTCTCCAGAAAAAGATAAAAGAAAAAAAACCAGCAAAAAAATCACCGATTTTTATTGGAATGCTAGCTGGGTTAATCGCTATTGCAATAATAATTTATTTTATATTAAATTCCTTTTTTAGAGTAACATCATCAAAAGAATTGACCGGTATGGCAGTGGTCAATACGATGCCGCCGGGTGCTGAGATATTCTTTGATAACGATAGTACTGGTATGATAACCCCTGCGACACTAAAGGGTTTAACGATTGGCGAACATCAATTGGCGTTAAAGAAAAATGGTTATAAACCATTTGTTCAAAAGATTGAAATCAAGGGCAACGATACATTAAAACTTGATATAACACTATTAACTGAGATTGCAAAAGAAGATACAGTTACATTAATTAAACCACCAGTTCCCAAAAGACAATTGCCGCCTATTCAGGGAATGGGTTATTTAAAGGTGAAGGTTAATCCCTGGGCAAAGATATATATTGACGGGCAATATGTTGAAACCACACCTATTGCAAGGAGTTTGCCCGTGAGTTCGGGTGTCCACAGTGTTCGGCTTGAAAATCCAAATTATAAGGTCTGGCAGAGAAATCTGAGATTCAACCCTGGGGATACATTAAATTTGAATGTCAGGCTTGAACTACTTGAAGGTGCTCTGAAACTAATCGTCAGACCCTGGGCAGATGTCTACATAGATGGAAAATTTTACGAAACGACACCCATTGCCCAGCCGATAAAACTATCGGCAGGAGAACATAGGTTGAAATTGATAAATCCTTTATACAAACCTTATGAAGAGGTGATAGTGATAAAGCCCAATCAGGTCTTGAAAAAGAGTGTTGAACTTGAAAAAAAATAAAAATGTTTAGAAAGGAGAGTTTATGCTAAAAAAACTTATTTTTCTTGGTATAATATTCGGTCTCTGTTCTGGACAGCAGGTGAGCGGAGACTCATTATTAAAGATGCTGGATAAGGCAAAACTTTATTACAATAATGGAGAATATGAGAATGCAATAAATCAATTAGAGAGTGCACTCCAGTATCTAAAACAACTCAACAAGAATGAGCAGGTTGAGGCATATAAATATCTGGCATTCAGTTATGTTGCATTTGGTGATAAAGAAAAGGCAAAAGAACAATTCAAAAAGGCACTCACGCTTGACCCTAAATTAGAATTGGATCCTGCTACTGTATCACCAAAGATTATAAAGATCTTTGAAGAGATAAAGGCGGAGATGGTCCCTGTTACACCTGCGCCGCAACCAGTTCAACCTCCTCAGACCAAACCTGTTGAACCGATTGTAAAACCAAAGAGCGTGAGTACATCTGGTGCACTATTGCGGAGTTGTTGTTTACCAGGCTGGGGGCAGTTATATAAAGGTGAAAATGCAAAGGGAAAAACAATGCTCATTACTGCAGCGATTCTCTTTCCCACGACCCTCATTGCTACTTCAATCCAGAATGTAAAACACGACAATTATCTTAATATTGAGCCCGGTAATAAAGATGGGATGAATCGTGCTTACCGAGAATACAGAATTTGGTATAATATCTCTGCAATATGCTGGTTCGGTTATATCGGACTTTATGGCTACAATATTTACGATGTTTTAACTTCAAAACCAGGCATTAAATCTTCAATGGGAGAAAATGTTGGGGGTCTTTATTGTAGATTCACACAGGAAGATTTGCAATTCGGATATAATCTTAAGATAAAATAAGGGGGTAAAATGAAGAGGATTTTATTTTTATTAATAATTCTCTTTTGTATGGTTTGTTTAAAACCACCAAGGGATAATCCTTATGATCCGGATAATCCAGATAAGGCATATCTAACCGGCATTGTCACATCACCAGACGGCAGGATCGCAAATGCCGAAGTAAAACTTATAACTGATGATACAATATACGCTATAACATCAACAAATTCAGAAGGATGGTATGAATTCAAAGATGTGGACCCAGGAGTATATAAATTAATTGCATTTGCAGATTATTTTATCCCTGCTGAATACTCACCTGAGAGCCTTCCTGCTGGTTCTTCTGATACAATAGAACTCTATTTTTGCGGAATGAAATTCACCTTTGATGACGATACTGTGGGCACGATTGAACCATTTGATTTTAGAAGGGTTTATGGCGCCTGGAAGGTGATGCCGGATACTACCGCACCATCCCTGCCCAATGTGTATAACTGCTATGGTGAGAGATGTCTTGCGCTCTATAATAAAGAGGTCTCAGATTTTTCCATCGGTGTAAATTTAAAATTTAACAACCCGGTTGACACCTTAAGTAATGCTGGTATTATCCTCAGGTTGAAAGATAGTCTTAATCACTATGTAGTTTTAGCATCAAGAAAAATATTGTCATTTGTGAAGATAAAAAATGGCAATCCGATAATCCTTGCTACTGCACCAATCGATATATTACACAACCAGTGGTATGAACTATGGGTTGAAGCCTCTGGTGAGCATTTCAAAGTATACTTTGATGGCGAATTAAAGATTGATAAGTCCGATGACGAATTTTCCAAGGGAATGACCGGACTCTGGGTTAATCGTGAACTACCACCACAAATTTCAGTGAACTTTGATGATGTAGTAATTTTTAGATAGTGGCGACTTTTCTCATTCATAAAAGTAATGAAGAGACCCAGGTTGTTAAATTAGAAAAAGAGATTCTCACCCTGGGCAGGCGTGAAGATAATGATATAATCCTTGATGATATTTTTGTTTCAAGGCGCCATGCCGAGGTGATAAAAAAGGGTGAAGTATATATAATCAGGGACCAAAAGAGCCGTTATGGAACCTATGTAAATGGAATACGAGTAACTGAAAAGAAATTGGATTATGGTGATGAGATACAATTGGGCAATATCTTAATCACATTTGTTGATGAGAAGAGACTCGGCTATATCCCTGAGCGAAAAACTGTAACAAGAAGGTTTGGAGATTTTGTTGATATTGAGAAAAAAATAGAAGAATTAAAAACACTTATTGCAAAAGGCGAGAAAAAAGCCAATTTATTAAAAATTACCGATGAAATAAAGCAGGCAGTTGGTTTATATCAACAGAATCTTTTTGAGGCAGAAAAAGCAAGAGAAGTTGCCTCAACCCTGTGTGAGGTGGGTAAGGTCATAAATTTTGTCTTTGATCTCAATGTCCTTTTAAATCTCTTAATGGACCTTGCATTAAGGATTATCCAGGCAAAAAGAGGGTTCATAATGTTATATGATGAACAATCTAATGCCCTCAAGACTAAGGTTGCACGGAATATGGGTGGTGATATTGACTCCAGAAAACCTTCTGGAATTAGTCAGACCATTGCCCTTGAGTCATTCAGGACCAAAAATATTATCACAACTGAAGATGCGACAAAAGACAGTAGATTCAAAACGCAGGAGAGTGTCATTGCCTATGCAATTGGTTCGGTCATCTGTGCCCCGCTTCTTACAAAAGAAAAAAATATACTCGGTGTAATCTATCTTGATAATCCGGTCGGCTTAAACAGATTTTCTGAAGATGATATTCAATTCATAGAATCCTTTGCAAGCCAGGCAGCGATAGCAATTGAAAATGCCCAATTATACGAAAAGATAAAAAGAGAAGAAAGAATCACTGAAAGATTACAGAGATTTTTTTCACCCGAGGTTGTAAAAAAGATTATAACTGAAGAAAAGGCAATCAGGCCAGGTGGAGAACATTGCATTGCTACAATACTTTTCTGTGATATTCGTGGTTATACATCACTTGTAGAAAGAATTGATACAGTTATCGCACTTGAGATATTGAATGAATTTTTAAGTAGTATGACCGAGGAGGTATTTCTTTATGAGGGAACCCTTGATAAATACATCGGTGATTGTGTGATGGCAATTTTCGGTGCACCGGTGAGCCACCCTGATGACCCATTGCGGGCAATAAAGTGTGCACTGGGTATGAAAACAAAGGTAGAGGATTTGAAAAAGAAATGGCAAGAGAGGTTAAAAATTCCTGATGTTGTAGGATTTGAGATCGGAATCGGCATAAATACCGGTGAGGTGATTGCAGGAAATATTGGAAGCGAAAAACGGCTTGAATATACAGTCGTTTCTAATGCGGTAAATATTGCATCAAGGCTTGAGGACATTGCCCAGCCTGGTCAGATTCTTATCAGTAAAAATACTTATGAACTCGTAAAAGAAAATGTAAAAGTCAAGTTATTGCCACCGGTGAAATTAAAAAATATTAGTCAGCCTGTTGAAGTATATGAAATGTTGGAGTTGATTTGAGCCCCGACTAATCCCCTCCTGTCATTCAGGGTCCCGACTTTTTGTCGGGACAAAGAATCACATAAATTAAATTTTGAGACTGAAGTCTCTACTCCAGCTTCTAAACTCACTTCCTCACCCAATAACCAACTTCTGTTCTTTGATAAGGGCAGCAAAACCGTCCAACGAAAGACAGTCTTTAATTTCACTGTAGCGGTCGGATTTATCCGACAATGAAACTTTAGTTTTGTGCGATGAATCGCAGATTAATGGACATTGAACGGGTATCTGGTTATCAGGTAATCAGGAAGAAGGATATCAGAAAAGCAGGATATCAGGTCTTATAACTGATATTCTAATATCCTGATATTCACCCCCTGATAGCCTGATCTTCTGATTTCCCAATGATGTCTCTACTCCAAATCTTTCTCTCGCTACCCGCCACACTTTCGCCATACTGTGTGGCGGATGGCGGGCTACTCTCTACTGACTTCTGGCTACTGACTACTCTATTCTCACTAATCCTGTATCTTGCATTAAGGAAATATCCTGTAGCGTGGATCCTGCATCATCTTTTTTGTTTCTTCTGAGTCCGGAATAATCTTCAAGACCTTTTCCAAAATCTTCCTGGCATCGCGTTTGTTATTATGCTCAAGGCAGGCCTTGGCAAACTCTATTGCCTCGGTCTCAAGTTCACTTAAAATCTTAAACCTCATATTCACTGACCAATCATCAAAGTTCTTTTTGAATGGCTCACCCCGGAATAACTTAAATGCCTGCAAATATTCTTTTTTTGCAAACTCCCACTCACCTGCACTTTGCAATGCCTTTGCCCGGGCAAGGGTCTGCTCAAATTCACTATAGTCAGTTGAGATATAAAAGCCCTTATTTAATAAAACCTTAAAACCTGAAGATGATTGAATGACCAATAGATGTCTTGGTAACATTAATTGGTTTTTCAGATTCGCCAGTAGATGGGCAAGCCGGGATTGTGCATCTATAACTTTTGGGAAAAAATTTGTATAAATATCATCTACTGGTAAAGAACGGCCAGGTTCAGATGCACGCAGACCAAGATGGATAAAGAATGCAATCTCCTGTGGTCTGAGTCTGAATTTTAGATATTTTTGATTTTTGTGAATCACAGGTTTACCCAAAATTTTTAGTTGATATACCGGTGTCTCAGGATTAAATAAAGGCAGTCTCAAAAATGCCTTTGGTAGTTCTGGATTCTTACCACGATTTAAAAGATGGGTAACTGGTTCAGGTATGAAAATAAGACACCTCTGGAGATAGCCAACAAGCCCGTATCTTTTAGCAAATCTTAAGACCTTTTCATAATCACCTATTTTTAGGCTCTTACGGGCAATCTTCAAAAAGTATATTAACTGAACAGAAGGGTGTTTAGAAACAGGCTTTAATATTTCAGGATTGAGCAGATTTTCCATAATCTCTGTTTCTCTCTTTAATTTATATTTTTTGATGAGCGGAAGATACTGTCTGAGTAGTTTTTGTGATTCAGATTCATTACCCATTGCCTTTGCAATTGCAGAAAAACAGCAGATCGTAGTGTATATCCTATTACGGAACTGGTCTTTTTTTGATCTCTCAAGGGTCTTTTTTAACCATTCCAGTGCCTGCTCAATCCTGCCCAGACCAAAATTAGCAAGGGCACTGGTTAGGGCATAGGATTCATAGTATTTGTCCTGGTAATCCATAGTTGTGTTTTTTAAATATTTCAAAGCCTCCTGATGTTTTCCTGAAATTGTCAAATCCAGTCCAATCTTAAACTTTAGCCTGTTCCCTCCGTCCGGATCTTTTACAATTTCAAGTGCGATTTTATAATACTCTAATGATTTATTGTAATCACCCAGAAATGTCATCATATCACCGAATGATTCATAGAATGTAGAATATGGTAAGTTTTTCAATAATCGGCTTAATTTATTAGCAAGGATCTGGGCCTCTTTCATCTGAAGGAGTTCGGTTCGGGCAGTAACCTCAAGAAATGTCAATTGATAATTCAATGCCGGGTCACGCAGATTTCCCATCCTCTTTCTGAGCAATGCATTCAACCCAATCTCCTTTTCTGGTGTGTGCATCCATTGCAAAGCAAGAATTTCTAAGAGTCCAGCAATGATTGAAGAATAATACAATCCATTTTTTTCCATTGTTAATCTCAATCTGTGTATTTTCCTATAAAAAATTGGAGTAGGAATCCTCAAAAATTGAGTATATAGTTTATCAAGCCTGCGCCTCAAGGATAAAAATCTTTCTGGAATTTTCTCAAGGATTTCGTCATAACCAATCGGATATGATGGCAATCTATTGATTACTTTAGCAATCGTTTTCAATCGTGGAGTGCTATTATCTCGTTTCAACCAGTATTGGGCATATTCAAGCACTCTTTTTGTCTCAGAGGTCAGGGGTCCAAAATGGGAGAAGGGTTCATCCACAGGCCTTCTTACCAGACCATATCTGCGCCAGATTGAATATATACCTTTGATTGAAATATCAAACCCCATATCTTCAAATATCTTCTTTGCCTTGTTTAAAGTGAGGTCAGGTTTATTCTCTTTAAGCATCATTATCTTCTCTTCAATCTTTTGTTCTGGGCGATTCCAGCGTTTGATAAAAAAATCTTCAGGTTGATCTTCCAATCTCTTCAGCCATCGGCATAAGGTGGACGGATGGATATTGTATTTTCTTGCTACTTTTGATAAGTTCCTTTCTTGTTGGTATTCTTCAAAAATCTTTAATTTATCAATCATATCTTTCATTGCATAATTTGGAAAAATAATAACAAAAAAATTGATTTTTGTCAATCGTGTATTTACCGTACTTCAGTGACAGCAAATTCAACAATCTACATTGGATAATTATTCAATTTTGTGACATATTTTATATTATATAGATATATCGCAAAGGGGGTGTGTTATGTTAATATTCTTAAGTCTTGTTGCAATTCTGGTGCTGCCTGATGTTCAGGGTAAACTAACCGATGAACTTAAGGCACAGATAAACAAGGCGTTACCAGATGAGATGGTCTCCTGTATTGTGATAATGAAGGAGGCATATCCTTATGAGGCGATGGAGGTGTATCCGATAAAAGAGCGGATAAGGGCTTATCGCCAGATTGCAGAAATAAGCCAGCAACCATTGATTGACTGGTTGTCAGTCCGCAGTGATGCAATTATCCATCAGCGTTTTTGGGTTATCAATGGTTTCTATCTTGAGGCAAAGCCAGAGATGATCCTTGAGATTGCCCGACGTCCTGATGTAGGATGGATTTCCCATAATGGTGAGGTTCATATCATTGCTGAGCCCTCAGATGTAAAGATTGATTCAAGGGGAACAACCTGGGGTATTAGAAAAATTAAGGCAGATTCTTGCTGGGCTGCAGGATATACGGGTCAGGGCATAATCCTTGGTGAGACTGATACTGGTGTTGATTATACCCATCCTGCTTTGCAGGGTAAGTGGTCAGGATACTGGAAGGTCGCATCTGGGTTCCCACCATCAACTACGCCTTATGATGACCATAATCATGGGACACATTGTATGGGCACGATTATGGGTGGTGATGGTCCAGGACCATTTACTGAGGACATTGGTATTGCCTTCAATGCGAAGTTTGTAGCAGCAAAGGTGCTTGGTTCCAATGGTTCAGGTTCTTTTGCCCAGTGTGCTGAAGGTCTACAATTTATGGCAGATTTAAAGGATTCTGTGGACATAAAGGCAGTGTCAAACTCCTGGGCCGGTTCAAGTGGTGCTGACACATTCTTCTATCCTATTACCCGCACTTATATTTCAATCGGTATTGTGCCGGTCTTTGCCAATGGAAACTCAGGTCCAAATCCCGGGACAGTTCGCCTCCCTGGTAGTTACTCCAATGTCATCGGTGTTGGAGCAACTGACAGCACAGAAGCAATTGCAAATTTCTCAAGCCGTGGCCCAGCACCTGACCAACCTCCATTCAATGACCCATCAACCTGGTTAAGGAGTGACTGGAATCTGACCAAACCCCAGATCTCTGCACCGGGTGTGGCGGTCTATTCCTGTATTCCAAACGGAGGCTATGCCACCTGGCAGGGAACATCAATGGCAACACCACACGTTGCTGGTTCAATTGGCCTTATCTGCCAGAAGAATCCCACCCTTGACCCAAAGGTGATCTATGATATTCTGCTTGACAATGTTGATACACCTTCACAGGGTGCACCATACCCGAATAATAACTATGGTTGGGGAAGGTTAAATGTCTGGAAGGCGGTTCAGGCAACACCGACCGTGAATCAACCTTATATCTCAATCCTGAGCACACAGATAACAGACCCACCACCTGGTGGTAATAATAATGGTCAGATAGAACCGGGTGAGACTGGACAGATGGTTGTGAATATCAAAAACCTTGGTGGTCAGACTGGCACCAATACCACCGGCACCCTCCAATCCTATGATAACTTTGTCTCAGTAATGAATAACTTTTACAACTTCGGCACAATTCCTCCACAGGGTAGTGCATCAAACTCCAGTAATCCTTATATCTTTAAGGCGCATAACCTCACACCTCCAGGACATATTGCACGTATTGGTTTGATAATCCATTCTGATGGACCGCATGATACACTTGATTTTGACGATACAGTCTTTTATTCAATCCAGATTGGCAATCCACCTGTACCTTATGCCATCTATGAAGATGATTTTGAATATGGGTCAGGCATTGATAGTTTCTTAAACTACTGGGATAAGACTGGCAACTGGAACCGTTCAACAAACAGTTACCACTCACCAACCCATTCTGCATATAGTGGGGCTGTAAACGAAAATGTAATGACACTTACCTTAAAGAATGCGGTGAATCTTACAGGATTTACAAACCCCCAGTTGAGTATCTGGCACAGATACCGATTTGAAGATGGAATATTCCTTGATAGTGCAGTAATTCAGATTTCAACCAATGGTGGCACGACCTGGGCAAGGCTCTGGCGTTATGATTGGTTACAGGGTGATACAATGCGCTGGACCGAGGCGACCTTCTCATTGAGTTCATATATCAGCAATAATGTGAAGATTCGTTTTGCACTTGATGCCGACGCATTCTTCCAGAACTATGCAGACTGGTGGGTTGATGATTTCAAGATTACAGTGCCTACGGATAATGAGCCACCATACTTCACCAATACCACACGGTGGACTGATACATCATTTACTGGTCCATTTCCTGTTCGCTCAACAATCACAGATGCCAGTGGGGTTGATTCTGCGTATCTCTATTATCGGATAAATTCAGGTGCCTGGCAGAAACTTGTTATGACCCATCAGGGTAGTAATATCTATCAGGCAACGATTCCTTCGCAAGCTCTTTATACCACAGTCCATTACTATCTCTGGGCAAGGGATAAATGGATAACACCGAACTCTGGTTGTGACCCGGTTGGTGCACCCCAGGATGGATATTATGCATTCTATATCAGGCCGGTTGGCATGATTGAGCAGAAGGGTGAGGCAAGGGTGATAACTTTTTCCGTGTCTCCAAATCCATTCAAAAAGAATCTGACAATCAGATACATGATACAGGACACAGGATGCACGATACCGGATATAAATCTGAAGATTTATGATGTGACGGGCAGGGTTGTAAAATCCTTTAATCTCGCTACTTGCTACTCTCTACTCGCTACTTCTGTGGTGTGGGATGGAGAAGATGATTCTGGTCGTAAACTCCCTTCGGGTGTTTATCTCATCCGATTGGAGACCGAGGGATTTAAGAAGAATGAGAAGGTGATACTTTTAAGATAGAGTAGCAAATAGAGAGTAGAGAGAAAGGCAAAAATCCCCCGTACTCCCCCTTTAAAAAAGGGGGAAATAGGGTGATTGAAAAAGGCAATTGGTAGCAATTGAGGGCAGTTGAAGGTATTGAAGAAAAGGCTCAAAATGGCTAAAGGGCCACAAAAAAGGGGTAAAGGCGTGAAACGTGTAAAGTGGAACGTGAAACGGAAAAAATAGACGGAAAATTTGCAAAAAAGTTTAAAGATTGGAATTTTGATTTTGTTTGAAATTTGGCGCTTGGAATTTAGGGTTTTATTTGAGATACGAGCAGCGACACCGTCCAACGAAAGACGATATCCCAAACCCCTTTTCGGGATGGCAAAAGCCACGGGGAACGGGTATAACCCTGTTCCACGTTGTATACATTAATTAATTCATTAATTGATTATGGAAAACATCTTTCATCTCGGTTAGATATTAATCCACCTTGGTGTAGTAAATCACAATCAAATCCTTGAGGCAGGAAGATACCAGATTGAAACCAATAATCAAAAAAGGCTTGGTGAGATTTTGATTAAACTTGGTTATATTACAGAAGAAGACCTTCATCGTGGATTGAGTATCCAGCAGGACTTGAAGAACAATCCTTAGCCACAGATAGAGGAATTTTTGGGAGTAACCCCTATTATGGATACCCTCTCCTTATACCTCCCAAATCAACCCATTGACTTCACTGGTATCAGTGATATAATTAAACAGAGGAAAAAATGAGGGTCCTGCGAAATCTCGTTTCTATTCTAAAGGTGAAAGGTTTCGGAAAAGAATTCCTATGGTGTACCTTGAGTTAAAATGAAGGAAAAATATGAAGAGAATTAAGTGTTTATTGGAGAATATTGTATTCAGGCGGATTGAAGCGGATGCAGATGGATGTGTTAAGCATTCAGCGTCGGGCGTATTGCGCATGGCGTCTAAAGGCATTTTCTGCGAGCGCAGCGATACTGCGAGTCCTGACTTCCTTGTCGGGGCGATACTCCATTTCCTGCGAGTCCCGACTTTTTTGTCGGGACGATACTGCTTAGTTCTTGCTCTCTCCTTGTTCCTCTCTACTCTTTCATTAGCCCAGACTCCAGAGTGGGTGTATCAGTATGTGAATCCGGAACGTTCTGAATGGCCCACAACAATTGTTGCAGACAGTTCAGGTAATTGTTATGTTACTGGGCTTCTTGCAAGAGGTGTTACAGGGGGTATTGGGATAATAAAACTGGATAGGGAGGGCACTGAAAGATGGTTTTACTTTGATAGTGGTTATGGAGCTGGTGGTGCTGGGTACGATATGACTTATAGGTTTAACAATTTATATCTTGCTGGTGTTACGGGAAATGGTGATATGTTTTCCGTCTGTGTAGATACATTTGGGCAGGTGGTATGGGTTTGGCATGATACGATTTTTTCCACAGCCCACGCAATTGATATTTCATCTTCTAAAGGTATTTATATTGCCGGAATAAAATATCCGGCGCCATCAGATTGGGCGGTTGTGAAATTAGATTCTTTGGGCAATGAGTGTTGGCGTTATGTTTATGATGGTCCAGCCGGGAGTTATGATGAGGCAACGAGTATTGTTGTAGACCGTAATGAAAATATCTATGTTGGTGGTTATTCCACTGGTTCGGGCACGGCTGAGGATTTTACGGTGTTGAAGTTGGATTCTGCAGGGCATCTGGTATGGGAGTATCGTTATGATGGGCCAGCAAATTATAGGGATGAGCCAAATGCAATGGCGCTTGACACTTTTGGAAATATTTACATTGCTGGTCGGTCCTGGGGTGTGGACTGGGATTTCTGTGTGGTAAAGATTGATTCCTCAGGCCAGGAGGAGTGGGTGTATAGATACAACGGTTTGGCAAATGTTGGAGACCTTCTTTATGGTCTGGTTGTGGATGATTCCGGGAATGTCTATATTGGTGGTGTTTCGGTGGATGATACAGTTGAGTTATTTACAGTCATAAATGTGGATTCAGCGGGTCAGGAAAAATGGTGTTATTTGAGTCGTGGATGGGGCAAAGGGGCTGGTGCCGCCGCAATTGTTCTTGATGGTTTAGGAAACATCTATGCAGGTGGGGGATTTATCAATTATATGAATCGTAGTCAGGTTGTGGTAGTTAAGCACAATTGTGCTGGTGAGTCATTATGGACTTATGTTTATCCACACCAACCGACTCCGCCGTGGACAGATGTGAACCGGGATATTACTGCGGATATTTATGGAAATATTTATCTTGCTTGTCAGATAAATGTGAGTGCCTGGAATGATGATATTGTGGTTATGAAGTTTGCATCATCACAGGGTGTGGTAAAGGAGGTGATGACTAATGAGTCCATGAAGGGGGAATTCGGTGCCACAATCTTCAAGGGTGGTATAGAATTCCTGCCTGAGGAAGATTGTGGACTAAAGGTTTATGATGTTTCCGGCAGGGTGAAAGTAGAGAAAACCTTTCTGCGTGGTAAAAGGGAATATATTCCACTTCAACCTGGTGTTTATTTTTTAAGGGTTGGAGGGAGAGAGGATGTAATAATCAAAAAAGTAATCATTTTTTGAAAAGGAGGGAAGAAATGAAAATCATCGTCTCATTGCTCCTTTTAGGAGCAACCATCCTTAATGCCGGGTATATCACACCGCCATTATAGGCGGTGCTGGATACATTATCACCCGGCAACAAGACCTGGGTAAGTGTCCATTTAAGAGAAAAGCCTAATCTTGCTCGTTTTCCACAAAAAGCATATGCAGAAAAGATTGCGTATCTTAAAGAATTTGCCCAAAGGACCCAGAGGTCATTGCTTGATTTTGCAAACTCATTTGGTAATCAGATTGACAGTCTCCAGTCATTCTGGATTTATAATGGTTTCTGTCTGAAGCCGACAGAACCGGTTATTCTTGCACTTGCTTCAAGGTCAGATGTTGATTTTGTTAATGGTGTGAGGCAGGAAAGATAGAATCACCTTCGGGTTATGGTGCACCACCATCCCCTCAGATTGAGTGGAATATTGAGAGGGTTCGGGCACCCCAGGTTTGGTCAAATGGTTATACCGGCGATGGGATAGTAGTATGTATATTTGATTCAGGGATGCGAGAGGACCATGAAAGTTGGTGGCAAGGCATTAATGATAATAAATGGCGTAGGATATTCTCATATCCTAATTATACTTACGCCTGGTTTGATGCCTATGGTGGCACACAACAACCATATGGCTATGATAAGCACGGCACCCATGTGGGTGGGATTGCGATTGGTGGTGATGGTTATGCCGGTAATTTGCGTGATATTGGGGTTGCACCTGGGGCAAAATTGATTGCCTGCACTTATGGTGAATATCAATACACAGAAAGATTTCACGAATGTTTTCAGTGGATTGTTGATTTGACAAATACCCCTTATGGTAATCTTGCGCCTGATGTAGTTAATTGTTCCTGGGGTAATCCGTTTAATATGGAAGACCTTGAGTACTGGTCTGATGTTACAACACTACGAGAATTGGATATCATTCCAGTTTTCTGTATCGGAAATGTAGTCCTTTGGATAAACTGGCCACCAGGAAATTTTTCCACGTCAATTGGAGTGGGTGCAACTGATGTTAATGATGATTGGGCAATAGATTTTAGTGGTTATGGTCTTTCTCCAACTAATCCTCCATGGAATGAGCAAAAATATTGGTCAAGGCCTGATTGGAATTTTATGGGTGTTGACTTAGTTGCACCAGGCACAAAATATGACAAAACTGAAGGAATATACTCAGCAGACAAGGATGACCCTCACGGCTATATTCATAAGTGGGGCACTTCACAAGCAACTCCCCATGTTACCGGTCCAATTGCCTTGATGCTTGAGGCGTCGCGGGATAAATGGCATTATGACCTAAATTATTATGATATTTATGATATTCTTCTTGAGACCGCAAATCGTGATGTCAGTGGTTCTCCAAATATCTATTATGGTTGGGCTCGTCTTGATTGTTATGCGGCAGTGAATGGCGTGCTCAATTATCACCTCAAGTCCTCAGACCCAGTGGCAACTGGTCCGAATAATGCTGAGCGCATTGGTTATGGTAATGGCTTATGGCATATGGTTTATGAGTCAGGAGGTCCAATGGCAAAATATGTGCGATATACGGTTTCTGCGGACAATGGTGCAACCTGGTCATTAGAAGCAAATGGTGCACAGGGCGAAAGGATTGGTAAGATAGGTGAAGGTAATTCGCCAGCTCTGTCAGTATTGCCTAATGGCGATGCCCATGTGGTCTGACTTGATGGATCATATTTGGTATATTCAAGAAAACCTGCCTCAAGTTCGGTCTGGACCGAACCGATAGTCCTCTATTCTGAGGAATCAATGCAGAAGACCCCTTGTTTGGTTGTTGACCCGAATACGAACATCGGGCATCTTACCTTTGTCAATGAAAGTGTCTTTGGTAAGAAGATTGTTTATGGTTGGTTTGATACCCAGGCTCAGAGCCCGATATTAGATTATTTTACTATTGACCAGGGCGAGGTGAGTAATCCCAGCATTGGTCTGGGTATAGATGGTCGTCCTCATATTGCCTGGTGCAAAGCAACTGGCTTGATGCGGGCAATTTATTACACCTGTGCTCCTGATTGGATAATTGAGCAGATATCCAGCAGTGTGAAGAATGGTATCTTTGCACCTGATTTAGTGGTCAGTCCGTATAATGGAACCGTGGCAGTGGTCTGGGAAGAGAAGAATGGAAGTAGTTTTGATATTCGCTGTCGCAGGAAAGTGGCTGATGTCTGGCAGCCTCTGGAATGGGTATGCCAGACTGCGGAGGAATCCCGGCATCCGGTGATTACTACCAATGCCTTTAAGGACTATTTTTATGTTATTTGGGCAGATTCAACGGATGATTATGATTGGGAGATTTTGTTTAGTATGAATGATGGTTCGGGTTGGCAAAGTCCGGAAAATTTAAGTGGTTTTACATACGCTGGTTCAAAGAATCCGCAGATTGGGTTTTTATCCAATGAAACTGGTGTTGGTGATATGGCGTTGATTAGTTATGGTGAAGGGAATTCAGACCCCTTATTGACGGTTAATTCAAGATATGTGCCGGTTTATGATATCAAAACAGTTGCTAAATTCTTTCCAGTTGGTGGTGGTCCTCAGGCGAGGGAAAGAGAACCGGTAAATGTTGAGATGTGTGTCGTTTCACCCAATCCGGCAACACAGGTGGTTAATACAGGATTTAGTATCTCAAGGGATGCCGTGGTTAAACTGGTGGTTTACGATGTTTCAGGCAGGGTAATAAAGACTATTCTTAATGGATATGTTAATGCGGGTATGCATAAAGTTATCTGGGATAAAACGGATGACTTCGGTCGTCGCCTTCCTTCTGGTGTTTATTTTGTAAGATTAGAAACAGATGAATTCAGGAAGACGGAGAAAGCAATTCTTTTAAGATAGAGTAGCGAATAGCAAGTAGAGAGTAGAGAGAAAGGCAATTGGGGCAATTGAAGAAAACCGGAGGCATAAGAAAAGAACTAAAGAAGGCGAAAAGGCTAAAGGGCGACAAGAAGGGGAAAAAAATTCATGAAACGTTTACCGTGAACCGTGAATGCAAAGGTAGGGAAACCCCTGATTACCCCTTATCACCCCTGATAACCCATTATAACCCTTTTTAATTTTTAGATGTTGGAAGTTTGAAAAATGTTTGTCAATCCGCCACACTTCTTGGCGGATGGCGGGCAGAGCGAAGCCGTCCAACGATAAACGATCTTTATGGGAGGCATTTCAGTATGGATAAATCGGGGTTAGGAACCCTCTTACAGAGGATTATTGAAATGATGAAGTTTAAGTCCTTGACTTTGTTATTTTTTTCCATATAATAACCCTATAAATAGAAAGGCAGCAATAATCTTGATAAGATTTGAAACAATAAGGTTTAAGTCAAAAAATGATACAGAAGAGTTTTTTATTTATTTTCTCAAATCTATTGGTCTGCAAAGACATCTCCATTTGAGATGTTAACAAAAAATAAAATTAAGGAGGTTTGATGCCTGAGGTGAAGATTTTAGAAGAAGTTTGTAAGGGATGCGGCCTGTGCTGTGATGACATCTGTCCAGTCAAGATTTTAAGGCTCTCTCCAGACCGCATCAATTCAAGTGGTTATCATCCTGCAGAAGTAACCGATATGTCTAAATGCATTGGCTGTGGATACTGCTATATAACCTGTCCAGAACCAGCAATTGAAGTCTATAAATAAGGAGATAATATGGCTGAAAAACAATTGATGTATGGAAATCATGCCCTGGTTGAAGGTGTTATATATGCAGGTTGCAGATTTTTTGCTGGCTACCCAATAACCCCACAAAATGAAGTTCCGGAGTATATGTCAATTAGAATGAATGAGGTGGGTGGTGTATTCCTCCAGACTGAGAGTGAACTTGCAGCAATTAATATGCTTTTTGGCGCGGCATCCACTGGTGCAAGGGCAATGACATCGTCAAGTTCACCAGGGATAAGTCTTATGCAGGAAGGGCTTTCGTATATTGCTGGTGCTGATGTGCCTGTCCTTGTTGCAAATGTCGTGCGCGGTGGCCCTGGATTAGGAAATATAGCACCTGCCCAATCTGATTATTTTCAGTCCGTCAAGAGTGGTGGACATGGTGATTATCATACAATAGTTCTTGCCCCAAATTCTGCCCAGGAATTATTTGAATTTCCGAAACTTGGGTTTGAACTCGCTGAAAAGTATAGAAATCCAGCATTGATCCTTGCTGATGGATTGCTCGGTCAGATGATGGAACATGTGGAGATAAAAGGAGAACCTGTTGATCCAAAATCATTGCCCGAAAAGGACTGGTGGCTCACCGGATGTAAGGGCAGGGAGAGAAGGGTTATCCGTTCTTATGATTTGAGACCCGGTAAACTTGAGGAATGGAACTGGCAGAGATGGGAGAAATATCAAAAGATTATAAAGAATGAACAGAGATATGAGGGCATAAAGATAGATGATGCTGAGATAATAATCGTTGCCTATGGAACTTCTGCCCGTATTGCTGAGGCAGGATTAAGGATTGCAAGAGAGAATGGCATAAAAGTTGGTTTATTGAGACCGATCACACTCTGGCCCTTTCCTGCAGACATAACTGGTGAACTTTCAAAAAAGATTGAGAATTTCCTTGTTGTTGAGATGAGTCTTGGTCAGATGATTGAGGATGTAAAACTTGCAATTGAAGGACGTTCAAAGGTTTATTTCATAGGCCATCCTGGTGGTGGATTGCCAAATGCCCAGGAGGTCTATAATAAGATTCTTGAAATAAGGGGTAAGAAATGAAACTTCTATTTGGCAGACCTGCAGGATTGACTGAGATAAAACAAAGATATTGCTCGGGCTGTGGCCACGGTATTGTCCACCGCATCATTGGCGAACTCCTTGTTGAGATGAACATTCGGGAAAAGGCAATAGGGATAGCACCTGTAGGTTGTTCAGTCTTTGCAGATGAATACTTTAATTGTGATATGATCCAGGTCCCACATGGTAGGGCACCCGCAGTCGCAACCGGCATAAAAAGGGCAAGACCTGAATGTTTTGTTTTCACCTATCAGGGTGATGGTGACCTTGCTGCAATCGGAACTGCAGAGACAATCCATGCAGCAGCAAGGAACGAGAATATTACAATAATCTTTATAAATAATGCGATCTATGGTATGACCGGTGGACAGCTTGCACCAACGACTCTGCCTGGAATGAGGTCAACGACTTCGGTAAAAGGAAGGGATGTGGTTAAACAGGGATATCCAATAAAGGTATGTGAACTTCTAAATGGGCTTGATGGTCCTTTCTATCTTGAGCGGGTTGCTGTTGATACACCAAAGAATATCATCAAGACAAAAAAGGCGATTAAAACCGGATTCCAGTATCAAATTGATAATAAAGGATTCTCTCTGATTGAAGTCCTTTCAATGTGTCCCACGGGCTGGGGTGTTACACCGGTCCAGGCAAAGAAATGGATTGCTGAGGTGATGGCAAAATATTATCCAATGGGCGAATTTCGCAATCGGGCAAAGGAGGCAAAGTGACAAAGGAATTCATCATCGCTGGATTTGGTGGGCAGGGTGTTGTATCGTCAGGCATAATCCTTGCCTATGCCGGGTTATTAGAAAATTTAAATGTTACATTCTTTCCTTCTTATGGTGCTGAAATGCGTGGTGGCACTGCGAATTGTTCAGTTGTAATATCTGATGAAAAGATTGCTTCACCTGTTGTGGTAAATCCGGATATTGTCATAATAATGAATGAACCATCACTTTTGAAATTTGAGCCGCTTGTTAAACCTGGTGGGATTTTATTCTTCAATCAGACCCTTATTAAATCGCGTCCGAAAAGAAATGATATTGAAGTGATCCCGGTTGAGGCAAACAAGATTGCTGAAGAACTGGGACAGGGCAGAATCGCCAATATGGTGATGCTCGGGGCTTTAATAAAAAGGACAAAGATAGTGGATATTGAATCAATGAAAAAGGCACAGCGCAAGAGATTTGGCCGGGCAAGTGAAGAACAACTTGCAGTAAATGACCGTGCACTTGAAAGGGGCTACGCATTACTGTAAAGAATTTTTTGCCGATGCTTTTCTGAAAAATTAAAAAAGCAACGATCTGAAATTTTTGAATTATGTTAGATGAAATTTTACCTCTTGTAAAGAGACCTATCAGATATACAGGTGGCGAACTGAATATCACCATTAAAACAAATTCCAGTATCTATGTAGGCATAGTATTCCCGGAGGTCTATGAGATTGGAATGTCAAACCTCGGAATAAAGATCATCTATCATTTGTTCAATCAGCATCCTCTAATCCAGTGTGAAAGAATCTTTGCTCCCTGGCCTGATTTCGGTGACCATTTAAAAGATCGCGCTATTCCATTGTATAGCCTTGAAACAAAAAAACCAATAAAGGAATTTGACCTTTTGGGATTTTCGCTCCAGAGCGAATTGAATTATACAAATGTGCTCTATGTTTTGGATATTGCCCGAATTCCTTATAAGTCCACAGACCGCGATGATAAACATCCTATATTGATCGCTGGTGGACCCTGCACTTTAAATCCTATGCCGATGAGTCCGATATTTGATGCATTTGTGATTGGCGATGGTGAGACTGTAGTAAAAGAGATTAGCACGATTCTTATCAATATCCCAAAAGAAAAGAAAGATCAGAGAATAAAGGCACTGGCAGATATTGCAGGAATATGGGTGCCTCAAATTCACAGAAAAGAGAAGACCATAAAAAAAATGGTTGTAAACGAACTTTCTGAAGATACAATTCCATCTCCGGCAATCCTTCCGATATGTGATGTTACCCATGACCGTCTGGCAATAGAGGTGATGAGGGGTTGTACTTATGGTTGTAGATTCTGTCAGGCAGGATACACAAATCGTCCCTTGAGGATAAGGTCAGAATCGTCAATATTGAAGGCGGTTGATAAAGGTTTAAGGGAGACAGGATGGGAAGAGGTGTCCCTTCTGTCATTTTCAATCCTTGATTATCCCAATCTGCCTAATCTTATCAGAAAACTGAACGAACTGTTGAAAAAAAAGAATATTAGTGTATCCTTACCGGCAATGCGTGGTGAATTGTTTACTGAAGAAGTGGCTTATTTACTAAAAGAGGTAAAAAAGACCGGTTTGACATTTGCACCTGAAGCAGGTTCTGAGGAATTAAGAAGAAAACTTAATAAACCATTTTCGGAAAAAAATTTGATGGATGCGGTCAGGATCGCCTATGAGCAGGGCTGGCGCCAGGTAAAATTATATTTTATGGTCGGACTGCCATTTGAGAAAGAAGAGGATGTCAACGAGATAAAGAGGCTGGTCAATGAAATCCTCAAGGTATGCCCAAAAGGTGGGATAAAGATTTCTTTATCACCATTTGTGCCAAAGCCCCATACCCCGTTTGAATCTGTGCCTTTTCTCTCTCTCGATGAATTGAATGAACGGATTGGAATAGTCAAGGAATTGAAAAAAAGTCGGGTTGATCTGAACTATCAGGCACCAGAAGTATCATTCATTGAGGCATTATTATCAAGGGCTGATGAAAAGGTATTTCCAGTCATTGAAGAGGTTTATAATAATGGTGCCAGATTTGAAGAATGGCGTGAATTTTTTGATTTCGATAGATGGAAAAATGCATTTGAGAAGACGGGAGTCAATCCGGATGATTATTTGAATGGTGGTGACAATCATATATGGGATTTCATTGATATTGGCGTAAAAAAGGAATTTCTGCATTCTGAATATGAACGGGCAAAAAAGGGAGAGATAACTCAAAATTGCTATTATACAGATTGTAGTAATTGTGGTGCCTGTGATGGCAATATTACAAAATTTATCAGGAGTGAAGAAAAGTACCTTGGTTATGGAAGATATCCGAAGAGGGTGTCACAGCCTTCTGTCTATCGTGTAAAATATTCAATCGGCGAAGATTTTCGCTATGCATCCCATCTTGATATAACAAGGACTATTTATCGTGCACTCAGAAGAACAGATTTACCATTGAATTTCACCTCAGGGTTTTCACCCATCCCAAAGGTCTCATTCGGTCCGCCTAAAAATGTCGGACAGATTTCCAAATCAGACTATTTTGATTTCTACCTTGAAGCCGAATATTTTGGCAATATTTCCCGTGAATTGAATACACGATTCCCACCCGGGATAAGGATACTCGATGTCCGTGGGATCGCTCCGAATACACCATCTTTATCAAATTCAATAAATTTAATATACTATGAAGTCTCCATCCCGCAGGTTGAAATCCGTAAACCACTTGAAATTTTTAAAGATCAGCCGGTATATATAAATTCTAAGTCAAGGGTCAAGAATATATCGGAATCATTAGAATCAATGTCTTATAATAACAATATCTTGAATTGTGGATTGTATTATGGTGAAAAATATGTTAATATTTATGAATTTCTTTCATACCTTACTGAGATGCCGATAGAAGAGGTAAAGAAATATAAAGTCACGAGGACATTGATGTTTATAAAGAGAGATGGACTTCTGTATTCGCCGATGGAGGTAAAATGATAAGAAAAGATATATTTGTAAGTGTTGCCACCACTGAAACGAGGATTGCGGTACTGGAAAATGATGTTTTGATTGAATTTCATGTAGACCGTCCTGACCAGATCAGTCTTGTCGGAAATATATATAAAGCAAAGGTTCTGAATATTATGACCGGATTGAAGGCAGCATTTGTTGATATCGGTATGGAAAAGAATGGTTTTCTGCCCCTTGCTGAGATTCCATTCAAAGAATTCTCTGAACTCTTTGAAAGTGAAGATATTGAGATCGAAGAAGAAGCCAGGGTTGAAGGTGCAAAATTAAAAGAAAATCAGGAGATAATCGTTCAAATTACAAAGGATTCATATGGAGTAAAGGGACCGCGCGTAACCTCTTATATTTCTATTCCCGGCAGATATGTGGTGCTACTTTTAAATGCCAAAAATATTGGTGTATCAAGGAAGATCCATCATCGCCATGAAAGGGAACAACTCGCGCGCCTTGCAAAAGAAATTAAACCACAGGGAATGGGATTGATCATCAGAACTGCAGCGGCAACCGCCCGTCCTGAAGAGATCCAGCAGGAAGTGCATTATTTGAAATCCCTCTGGGAAAAAAGTATAAAGAAATCAGAAGGACCAGCACCCTGTTTAATTTACGCAGAGCCAAGCACATTGATAAAAATAGTCCGCGACCTGTTTAACCAGGAAGTGAGAAATCTATATGTTGACAATGAAACAAAATATCGTGAGATAATCCAGTATTTAAACAATGTATCACCAAGAATGCGTTCAAGGGTAAAGTTGTACAGAGAGCCAGAGCCATTATTTTTTAAATTTGGGATTGAAGAACAATTGAAGACGATTTTTGAAAGAAAGGTATGGTTGCCGAGTGGTGGATATATTGTCCTTGACCATACTGAGGCATTTTTGGCAATTGATGTAAATACAGGTAAATCCTCAAGGGAGAAGCAAGCAGAGAAACTTGCGTTATCAACAAACCTTGAGGCAATAGAAGAGATCGCACGCCTGCTACGCCTTCGTGACATTGGTGGACTTGTCGTTGTTGATCTGATTGATATGGAAAAAAGAGAGAGTATTGATAAGGTCGTGCGTGAATTCAAATCATTGATTCGCAATGACCGTGCCCGTTATCGGATTGGTGAGGTGAGCGAATTCGGTCTATTCCAGTTTACAAGAGAACGGTCGCGCACGAGTCTTACTTACTCATTGAGCGAAGTCTGTCCGATGTGCAAGGGCAGGGGCAGGATAATCTCAAAGATGAGTGTGATCAGTGATATTGAGCGCTGGTTCTTTAATAATGCACGGTCTATAAAAAATAAGATTGTAGAATTACAGGTCTCACCGCGTATTGCAGATTTTCTCACCACGCGTGGCTCCGATATCCTGGCAAAATTTTCTAAAGACTGCAATCTCATTTTAAAAATAAAACCAGATTATACAATTGCTGAAGATGATTTTAGGGTGTCGGTAGTATGAAAAAAATGAATTTTTTCAGCACAATAAATGAACCGGTCTGGAAAGAACTGGAAGAACTTTCCAGGGTTTGCAGGGGTGATATTATCAAGATGACGACGATAGCGGGTTCTGGTCATCCGGGCGGTTCTATGTCTTCCATTGATATATACCTAACAATATTTTATTTTGCAAATATCACACCGGAAAATTACAATGCACCTGAAAGAGATAGAATCGTTGTGAGCCATGGCCACACATCACCGGGCATATATTCAGTACTGGCAAGGCTTGGGTTCGTTGACCGTGAAGACCTGTTAGTAAGTTTCAGAAGGCTCTATAGCCCATTTGAAGGGCATATTGAAAGGCATATCCCGGGTGTTGAATGGACCACAGGCAATTTAGGACAGGGACTTTCTGCAGGTTGTGGTTTTGCCCTCGCAGCAAAATTAAAAAATTTAAATTATCATACATTCGTGTTGATGAGTGATGCAGAACAGGCAAAAGGGCAGGTTGGTGAGGCGAGACGTTTTGCAAAAAAATTTAACTTGAATGATATCACGGTTTTAATTGATTACAATCATTTTCAGATTTCAGGTAGGGTAGAAGATATAATGCCGGTAAATATAAAGGAAAATTATATTGCAGATGGCTGGAAGGTGATTGAGGTTTCCGGGCATAATCATAAAGCGATATATGAGGCAGTGAAAAAGGCAATCTCTGATAAAACAAGCCCTTATGTTATAATCTGTGAGACAACGATCGGCAAGGGTGTCTCATTTATGGAAAACAATGCCAGATATCATGGACAGTCACTGACCAGGGAAGAATGTAAAAATGCCCTGAAGGAATTAGGGATTGAAGATGATATAGATTTTTTGATTAAGAACAAGGACAGAAAGATAAAATATTATAATAAATTGGAAATTCCACAGCCAAAGATTAAAACAGGCAAGCCCAGGTTATATAAAGAAACAACCGACCCGAGGGTAGTATTCGGTGATGTCATTGAAGACATTGCAAAGTTGAATCCACCCAACACGATTGCAGTTTTTGACTGTGACCTTATGGATTCAGTGAAGACAAATAAATTTGCCAAAATCCTGCCTCAAAATTTCTTTGAAGCCGGTGTGAGTGAACATACGACCGCAACGATTTCCGGGGCCTTATCAATAAATGGAATAATCACCGTATGGGCGGATTTCGGTGTATTCGCAATTGATGAGGTTTTTAATCAATTGAGATTGAATGATATCAATAATACAAATCTAAAGATCTTTGCAACACATCTTGGTTATAATGTTGGACCTGACGGCAAGACCCACCATTGCATCGATTATCTCGGGGTATTAAGGAATCTGTTTGGATTTAAGGTTGTTATTCCCGGAGATCCGAATCAGACCGACCACATTGTCCGTTATGTATTGAATCAGCCCGGAAACTGGGTCATCGGTGTGGGAAGGACAAAACTTCCGATAATTAAAGACGATTCGGGTAAAATATTTTTTGATGAAGATTATAAATTTGAATATGGAAAGATGGATTTGATAAGGGATGGTGATGCCTGTGTAGTATTTACTTTAGGTGCAATGTTATCAAAGGCGATAGAGGCGTATAATGAATTGAGTAATCAGGGAATTAAGATAAAAATATATAATCTTTCTTCACCATTTGCGATTGACCCCGGGATTATAAAAGAATCAGCAAAGACAGGTTTGGTAATCACCTATGAAGATCATATCGCACACACAGGCATTGGCAGCATAATTGCCCAGATGATTGCTGAGGGGAATATTAATACAAGATTTATAAAGGTTGGTATAGAGCAATATGGTGGCTCTGATGAACCTGATGCATTATACAGAAAATACGGGCTCGACCCCCAGTATCTTATTAAAAAAATAAAAGAAAATCTGTAGTTATCTGATTTATTTTTATCCAGACAGGATTTTTATCATTTTATAGAGATAATCTTCAATGGGCTTTTTAATTGTGTAAGTCTGTTCAAATGGTGTATATACAATCTCGTGATTTATTTCACCAACCATAACCCCGTATCTTTCACCTTCAATCGCCTCAACCGCTGCATAACCCAATCTTGAGGCAAGGATTCGGTCATTTGCACTTGGAGTTCCACCCCGCTGGATATAGCCAAGGACCGCGACCCGAAAATCTTCTCCGGTCAATCTTTTGACCTTGCGGGCTACAGTCAATGCATTTCCAGCCTCATCACCTTCAGCCACAATGATTATATTTGACCTTTTCCCCTTTTTAATATTATCTTTTATCGTTCGGGCAATCTCCTTAATATCCGTTGGTGTTTCAGGAATGATAACATCTTCAGCCCCGCCTGCAAGCCCGACTGCAAGGCTGATAAAACCTGCATATCTTCCCATTACCTCGATGAAGAATACCCTTTCCAGGGAAGATGCTGTATCCCTTATGCGGTCAACCGCTTCAAGTGCACTATTCACAGCAGTATCAAAACCAATGGTAAAGTCTGTTCCATAAAGGTCATTGTCGATCGTCCCTGGTAGTCCAACAATTTTCGCTTCAAATTTTTCAGAAAATTCCTTTGCCCCACGCATCGTTCCATCACCACCGATGACAATAATACTATCAATTCTATTCTTTTCCATAATCCTCTTTGCCTTTCTCATTCCTTTATCTGTTTCAAACTCATCACACCGTGCAGTTCCAATGATCGTGCCACCACGCTGGATGATATTTGCCACTGAATAATAGTCCAGTTTTATCATATCATCGTTTAACAGTCCCCTGTAACCATGTTTGATCCCAAAGATTTCATAATTTTTATAAAGGGCAGTGCGGACGATTGCTCTTATCGCTGCATTCATACCCGGTGCATCACCACCACTTGTAAGCACACCAATTCTACGCGTCATAGTGTATTATACCTTTTTAATCATAAATGTCAACATATACATTTTATATCGATCACTAGACACTTTTTTGATTAAGTATAATTGTAATATGAATGAAGAGGGGTTTGTGCTTCTGAGTAAATTACAACCTCCTGAAATAAATCCGAAAGCCCTTTATCGGGGCAGACTTGTCAAATTGCTCTATTGATTGCTGGAACTATGAGCATCTATCCTGAATTTGGTGAAAAAATCTATAAACTGAGCAATTTTTCAATCTTCCATTAGGAATGTCTGGGATTGTTTTGGGAACACCTGTAAATGAGATGATCAATACTTTTAATTATGATACCTATGTAATCCTTGATGATTATCACAATCTTGAGGATTCTACTACAATAGATAGTATTATTTCTTATCTCCTTGAAAATATGCCTAAAAAACCCCATCTTATAATCTGTTCCCACTCGGAACTTTCCATGCCTCTGGCAAAGTTGAAGGCAAATGACGAAGTATTTCAGATCACAATGGATGACCTTTGTTTTACAAAGGATGAGATTTGTGCCTTATTTACCACAATATACAGTTTAAAACTTGGTGAAGATGAGATAGACTGGTTATTAAAAAATTCTGAGGGCTGGCCTACTTATTTAAGTTTGATCTTACAAACATACGGAACTAAACAGGATAGGGAAAAATGTTTTTTTAAAAAGATACAAAGCGAATATAAAAAATTTGCAGAAAACATCTTTGATTATTCTGTCCAGGAAGTTTTTAAAAATGAACCCCCCGAATATCAGAAATTTCTTATTGATTGTTCATTACTTGATTATTTGAATCCGGATATCTGTCAGGCAGTGACAGGTATAGATAACTGCCAACAGATTATAGAAGAAATCTTTAAACGCAATGCCTTTATCTTTGCCCTGCCTGATGGTAATTATCGGCTCCATTCTCTTTTCCAGGATTTTTTAAAGAGTATATTCCAAAATGAGGATAGAAAAAAATAGATTTATCACCGACTTGGTGATTATTATGCTAATGTAAACCAGGAAGAGGTTTTAAAATATTACATCCTTGCTGAAAATTATGTGCGTGTGGTCCAGGTGATTGAATTAATCGGGCAGAGGATGCTGAAACAGGGAAGATATAAGAGCATTATTTCTGCGATAGAAAAATTACCAGAAAAAATATTTTATAAAAATTTAGAAATTTTAAAATACTATGGTGAGGCACTGGGTTATCTTGGGGGCCTTGCAAAGGCAAAGGATGTCTTAATGATGGCATTGAGACAGGTGGGGAAAAATAAAAAATTGAAAACAGAGATAATGTATACCCTTAGCGGTGTCCTTATCAATCAGGGAAATTTAAAAGAGGCAATCAGATTGCTCAAGTGGCTATTGAGAATCTGCCCTGATATGTTATATCTTGTAAAGGCTTCAGCAATGAATTCACTGGGTGCAATAGATAATTCCCTTGGTGGTAAAAGACTTATTGAGGCACGAAAACTTTTCCATCAGGCATTCAGGATAGCAGAAAGACATAGGTTGGATGAACTCAAGACCAGCATCCTTAACAACTGGGCAATGAATGAATTCAAGATGGGAAATCTTAAAGATGCATATTCAAAGATTCTTCCTGCAATTGAATTATTAAGGGAACACTTCTCTTTGGGGTGTGGTGCTGGGTTTTATAATGGTGCGCGGATTTCTTTATTGCTCGGAGACATAAATAGTGCCAATAGGATTCTAAAAACTGGTATGGAGGTATGTAAGGCGTATAATGACCCCTGGTCAATGGCAGGGCTCAGACCTGGTTTTGGATTTTTAGCTATTGAAGAAAGTGATTTAAAGACCGCAATGGAGTATATAAATAAAACCTTTGGAATCTATGAACAATTAAGGGTTCCCTGGCTTATAATTACAGCCCTTAATGAATTGTGCCGGATAGAAATAATGGATGATAATATTGTTGAAGCCGAAAGGATTATTAATAAAATAAATGAATTTAAGAAGGCTAAAGATGATGCAGATTCAATTTCCATCCTTCTTACTGAGGCGCAGATAAAGATTGCAAAGAATGAATATGATGGGGTGCTTGAACTCCTTAATAAGGTAAAGGAACTCAGCCAGAAATATAAACTTAGATTTGATCTATTCCTGACTGAACTCAAATTATGCACAGCACTCAATAAAAAAGGCAGAACTAATGAATTGAAAAAGATACTCTTTAAACTGATGGATAAAGCAGAGAAGAATGGTTTTGATTTTATCCTATTAAAAGAAATGAAACAGGATAAAAAATTATTAAATTTTATTATCAATAATCACATCCGACTCAATTATCTATTCTCAATATTAAAAAAATTTAAACCGGTCAATATCATCCAGGTCTCATTCTTTGGAAATTTTTCTTTAAAAATCAATGGAAGTCTGTTTAATGAAGAAAAAGGGCAGACAACAAAAGCCAAAAAGTTATTCTTCTATTTGTTATTTTACAAAAATCGTTCATTCACCCAGGGTGAACTCATTGAAACTTTCTGGCCTAAATCCGGTTTGAAACAGGGTTATGCAAGTCTGCGCAAGGCAATCCATCATATTCGTAAGGCACTGTATGGTTACGGGATTGATGAACCAATCTCGATCCGCGCCGGCTCCTATCAGATATCTTCTGATTTATATATCATCTCGGATGTTGATGAATTTGAGAGTCTTTTAGTCGAATATAAGAAAAGATGGGTTGATAAACTAAGATACGAAAGGCTTTTTGAAATTTATAAGAATGGTTTTTTGCCCGAAACTGGTTTGATAACTGGCAATTGAACAATCTGATAAATACGAGCAGATAATAGAATTGTAATAGGAGGTATTATGCTTTTAATCCTATTTTTCTTTACCATCCAGAATGGGCAGGCCAATGGTAGTATCCGGTATTTTGACAAAAAGGTGCACGATTTAAATAATATTGAGTTTTACATTACTAACTATGGCAAGATTGGAGACTGCTGTTTTTGGCCAAAATTTTCAGGTCAGAATTATATATATGGGGCAGGGATATGGTTTGGAGCAATAGATACCATTACTAAAGATACGATGGTGACTGTCGGTTATGGGCCATATGGTGGAGAGAGTGAATTCGCACCGGGTTTAAATAATCAACCCTAGTATGCACCTGAGGCAGCTATCTATATTTTTCCAAAAAATTGGCCTCGACCATCAAATATCTTTCCAATGGCACCACAAAAATTATTTTCTAACCAGGATTCCAGGCGCTGTTATAAAGACTGTGATGAAAATTATCATATGCCGGGAGATACAAAACCCATCGGGATTGAGGTCTATCAGACGGTTTATGCCTGGAGATTGCCATTCCTTGAAGATATGCTATTTTTGACCTTTTAAATAAAGAATGTTCTCCATAAACCCATTAAAAATTTATACATTGGGTTCTGTTCAGATTCTCATATAGGGAATGAAGCAGGGGAAAATGTGAATGATGTCTGTTGTGGAATAAGAGAAAGATGCTTTGTAATTGAAGGAGAATTAATATGGATTAACAACCTCGCATACCGGTGGCAAAATGCACAGGAGCCGGGCTGGAATTCTTTTCCCGGGGTTATCGGTTTTGATCTGCTTCAAACACCCTGGGACCTGAAACAGGGGTTTGATAAAGATAATGATGGTATTCCTGATGAATATGAGCGGGATAGCATTTATTATTTCCATAATATTCCTGTATCAAGATGGGATATTGATAACGATGGACTACCGGACTGGCGCGACCCATCAGAGATCCCCCAGATGGGAATGACCGCATTCAAGAGGTTTACCTTGAACCTTGAGCCGAATAAAGATAATGAAAGGTATGCCACTCTTGCTGGATATAATTTTAAGACTGGTGAATATTGTCCTTTTGACACGATAGTTATGCCTGATGACCAGAGGTTTGTAATGTCGTGTGGACCCTTTAGATTTATGCCTGATTCCAGCATAGTACTGATACTCGGATTGATGATTACTGAATGGGATCCCCAACACCATACAAAACCTGATACTGAGATTGCTAAGATAGACAACTGGATGCAGTTCTTCTTTGATATGAACTGGCTCTTGCCCGGACCTCCACCGCCACCGAAATTGATCTGTGTGCCTGGTGACGGTAAGATTACCTTAGTCTGGGATAATACTTCTGAGACTGCGCCTGACCCATACTATGATGTG
>Ga0209479_1000133_pt1 | contig 153244 bp, 134 predicted proteins | sample DewCreD2012metaG_2_FD_184112 | JGI IMG/M metagenome (GOLD analysis project Ga0209479, IMG submission 184112) | Hot spring sediment bacterial and archeal communities from British Columbia, Canada, to study Microbial Dark Matter (Phase II) - Dewar... ... | reverse complement strand
ACGGAAGTGGAACATAACGCCGGCGTCCGTGCCCCTTTTGTCGTACGTCCACCGGGATTGTCGGCAGTTGCAGGGAAAAACTTTAGCCTACTGCGTACTGGTCAGTTTCGAAAGCTCGGTTGGCAGTCCCCAGAAAACCTTGACTTTGGTCGTCCGGCTTGGCAGACCGTTCCACCCGATGGCGCGAACCTCGAGCGTGTTGATGCCGCGGTGGAGCTGCCATCGAAAATTGGCACCGGCGATCGGTCGCCAGGGCGAATCATCCTGCCGAACCTGGTAGCCGGTGATCCATGGCATCGTTGTTGTCAAGTCGAGCGTGTATTCGGGTTGAGTAAACCCGCGCTGCGGTTGGTAGTGACCGGTATAGCGGAACGTGATGTACGTCTGGTCGAGTGCTCCGTATGCTTTCTGCCAGCTCCGCGTGTAGAACAAACCACTAATCGGCATTCCCTGAAATGCCAGCGGCAGCGGTAGGGAGTCGCGGCAAATGTACATGAGCAACGTAATCCTACCCTCGAACACGTAGGGATAATCGAGATAGCCTGTGTAGGATGCAAGGAACGAACGGTACTGCTCGACATGCTCATCGGGTGTTGTGCGGTAGTAGGTGCACACTTCTGTGCTGGGCATGAACTCAACTGTTAGCAGCTTACCAGCAGCGATTGCGCTCACTAACTCGTAGGCGCTGAGCCATTGCCCATCCAGACATGGATACATTCCCCACTGTGGGTCAAGGAACACCCACTTGTGATAGGTTACCGACCAGGCTTCGACAGCGACATGCCGTGCACCGAGTGGACGGGTTTCGATGTCTTGCTTGCTCAGCCCAACCATACGAGCGGGGAATCCGTAGGCGGTGAGCACATCAACCAACAGTCGGGCGTATTCAACGCACGTGAAGCGCTCACCGTTGAGTGCACGCTCGAGCAGTTCCAGTGTACTCACTGTTGGTGGAACGGTGTTTTCCGAGTGATGGATCCACCGAGTTCCCACCCAAGTCAGGGCGCGGCGAAACGCATCCAGTTCACTGATGCTGTCGAGCCGAAGGCTCTGCCGCGCCAACTGCTGGCGATAGACGCGAGCAATCGAATCGGTCGGCGCAAACGGAAACGGATAGTATGCCGTTCGTCGGTCAATGTCGAGCTCTTGTGGAGCCGACAACACACGGACGATAAGCCGTTCGCCCGCCGGTTGTTCGCCTGCCAGTTGGGCGGATGCTCTGCTGACGACGAGCGTTAGACCAAGCAGAACAGAACACACAGTTCGGATCGCTGTCATAGGCTGTACGGTTTGAAGTACGTTGCAGTAATACGGCGGCGATGCTGTTTGTTTCACATCAGATAAATAAGCTGCGCTCTCCTTTTAGGAGAAGGCGCAGCATGATTTGGTACAAGCGGTGTGTTCTCTTACCAGGCGAGGATGCCGCCGCGGAGGTTGCGGACCTTGAAGCCCTGGGCACGCAGCAGTTCTGTTGCACGAGCACTGCGATTACCGCTGCGGCAATAGGCGATGATCTGATGGTTGCGGTAGGGCTCAAGCTCTGCAAGGCGCTCCTCAAGTTCGGGAAGGGGGATCAGTATCTGTGGTTCGTATTCAATGCGTCGCTGAGCGTGCTCATCGGGAAAACGCACATCCAGCAGGAGCAACCCATTGGCCTGGCTATCGAGCAATTCCTTGAGTTGGGCAGGAGAAATCTCATCGTCGGCAGTGGGTTCTTCCTCTGGTGTGGATTCGGGTGCAGGTGGTTGGTCGGTTGTTTGAAGCGTTGGGATGAGTTCCTTTTCGATGATCTCGGTCAGCGTTGGTTTGGGAAGTGCACCGACTGCCATTTGGGGTTTACCGCCAATAGGAACAAACAGCAACGATGGAATGCTGCGGATGCCGAAAACCATTGCCAGCTCTTGTTCGGCGTCGGTGTCCACTTTGTAGAAGAGAACCTTGCCGGCATATTCTTGAGCAAGCTCTTCGAAAATCGGTGCGAGCATGCGACAGGGTCCACACCACTCAGCCCAAAAGTCAATGACGCAGGGCAGGGTTCCTTTGTAGCGCCACTCACGTTCGGTTTGGTAATCGAAAACTTTTTCCCGAAAAGTTTCAGCAGTCAGAGGCTCGGGTTTGACTGGATGCGGATGCGTGATCTGTTCCATACAACGTTGGTGATTGTGGTGGTCAGGGATTAAATTTTCGCGGGAGCAGCAGTATGCTCGGTGATCGGATACCCTGCGGCAATCCACGCGTTGATGCCGCCAGGGACGTTGACTGCGTAGGTGAAATTGTAGCGGTGCAGCAGACTCGTTGCAATCGAGGAGCGGTCGCCGCCAGCACAGTGCACTGCCAGAGTGCGATCCCGCGGAATGCGATCGAGGTTGTCTTCGAGGTAACCGGCAAATACATGGAGCGCGCCCTCGATATGCCCGGCATCGTATTCGCTCTTGTTGCGAACGTCAAGCACCACAAGATCGGGGCTGCCGATGCGCTCGGCAAGTTCGTGCACGCTCATTTGTGGAAGTGTGACCAGCTCGCGTCCATTCGATGCCCACATGTTGCAATCAGGTAGGTACCCGGCGATATGGTCGAGACCAATGCGGAGAAGTTTCCGCATAACCTGTTCGATCTGCTCAGGAGGAGTCACAAGGACAAACGGCTTGTCGTAGGGGATGATCCATCCTGCCCAGGTTGAGAATGCGTTGTTGTTCTGGATGTTGACGCTTCCCGGAATATGACCGCCAGCAAAAGCAACTTTATCGCGTGTATCCACAATAAGAGTGCCCGCCGCACGAAGCTGCTCTAGCTGATCGCCACTCAGTCGCGCAGGCAGTGGTACCGCACCGTTGGGGAGAACAGGCCGAGGTTCTTTGTTGAGCTTTTTCATCATCGCGAAGTATCGCGGTGGTTCGGGTTGTCCCTCGAGCAATGCCTTGACGAAAGCATCTTCGTCGTCGAATTGCAATGCCCAGTTGGTGAGCTTTTCATAGCCAACTGTTGAGTGGGGAATTGCGCCGAGTGCCTTTCCGCAGGCCGAACCAGCCCCATGCGCAGGGTGGACCTGCACATAGTCGGGAAGGTGTTTGAATCGCTGGAGCGATTGGAACAACTGCCGGGCACCGATTTCCATCGTTCCCACCTGGCCTGCCGCTTTTTCCAGCAAGTCCGGACGTCCAACGTCGCCAACGAACACAAAGTCGCCACTGAAGAACATGATTGGCTTCGATGATGCTGGTGTATCGGTGACGAGAAACGAAATGTGTTCGGGAGTATGACCCGGAGTGTGCCAGACCTCGAACTTGATGTTGCCGACCATGAAGGTGTCGCCGTCGTGGAGTCCGACGTGGGGGAAATGATACTGCCACGATGGTCCACCTTCGTCCGAGAGATACAGCTCTGCACCTGTGGCCTGCTGCAATTCGCGCGAGCCAGAGAGGAAGTCTGCGTGGATGTGTGTTTCGAGCACATGGGTAATACGGATCTTTTCCTGTTCGGCGATCTGCAGGTACACGTCAATATCGCGTTGGGGGTCAATGACCGCAGCTGTTTGGCTGGCTTGGCAACCGATCACGTAGCTGGCGTGTGCTAAGCCTTTTTCGTACACCTGGCGAAAGAACATGGCATTGTCACAAATGGTGAAACAGAACTGTTCGATACGATGCACCGATTGTCCAGACGATTCAATGCAGCACTCTGATGAGCATCCCGAGCCCAATGCCACCGATGACCAGCGCGATGATAGCACGTAGTTGTCCGGTGTGGAGGCGATGGCTCATGTGCACCCCCAACCACATACCGGGCAATGCGCCGATAATTGCGGCTGCTGTTGTGGTGGGTTCAATCATACCGGCGATGGCTTTGCCAAGCGCTGTGGCAAATGCGCCGATGATGACGATGCCCAGCGTTGAGCCAATAGTAATGCGGATAGGAATCCGCAGGACGGTCACCATCAACGGGGAAAGCAGAAAGCCACCAGCCATACCAACCATTCCACCGAAGAATCCCACGGGTGCAGCAATCCCAATTGCCCGAGCATAGCGGAGCTTGTAGGTGGTTGATTCTGCGGTGTGACCGCTGGCAAGTATCAACACAGCACCTGCCAGAGCAACGATAGCGAACAAGCCCTCGAGAAACTGCGCGCTGACAGCGCCTGATAGCTGTGCTCCCACAAATGAAGCAAGCATCAACGGAATGCCAATGGCAAGTACTACCCGCATATCGAACGCGCCCCGCTGGCGGTGGAGGACAGCACCAAGCAGTGAGGATGCGAATACTTGCACACTGGTAATGCCACTGACCGCGTGCATGTCCATTGGCGGTTGTCCCAGTAGCGGTGGAACGATCAAAAAGGCCGGGATGAGGATTACTGCACCCCCGATGCCTATCATGCCACCAAGAATCGAGGTCGAAAACGCAAGCAACGCAATGGTCAGAAGATGGTCGAAGCTCACTGTGCTCTGTGTGAGAGTGTTTTCGGCATTGCAACAATTAGGATGCAAAATCACGCAATTGGGTGCGGATGAACATTCGCGCACGATGCAATCGCGACTTGAATGCTGGCAGACTCAACCCCATCACCGCTGCTGCTTCTTCGCCGGTGAGCCCCTCCAGCTCACGCAGGATGTAGGGCAACCGATAGTCGAGCGGAAGTTTCTGCAAGGCGCGGTGGAGGGCTTCCTCGAGCTCACGGTTCATCACAATGGCGTCGGGGCGAAGGTCGTCGCTTGCGGGTAGCTCCGTGGTAGTAGGTTCGGTCTCATCGGTGGGTGTACCGAGTTCTTCGATCGAGATGGTTGCCTGCTCGAGTCGGGTGCGGCGATTGTGCATTTGGCAATTGTTGACCACGATCGAATAAAGCCACGTGCTGAATTTTGCTCTGCCGTCGTATTGGTGAAGTTTGCGATAGACGTTGATGAAGGTGTCCTGCACAACTTCGTCGGCGTAGTCCTTGTTGTGGCAGACGTTGTAGGAGAAGTTGTACACTGTCTGCCGGTAGCGGTGGTAGAGTTCGGTGAAGGCGCGTTCGTCGCCACTTTTTGCCCGTTCAATGAGTTCGCGCTCGTCGTGCATTGAGCATGGTGAAGGTTATGGTCATCGAGAGCGAAAATAGCGTTGCTCCATCGGCTGGAGCAGATGCCGAGCGCATTCGAGCACTGGTTGCGAAACATTGCCAAAGCCAGTATCGGCTGCCGATCAGTGCGACGATGGAGGCAGCGATCCTACCGGCGTTGGAACAGGTGCTGCGCCAACCAGAGCGGCGTCTTGTGCTGGATGCTGGGTGCGGAACTGGTGCCAGTACTGCTGCCATAGCCACACAGCATCCGGATGCATTCGTGATTGGTGTGGATCGGTCGCAGGCTCGATTGCGTCGAGCACCCGCCATGCCGCCGAACGCACTGCTTGTGCGTGCACGGCTGGAGGAATTTTGGCTCCTGGTGCAGCGTGCCGGTATTGTGTTCGACAAAACGTTCCTGCTCTACCCGAACCCATATCCCAAGCACCGCCAGATCAAGCGTCGCTGGTACTGCCATCCGATCTTTCCTGTGCTCCTGGCAACAACCTGTGCCCTCGAACTCCGAACAACCGAGAAGTGGTATGCCAACGATTTTTGTCTTGCCATCGAGCAGTGTCGGTGGGAATGCTCCTGCCAGCTCCTGCCGCCAACCGATGCCGACGTCCTGAGCACCTTCGAGCGGAAGTACGTTGCCCGTCGGCAGCAGCGATGGAAAGTGTGTGCCCAGCCGCGATGAAGAGCGCCGGTGCACAGGTACCCACAACCAGTTTTGTTTTGCTTCCTGCACTTCGTATCTTTGCGACGAACGTGTTCCACAGGCTATCACTGATCGCGATTGAAATCGTTGACCATGTACAGTACCGAGAGGCATTACTCTACCGCACAGAGGTGGGGAGAAGATCGTTCATTTGTGGGGCATCTGATTGAAAGGTAGTTCGACTTCGGATCGTTCTGTGCGGAAAGTTCGGATCAACAATGAAATCACTGCACTGGTTGTTCGCGTCGTTGACTCCAGCGGAACGATGCTTGGTATCATGCCAGTCTCGGAAGCACTCAAAGCAGCCTACGATCGAGGGCTGGACTTGGTCGAGATTGCACCGGGCGCTAATCCACCAGTGTGCCGCATCATTGATTTCGGCAAGTTCCAGTACGAACAACACAAGCGCGAAAAGCAGCAGCGCAAGCAGCAACATCAAACGCAGCTCAAAGAAATTCGCCTCAAAATCGTCACCGATACCCACGACTTAGACTTCAAAGCGCGCCATGCGCGGGAGTTCTTGCTCGAAGGCAATAAGGTCAAGGTGACTGTTTTCTTTCGCGGTCGTGAGATCACGCACAAGGAATTTGGCGAAAACATCCTGCAGCAATTTTGGCAGCGGCTCGAGGACATCGCCCGGCTCGATCAGCCCATCCGCAGTGAAGGGCGGACGATGACCATGATTGTTGCGCCGGATAAAGACAAAATCAAAAAGTACCAGAAGCAATCCCAGTCGAACGATCAATCTCAGTAGCAATGCCAAAGTCGAAAACGCATAGTGGCGCCAAGAAGCGCTACAAAGTCACCGGAAGCGGACTGATTGTTCGCGAGAAAGCATACCGCAGCCACATCTTGACCAGCAAAACACGCAAGCGAAAACGAGCCTTGCGGAAAGCAACCGTGGTTGATAGCGCCAATCTGGCGCTGGTCCGAGCGCAGTTGCTCCGATGATGGCAGCGCCAACAGTACGCACAGAAAATGGCTGTAAGGGCTTCTGCTCTCCTTACGCCACCTGTATGTTTCACCAATTGACCGGAGGCAGCAATGCCACGCAGTGTCAATAAAGCAGCAGCGCACCGAAAGCGTCGTCGGATACTCAAGCGTGCCCGTGGATACTGGGGCGCGCGGTCGAAGTTGTGGACGATTGCCAAGCACCACATTGAAAAGGGCTTGCAGTACGCCTACCGCGATCGCCGCGCCAAGAAGCGGACCTTCCGCCGACTCTGGATCGTGCGCATCAACGCCGCCGCGCGGCTCAATGGAACAACCTATTCCCAACTGATCGCTGCGCTGCATAAAAAGCACATTCGTGTCAACCGCAAAGTGCTCGCTGATCTTGCCATGAACCATCCGGCTGCGTTCGCAGCGGTGGTCCAGCAAGCATTGGCATAAAGCCCGGTGCGGAAGACTGGTTTCTTGTTCTACTTTTTTCTGGTTTGGTCCGATGAAGCTCTACGTTGGTAACTTGAGTTACCACACCACCGACAGCGACTTGGAGTCGCTCTTTTCCGCACACGGCGAGGTTGCCGAGGCGCACGTGATCATTGACCGCGATTCGGGGCGCAGCCGCGGCTTCGGGTTTGTGGACATGCCCAACGACGACGAAGCAGAGTCCGCGATCGCGGCATGCAATCAAATGCAGTTCATGGGGCGCACGATTACCGTCAACCAAGCACGCCCGCAAGGCGAGCGCCCACAGCGCCAAGGATCGCGCGGTGGCTACGGTGGCGGTGGCCGCGGCGGCTACCGTCGCTTCTAACAACTGCACGCGACACCAACACAACTGTTCGCAGCGGACCAAGCAGCACTCGCTCCTGCGGGATGCTGGTTGGTCTCCCTGCGTGTAACCGTCGTATTTTTGCGACCCAGGTCCCGTGGGGCTATAGCTCAGTTGGTAGAGCGCTGCAATCGCACTGCAGAGGTCAGGAGTTCGAATCTCCTTAGCTCCACTCGTTGTCCGACTGTATTCTCGACGTTCAATGGCAAAGAAAAAAGGCGCCCGTGTGATCATCACGCTCGAATGCACCGAAGCTGCCAAAGAAGGCAAGCCAGCATCACGCTACACAACCACCAAAAACCGGCAAAACACTACCGAACGGCTGGAGCTCCGCAAGTACAATCCCTTCTTGCGGCGCCATACGATCCATCGTGAGATCCGCTAAGCGCTGCTGCGCAGCCAGCGCCGGACCACCGCGCGCAAGCTCAGCGATTCATTGGCGGTAGTGATCATCAGAGCGACACCAATGGCGGCCAGCAGTACGTTTGCGCTCCACAGAATCACGGGCGAGGCGTACTGCCGGTCGGCGAGCTTTTCGCCGCCAATCAAGCATGCCCAGTAGAGGATGTAGAATCCCAAGCTGATGAGTGCGCTCATTCCGAACGACCCTCCACGCGTGCGAATTCCCAACGGACACCCCACCAATACAAAGACCAAACAGGCAACCGGAATCACATACTTTTTCTGGATTTCCACTTCGTACTGCCGCGCCATACGGTCAGCATCGTTGTATTGATAGCCAATTGTGCTCAAGTGACTGGCCAGCAGTGCAGCCTGCTCTGGCCATGCCGATGGCGCCAGTACGTGTCCCGCTCCGAGCAATCGATCCAGGTGCTGGCTCACTGCCTGCTCGATGTTCTGCCAATGGACCTGCTGTTGCTGTCGCGCTGAGCGGACAATCATTTCCATGTCGGCGATCCGCATCTCACGATCGCCGCGGGAAATCGCACCTTCCCCGCTACGCTCTAAGAGGAAACCGTAGGCTGGAATGATCACAAGCTGGCGCGCGAAACGGATGTAGCGATAGTCTCCACGCCGCTGACGTGCGTACTGGTGGACGTCGCCCTGGTACAACTCCAAGAGCACGTAGCGGTAGCTCGGCGAAAAACGTAGGTACCCGCTATCGGCGTTGACAATGGTCATTCGGTTGATGTCGCGCCGATCGAAGATTGTGATGCCGCGAAGGTGCGTCTGCGAGGTATCAATCCAACGTGCCAGAAGCGTGTAGCCCTCCAGTTGCGTGCTGAATTGTCCTGCTTCGAGTGCAAAGGTGGGTTTTTTCCGTTGGATGTCCATCAGCATCGTTTTTGCGCGGTGATTGGCGTCGGGGAGCACAGCGTCGTTGAACCAAAACACTGCACCTGTCAGTGCCGCACCACTAATGATGACTGGCAGCATCATCTGGAAAAGGCTCATACCACTGGCTTTCATCGCCGTCACTTCGTGGGACTGTGCCAAACGACCGAAGGTCATCAGCGACGAAAACAGTACTCCAATCGGTACTGCCAGCACCACCATCCACGCAATGTTGACCGCGATCAATTGAGCAATGACGAGCGCGCCAAGCCCCTTACCCACCAGTTGGTCGAGCACGCGGAGTAGAAACTGCATCAAGAACAAAAACAGCACCACGCTTGCCCCGAACACGAAGGGTGGCAAATGGGCAGCGACGATGTAACGAGAAAGCAGCCGCATGATTAGCTTCGGCGTTGACGAAGTTGGGCGATCTTTTCTTCAAAGACCGCCCGGCGCTCCGGATGTTGCCGCGCCAGGATCGTGTAGGCTTTGATTGCCTCTTCGAGGGCACCTTGTTGCTCGTAGATGATCGCCATCGTTTCGCTGACGACGCTGGGTTCATCACTTTCGACCGCGCTCGGCGGCGGTGGAGGAGTTGGTGTGCTGGTGTCGGGGGATTTGATGCGAACTTGCTCCAATCGTTCTGCCAACAGCTCAAGCGACGTTTTGTGGGGTGGTGGCTCGGGGGCTGGTGCTCGCGATCGCAGCTCGTGTTCCAGGTCGGCTGGGCTGAGTGGCACCGCTGCTCCTCCTGTGCGTCCGCGGTGGAGTTGACGCTGCGAACCGCGAATAGGCCGAAAGGCAGGATACTCCACCGTTGCAGTTTCCATCTGACGGTTGGTCTCGATACGCAGGGGCGCAAATTCCAAGCCCGGTATGAGCCGAATGTTGCTGCTTCGCACCATCCGTGATGCCCGGCGATCGAGCGTGGCGGTTTCAACAAGGCGCATCGTGTATGTCGGTGTTTCGCGCAGAGCTGCTGCTGGTGGCGCGTCAGTGCTCGGCCCGGAGTCGTCGGCGGGTGGGGAAGTAGTTGCCGTTTCCGGAGCCGCAGCCGAAGACGGGGACGTATCAGTGCTTTCCGCTTCGGTGGATATGTGCTCCTGGAGAGTGGTTTCGGAAGATTCCACTGCCTCAACAACGGGATTGCTCAAGGGAGCTTCGGGCACGGAAGCAGAGACCGTTTCCTCGAGGCTTGTCTGCTGCAGTCCTTTCGGTTGTTCCTCGGCGAGAGTCTCCTCCTGTGGCGATAACGGTGGCTCCATGGGAGTACTCTGCAGAACATCGTCTGCTACGGAGTCGGCTTCTGCAGTCGAAGGAACTTCTTGTGTCGGTGATGGTGAGGAGAAAGATTCTGCCCCAGTATCTGCGGGCACCTGCGCTGAGGATGTATGGGAAATCAGCTCTTCTAACTGCTCATGGAGTAAGCGCAAGCCGCGATGTGCCGGGAACCGGGCAATAGCGCTAGCGACAACGTCGTATGCCGTCGGGACGTCGTGCAATTGCAGATAGGCACGCGCCAGCAGTGCGTAGGCAGTGGCATAGTCGGGGAATTCCCGGATTCCTTCTTCCAGTAGCGCCACAGCCTCGTTGGTTTTGCCTGCCCCGAGCAGCCGTTGCGCGTGGAGTGTAAAATGCACCGTTGCCATGCGTATCAGCGCCGCCGTCCCAGCAGTCGCAGAAGATTCAAGAACAGGTTGATAAAATCAAGGTATAATGCCAGCGCTCCGATGATCGCGTAGTTGGTCGCTCGTGCTTCATTTGCAGCAGCCGTGGCATAGAGTTCCTTGATGCGCTGCATGTCGTAGGCAGTAAGCCCGACGAACACAATCACGCCGACAACCGATGCAGCAAACGCCAGCGCAGAGCTTTGCAAGAAAATGTTGACCACCGATGCCAGAATCAGCCCAATAAGCCCCATGAACATGAAGCTCCCAACGCTGCTTAGGTCGCGCTTGGTTGTTGCGCCATAGAGCGCCGTAGCGCCGAAGGTGCCGCACGTGATCAGGAACACTGTCGCCAGCGATTCGGTGGTATATGCGTAGAACAGCACTGCAAGTGTTTTCCCGGTCAGTACCGAGTAGAGGAGGAAGAGTACCTTTGCGGTGCTCGGACGCATACTCTCAATGCGAGCCGACAGGTAGATGACCAGCCCGATCATTGCGATTGCCAACACCCACCGGAGCTGAATGCTCAGCTCGAAGATGGCAGGAATCGAAAGGGTAGTCCATGCTGCCAGCGTCGTTGCCAATAGACCGCCGGCCATCCAGGCGTAGACCGTTTGGATGAACAGTCGCTGTTGGGCGATCTCATCGGGGTATGTCGCAAAAAAACTCGTTGGGGCATCGGTTCGCATAGCAGACCATCGAAAGGTGAAACAGACGTGGATGCAAGACTACTTGGAACGTTCGATAGTGTACCGAGCAAAGGCAGCGAGCATAGCGCGGTACTCTGAGTCGGGGAGCTGCTCGAGCAAGGCAATTGCTTCCCGCACCAGTGTATCGGCTGTTGCCATTGCGCTCTCGATACCGCCATAGTCGACGACGAATGCCACGATGCGCTCGACGCTGCCATTGCGATGCGTGGAGCGCAAGAGCTGCCGAATCTGTGTTGCTTGGCCTGCTGGGGCATTGGCAAGTGCTCGCAGCAGCGGTAGGGTGATTTTACCTTCGCGAATATCGTGCGCAGCTGGCTTCCCCAAGATCGCACTGCGGCTGGTGTAGTCGAGCACATCGTCACGGATTTGGAATGCCATGCCGACGCGTTCGCCGAACGCACCGAGCAGCTGACAAACCGCGGGATCAGCACCTGCACTAACCGCACCAATTTGGCAGCAGGTGGCTATCAACGATGCTGTTTTGTCGGCGATGATGCGCAGGTAAGTCCCCTCGTCGGTACGGCGCTTGCGAAAGTTCTGGACCTGCAGCAGCTCACCTTCGCTCATGCGGCGGACAGCGTCGGCGGTGATGCGCAAGAATTCGAACTCCTCGTGTTCGACCGCCAATAGCAACCCTCGCGCCAGCAAGTAATCACCCATCAAGACGGCGACCTTGTTTTTCCAGAGCGCATTGATGCTGGCAAGCCCGCGCCGAACGGGAGCTTGGTCCACGACGTCGTCGTGGACGAGGGTTGCTGTGTGAAGCAATTCCACCATCGCTGCGCCACTGGAGGTACGATCGGTGATACCACCGGCTGCGCCAGCGCTCAGGAACACCAGCGTTGGACGTAACTGCTTGCCCCGGCTACGGAGCAGATACCGCACCACTAAGTTCAGGAGCGGCACAGCAGACCTCATCTGCCGCGCAAACGTGCGGTTGAAACGGTCCAGGTGCTCGCGGATTGGCTGGGCAAAGGTTGCGTCAGTCATGGTTGGTCGCTGGCTGCAGCGCGTCGTTTGACCGCGAATTTAGAAATGACAATGCTCAGCTCGTAGAGCACGTAGAGCGGCGCAGCAAAGAATAGTTGGTTGATTGGATCGGGTGTCGGCGTCAACACGGCAGCAATAATCAAGATCAGCACAATCGCATGCCGGCGGTAAGTGCTCAAAAACGTCGGCGTCACGATCCCCACACGCGAGAGCACGTACATAACCATCGGCAGTTCGAAGATGAGACCTGAAGCCAGAATCACGGTTGCGAAAAAACCTAAGTATTCGTTGACGTCAATGATATTCTCGATGTGCGAGGATCCAAAGCTTTTGGCAAACGCCATCATCGAGGGGATCATGCCGAAGTATGCAAAGGCAATACCGACGAGAAAGCACACACTCGTCCACGCTGTGATTTGGCGAGCCCAGCGGCGTTCGTGCTCGTACAAACCCGGTGCGACAAAGCGCCACAGATTCCAGAGAACCCACGGAAAACCCAGGATGAATCCACAGATGAAAATCAGCTTGAAGTAAAGGAATGCCTGCCCGAATGGTCGGAGGTTCTGCAAGCGTAGTCCCGCTTCCAGAGCCGGTCGCAGCAGGATGTACTCGACGATGTCGCCGATAAAAAAGCTCGCAGCGATTGAAGCAACGAGCACCCCGACAACGCCGCTCAGGATACGGCGCCGAAGCTCATCGAGGTGATCGAGAAAACCCATTTCGCGTTCAGTCGGCGTTTCCATCCAGTGGTGAGGTCGTGTAGTTTTGCGCCGCAAACTTACTTGGGTGCACACGTGTATGCGCCGGTTGGAGGAATTGTTGGCGGTCTATCCAGCGCGCCAAGTGGTGGGTGACCGTGCCCAGATGGTTGCGCAAATTATGCTCGATTCACGGGCAGCAGGACCACACACACTCTTTGTTGCCCGTCGCGGCACCAAACACGACGGCTTGGCCTACGTGCGCGATGCCTACGACCGCGGCTGCCGCATAATTGCCAGTGATCGAATGCCACCGATGCTGCCGGAGGGTTGCACGTTCATCCTTGCCGACGATCTGCTTGGTGCGTTGGCGCAGTGGAGCCATGCGCTGTACGGCTTCCCAAGCATGGCGCTGGATGTCTACGGAGTGACCGGAACGAACGGTAAAACGACAACAACATTTTTGCTGGCGCACCTGCTTGGTGGCTGCCAGGTGCCTGCGGGCATCATTGGGACGCTTGGTGCAGAATGGAACGGACACCAGCGCCCCACTCGCCATACCACGCCAGAAGCACCAGAGCTTGCCGATATGCTCGATTGGCTGCGCCAGAGCGGCTGCCAGGCTGTTGCTATGGAGGTAAGCTCACATGCACTTTGGTGGCGCCGTGTCGAGGGAATCCGCTTTGCCGGCGCAGTATTTACCAACTTGACTGCCGACCACTTGGACTTCCACCGCACGATGGATAACTACGCTCGCGCCAAAAAACGACTCTTCGACATGCTCCCACCCGATGCAGTGGCCGTTGTTTGGTCCGATAGCGAATGGAGCGACCTGATGACGGCCGACACCAAAGCATCTACCGTCTGCAAAGTTGGGAGGGACTGGAACGCAAACGTCCGTATCTGCGATGAGCAGCTCGGCGCGGATGGCTCGCGCTGGCGTTTGGTCTGGGATGATGGTCACACTCTCGAGCTTGCCATGCCGCTGGTTGGTTCGTTCAACGTCGAAAATGCGTCGTTAGCAGTAGTGCTCCTGGCAGCGCGTGGATATGAACTTGACCAACTTGCCGAGCGCCTCCGCACAGCGTATTCACCACCAGGGCGCATGGAACGTTACCACCTACCAAACGGTGTAACAGCGCTCGTGGATTATGCTCATACACCCGATGCTCTCGAACGTGTTCTCCGGGGCTGTCGCAAAATGATGTCTCCTCAAGCGCGGCTTATCTGTGTCTTCGGCTGCGGTGGCGATCGGGATCAAGCAAAACGTCCCCTGATGGGTGCGCTCGCAGTGAGCCTTGCCGATCAGGTAATTCTTACCTCCGACAACCCGCGGAGCGAAGACCCCGCCCGCATTATCGCTGATATTCGTGCAGGCATTGACCTGGTTCACCCTGCCAAGCGCCGCGCTGTTGTTGAAGAAATCCCCGACCGTGCCGCTGCCATCACCGCAGCAATCACGGCTGCCCAGCCAGGCGATTGGGTCTTGGTTGCTGGGAAAGGACACGAAGACTACCAAATCATCGGTACCGAGCGGGTGTCCTATTCCGATCGCGCCTTGCTGGCATCCTACCTGTGTGTTAGCAAAACGTAACATGCTTCTACCCTCAAGAGAGGGTAGCTTTGCAAGTTGTGTGGTTCTACTGTTTTCGGTTCTTTGGAGATGATCAAACACGCATTCGTCCTCGCAGTTTACTTGGTGAGCCTTCCCTTTGCAGCGTCGGCACAACTTCAGCTCAACGGCGCTGGCGCGACGTTCCCGTATGTGCTCTACTCGAAGTGGTTCGACGTCTATAGCAAAAAATCCGGAATCCACTTCAACTACCAATCCATCGGTTCGGGGGGAGGAATCAAACAGGTTATCGAAGGGACAGTGGACTTTGGTGCCAGCGATGGTCCGATGACCGACCAGCAATTGGCAGAAGCAAGCGCCAAGCGCGGTAGCCGTGTGTTGCATATTCCCACCACCATTGGTGCCGTTGCGATTGCCTACAACCTTTCTCTTTCGCAGCCACTCAAATTGAATCCTGCTGTGCTGGCGGATATTTTTCTGGGTGTCATCAAACGTTGGAATGACCCACGCATCGCTGAGATCAATCCAGGGGTTACTCTGCCGGATAAACCGATCGTGGTTGTCCATCGCAGCGACGGTAGCGGGACAACGGCGATTTTCACTGACTACCTTTGCAAAATCAGCGGCTACTGGAAACGCAAGTACGGTCAGGGGACGTCGGTCAACTGGCCGAAAGGCACACTGGGTGCTAAGGGCAACGAAGGGGTCGCTGGACAAATCAAGCAGCTTCCGGGCAGCATTGGCTACATCGAGCTTGCCTACGCTGAGCAGAATAAGCTTCCCTATGCCGCGGTGCAGAACTATGCTGGCGAGTACGTCCTTCCCACGCTGGCAGAGGTAACCCGTGCCGCCGAGAGTGCAATCGGTTGGATTGCCGATGACTTGCGCGGCTCGATTACCCAGCCCGGACGTGGCTATCCTATCGCAGGACTGACGTGGTTGCTGGTACTCGAACGTCAACCCGACCGCGCTAAAGGCAAAGCACTGGCAGATTTCCTCCGCTGGGCATTGACCGAGGGACAAACCTACTGTGCGCCGCTGCACTACGCGCCCTTGCCGAAAGTACTTGCCGATCGCGCCCTCAAAGCAGTTGCCCGCATTCGCCCGTAGGTGCAGCATTTCCGAAATACCGCCAGCGGCAATGCCACGTCTGGTTTGCTGAGCGCTCATTGTGTTGAACCTGACGTCCGAGGGAACCTTTGACGGTTGGCATTGTGCAAATTTGATAGCCATACGGTCAACACCATCACAGCCGCAAGATGTCTGGTTCCTCGACGACAGCAGCAGAGCATTCGCCATGCTTTTTGCTTACAGATTTCGGCGATCGCGATGCCTACGTTGGTGTGATGAAAGCGGTCATGCTGTCGGCAGCGCCCTCCTTGCCGATTGTTGACCTCTGCCATGCTATCGAGCCGCAGAATGTGCTCTCGGCTGGCTACGTCTTGCTGACAGCAGTTCCGTACCTACCCGATGGCAGTATCGTTGTGGCGGTGGTTGATCCTGGTGTTGGAACGCGGCGTCGAATCGTCGGGATTGTCTTTGAGGGATGGACGCTGCTTGTACCCGATAACGGTCTTGTCTCGCTGGTCTTGGAGCGTTACCAGTGCCGTAGCGCCTGGGAGATTGCGTGGGAGCGCCTTCGTTCATCGCCACCATGTGCAACATTCCACGGGCGGGACATCTTCGCACCATGTGCAGCACTCCTGGCTACCAAGAAACGGACACTTGCCCACGTAGGAAACCCGATTGATCCAGCATCGCTTGTACGCCTGGACACCAGACCAGAAGCACGTCCCCAGGGAATTGTTGCCTCCATTCTCCATGTGGACCGGTTCGGGAACCTGATAACAAACGTTGAAGCAACACCGTGGGGAATCGTCCCTGGTGCAGATTGGGTCTGTCGTGTTGGGCAGGATGTGCTTCCACTTGTGAGCACGTTCGGGAATGTAGAACCTGGGGAATCCCTTGCCTACATTGGCAGCAGTGGCTTCATCGAGATTGCTGTCTGCAATAGCAGCGCCGCCGCGCGGTATGGCACTCGACCGCCTGTTTTCATCCACCATGCACCCTAACGAACAATCGGACTGGTAGTGCTTGTCAGGGACAGTACTCTTCTGCCATAGAAAAGTCAGACAATCTTTGTCTGGTTTCGTAATTTAGACTTGGTCTAAGTTTGTATCATTTCTCACATGCTTGTCTATGCGCTTTGTTCTCTTGGCTTTGCAGTGTGTGTATGTGGTGTCGCTCTGTGTCGCTGGGAATGCGACTGGTCGTTCTCGGCGGAACGATACACTCGAGGTGGTCAAATCGCCAGTAGTTGTGGAAGGGCAGCCGGTGCTGGTGCGGCAGGTGCTGCCATCAATTGATGGGGTGCGAATTCTGGCAAGTAAAAAAGGCGAGGTGCTGCGCGTTAGTCCTGCCGATGCGAACGTAGCATTCAACAACACACGGCAGACGTTTGGTCGCGTTGCCGGTGTGATGGTCTGGGAAAACGATGGCAGTGGTGTTCAGGCTGGTGTTGCAGTGCGAGGGTTGAGTCCAAACCGTTCGTGGGAATTCAACACGCGATTGGACGGCGCCGATATTGCCGCTGACATTGCGGGGTATCCGGAAGCGTACTTTACGCCGGCGTTCGAATCGCTCGATCGGATTGAAATTATTCGCGGTGCGGCATCCCTGCAGTATGGTCCGCAGTTTGGTGGTTTGCTCAACTATGTGACAAAATCAGCACCGGCAGACAAAACACTTGGGGTTGAGTCGTCGCAGATTGGTGGGCAGAATGGCTACTACTCGACCTATACCGCTGTTGGTGGATCGTCGGGGCAGTGGTCGTACTATGCGTTTGCGAACTATCGTCGCTCCAATGGGTGGCGGCTGCCGGTGCAACTCCGCTCAGGGGAGCAACGTGAGAGCGATGGTTTCTGGCAGTATTCCGTGATGCCAAAGGTTACCTACCGTCCCGCTGAGCACACGCAGATCACCGCCGAAGCAACCCTGATGCAGTATCGGCTTCAGCAACCGGGCGGACTCGATTCGGCACAGTTTGCCACCAACCCACAGCAAGCGATGCGCTATCGTGATTGGTTCGGTGTGCAGTGGATCGTCCCGACGCTGACGCTACAGCACAGAGTCAACGACTACATGCAGGTAGAAGCCAAGCTCTTTGGGGTTCTTGGGGATCGGCAAAGCATTGGGTTGACGACCAGCCCGAGCATCGCCGATACAGGCACCAATCCGCGCCGCGTCAACACTGACGCTTATCGTAATGCCGGGCTGGAGTTCCGCACGCGGTACGATGTTCGGCTGTTCGACCGTGAGCATCCGCTGGCAGCTGGGCTTCGGTTGTACCGCGGTTTCACCCATCGCAAGCAGGGACGTGGACCTGACGGCGATGGTTTTAGTGCAGAGTATGTTGGGGCGCTTACACGTGATTTGGAGTTCACATCGCAGAACGTTGCTGCATTTGCTGAGTGGAATCTTCGCTTGGGGCAAGGGATCAGCCTCACACCTGGTGTGCGACTTGAATGGCTTCGCATGAACGGAAGTGGTCGGTACTCTCGGGAGAAATCAGCGGTATCTGCTCAGCCGTTCGATACGCTTGGGCCGATGCTAGAGTTCGACAAAGTTGCCACGGAGACACTTCCCCTGCTCGGGCTGGGAGTGCAGTGGCAAGCGATGGAACGCCTCGAAGTTTATGCCAATGCCTATCAGAGCTGGCGTCCGGCGCAATTCAGCGAGCTCTTTCCCAGCGATCCCAGTGTCGCAGTGGATCCCGCCTTGCACTCTTCTCGTGGAGTTTCGACGGATGTGGGGATTCGCGGTACAATCGGTGGTGGTGTGGCCAGTTTTGATGTCTCGGGGTTCTACCTGTACTACGGCAGCCGGATTGGGACCCTTGCACGTTCCGTGCTTGGCGCTGATACAGTGTTGCTGACCGATGGTGCCACGCAGCTTCGGCGAAATCTCGGCACCAGCGAACATCGCGGTGTGGAGTTTTACGCTGAGCTGTTTGCCGATCGCCTCGTGGCGCTGGGGGTACATCGTGCGTCGGTATTCGTTGCAGGTGTATTCACCGATGCGCGCTACACCAGTGGACCAACAGCCGGCAAGCGGGTTGAGTATGCACCCGAGTGGATTGTGCGCAGTGGCATACGCTACCAGTGGGGGGATGTCTTGACGCTCTCGCTGCAGGGCAGCTTTGTCTCTTCGTGTTTCTCGGATGCAAACAATACCCCCAGCAGCAGCAATGGGGTCAACGGCACTATTCCCGCCTATACGGTTTGGGATGCCAGCGCGCAGGTTCGGATTACCAACTGGCTCCTTGGTGAACTCAGCGTCAACAACCTCTTCGACCGTCGCTATTTCACTCGTCGTGCTGGCGGTTATCCGGGTCCGGGTATCATCCCTGCTGACGGACGGATTGCTGCTGGCGGTGTCCGAATCTTGTTCTAACCATTGCTGAGGTTTCGAATGGATGTGCAGTTTGTGGCGATCAATTACATCCGGTGCCGGCCTGATTATCGAGCGCGCTTCGAGGAACTGTTCCGTAGCCGCGCCCATGCGATAGATCGCATGCCCGGATTTGGTGGAATGCGGGTGCTTCGTCCGCAGAAACCCGACGAACCCTACTTGGTTGTCAGTTTCTGGGAGAGCGAAGCAGCATTTCGCGCGTGGGTTGGCTCGCCTGAGTTTTTGGAGGGGCATCAACGTGGCTTCGATGATCTCCGCCAAGCCCGTGAGCGGGGCGAGGAACCGCCAATGTCGTCGGAGTTCATCACCTACGACGTCATCACGCAGTAGGCTGCGGTCATCAGGAACGCTCGTGGGTGCCGCGCTGGGGGGACGTCTCTTGCTGGGCGGTACTGGCAGCCTCGGGAAAGCGGCTGCTAAGCTGTGCCAGCGTCTGCAGCTCGTCGGTGGTGAAATGCTGTGTCATCTGCTCAAGGGCAGAACGCAAGAACGGATCGAGTTGCTCAATAGCGCTGCGCCCCTGTTGAGTGATGCGGTGAAGTACTACTCGCCGATCGTGGGTTGCATGCTCACGCTCGACGTAGCCAGCAGCAACCAGTCCATCAATGGCGCGTGTAACGTCGGCATGCTGCTCGATGAGCTGAGAGACGATCTGCGAACGTGATATCCCCTCTGCCGGTGCACGACCGAGGATGCGGAGGATGTTGTACTGCACACCGGTGATGCCGAGCCGGGAACACGCAGCTTCTACGACGTCGTCAATTGCGCGCGCAGCTCGCCGCACGCTCAGGATCGCTTCCAATGCAGCCTTCTGCTTCGGAGAGGAATGGGACGTCGGCATAAAGCATGTAAAAACAAATATTGGATTTCCTAATTTCGCACCTGCGCTTCACACTCAAATATCGCAAATGACAATGGTGGCTTCTTCGATACTGTGTTTGTTGTTGCTCCTTGTGGTACCGGCTGGCGCTGGGAGTACTGACCATGGCAAGCCCCTTCCGCCGGAGCGTTTGGATCCGCGCGAGCAGCACTTGCGGAACATTGTCCAACTGACCTTCGGCGGCGAGAATGCCGAGGCATACTTTTCGTTCGACGAGCGGCAGATCATCTACCAAGCTCATGCCGATAGCGGCTGTGACCAAATCTATGTGATGAACACCGATGGTTCGGGCAAACGCTTGGTGAGCACCGGAAAGGGACGAACAACCTGCTCCTACTTTTTGCCCAACGGTGAGATCATCTATGCCAGCACGCACGAACACGATCCGAACTGCCCACCACTGCCGGATCGTTCGCGTGGGTACGTCTGGCCACTCTATCCGGAGTACGAAATCTACCGCGCCGCAGCCGATGGATCAAACCTTCGGTGTATCATCCGCAGCAGTGGCTACGACGCCGAGGCAACGGTCTCGCCGACGGGAGATAAGATCGTTTTTACGTCCACTCGGGATGGGGATATTGAGCTGTACTCCTGCGACCTCAACGGTAGCAACGTCCGCCGGCTCACCCATGCATTCGGCTATGATGGTGGTGCATTCTATAGCTTCGACGGCACCAAAATTGTCTTTCGCGCTTCGCGTCCGAGCGGCAAAGATTCGATCGAATACGCGCAGTTGCTCGAGCAGCATTTGGTCCGTCCTCGCGCACTGGAAATCTACGTCATGGATGCCGATGGCTCCAATGTTCGACAAGTGACCAACAACGGGGCAGCCAACTTCGCGCCCTTTTTCCATCCCGATGGCAAGCGGATCGTCTTCAGCTCGAACATGGCCGATCCGCGCTCACGGAATTTCGACCTCTACATCATCAACACTGACGGGACTGGCTTGGAGCGTATCACCTACTACGAAGGCTTCGATGGCTTCCCCATGTTCTCCCGCGATGGTAAAAAGCTCATCTTCTGTTCCAATCGAAATGGTTCCCGACCCGGCGAAACCAACATCTTCATTTGTGACTGGGTCGAGTAATATGTCTCACCACTTTTTCAGCTCCCCTATGCACCGCATCATTCGGGCTGCAGCACTGGCAGCATTGCTTGTTTGGGTCGGCTGTAAGGACAACTCCACCAACGAGCCGACGCCGACGACGCTGAACGTCGTTGTCAAATCCAACCTTTCGCCATCCGCCCAGGATGGTTGGCTCTACTACTCGTTCGATCAAGACACAGTGATCAACCCCGCTTCGCGTGATGGCGCAGATTGGGACGTCAAGTTCCGCTACGTGCCCTACGACACTTCCCAAACAGGTATTGGCTATTTTGTAGCTGTGTACACCCAGCTTGGTCCGATGTTTTTCAACTCTGGCACGGTCAATCCTAATGGAAAGACCCAAGCGGCTTTGCTGAATGTACCGTTTGATTCGCTGGCAGATGCAACGCCCTACGTGCAACAGCTCCGCAACGACGACACCAGTCGGTCTGAGCGCATTGTTCCGGTGCTCGGTGGGGGAAACTTGTTTGGTTACACAGGACCACCACGCCATGCAGTGACGATCAACCCGGATATGACATTCTTGGTGCGCACCAAGAGCAACCGTTACGTGAAATTCCAGCTCTTGAGCATCTACAAGGATGCGCCATCAGCGCCAAGCTACTCATCGGAGACAAACTACTACACGATTCGATACGTCAAGGGAGATGGAACGCGACTGCGATAGCAGATGTTATCTTTGCAGCAAACAGTGACCACCTTCCAGGTGATGCGCCATGTACGGTAACCTGAGTATTACCGAGCCGATCAAGGACGATCGCTATGCCGAGGATCCGGAAAAGCTTGCCGAGTTCGAGGCCAAGATCGAGCGGGGCGAAAAGATCGAGCCCACCGATTGGATGCCGCGGGAGTATCGGCGGCAGCTATTGCGTATGATCGAGCAGCATGCGCATTCGGAGATCATCGGTGCCCTTCCCGAAGGAACATGGATCACCCGTGCACCGGGGTTCAAGCGGAAAATGGCGCTGATGGCTAAGGTCCAGGACGAAATCGGACACGGACAACTGCTCTACAGTGCTGCCGAGACGCTCGGTAAATCGCGCGAGCAGATGCTCAGCGACTTGCTCAGTGGCAAGGCTAAATACTCGAACGTGTTCAACTATCCCGCCCAGACGTGGGCAGATACTGCCGTCATTGCCTGGCTTATTGATGCGGCGGCGATCATCAACCAAGTCACCAACGCCAAAGGCTCGTACGGTCCCTACAGCCGTGCGCTTGAGCGCATCTGCATGGAGGAATCGTTCCACCTCAAGTACGGCTACGATAACGTTGTCACGCTGGCAACCGGGACCAAAAAGCAAAAGCAAATGGTGCAGGAGGCGCTCAACCGTTGGTGGAAGCCTATTATGCACTTTTTCGGGCCGCCCGACACCATCTCGCAACACACGGCGATTTTGATGCGGTGGAAGGTCAAGATTGCCTCCAACGACCAAATGCGGCAACAGTTTCTCGAAAGCTATGTGCCCAAAATTTGGGAGTTAGGCTTGACCGTTCCTGATCCGAATCTGCGCAAGAATCCCGATACCGGTCAGTGGGAGTATAGCGACCCCGATTGGGACGAGTTCTGGCGTGTCATCAATGGGAATGGGCCTTGCAACAAAGAGCGCTTAGCCGTTCGCCGGTGGGTTGAGGAAAGTGGCGCATGGGTACGCCGAGCGCTAATGAGGCCCGATGCCCAGTATGTCGCACCGCTCAGCTAAGCCGGAAGGTTTTTGCTACCCTGGTTGATTCGCATCCAACATTGTGCTGCAGCCGCTCTCCCGCACCAGGAGGAGCGGCTGCTTGCTTTTCATTAGCCGCTTACGATCCACCGCAGAATTTGGCGGAATGAGGGGCGCTGCCCGTAGCGCAGAATGCCGATACGGTAGATTCGGCCGGCAAGCCAAATTGCTCCAAACGTTGCGATGACCATCAGCACAACGGACGCTGCAACCTGCCACCATGGTACTTCGGTGGCAAACAGGCGCATCACCATCAAAATCGGGCTGAACATCGGCACCAGCGATAGCACCACCGCAAGCGTGCTATCGGGAGCATTCATGATGAGGGGCACCGTCAGAATGGGCAGCACGATGAAGATGCTCACGGGCGCTTGCAGCGTTTGAATATCTTGCTCGGTGTCGGCAGCAGCAGCTATGCCTGCAAACAGTGTCGAGAAGAACACGTAGCCAGCCAGGAAGAAGAACACAAATGCAGCGATCTGTCCCAGTGATATGCTCGGTGGCTGAAGCAGGACGGTCGCAATGTCGTTGTTCTGCGTGCGGTAGTAGGTGAGGGCTTCCATGTGGGTTGCAGCACCGCTCATCGAAATGAGCGCAGTGCCAACAAGGGCGAAAACGCCAGCAGTGAGGACCATCCAGAGAACCAGTTGAAATAGCCCCACCGCACCGACACCTGTAATCTTGCCCAGCATGATGTCGAACGGTCGTGCTGACGATGCAAGAATCTCGACGATACGATTGGTTTTCTCTTCGAGGACCGACCGCATGACGATGCCGCCATAGACGAACAGCAGCGTGTACACAACAAAGCTGAGCAGGTAACCGATGCCCGTCAGGAGCGCAGTTTGATCGCGTTCGGTGCGTTCGGCAGTGACCTTGACGCGCTCGATCTTGGTGCGATGCTCGATCACACTGATGAGGGCAGTGTCGGCGCCATGCAGCAGGAGCCGCTCCCGACGGAACACATCGCGAACGGCAGAGGTGATTGCTTCGTGCAAGCCGAGCCCACCTCCGCCGCGCGTGAAGAGTACGACGCTATCGCGCTCGAGGGCATTGCGAGGAATCAACAGGTATCCGGTCAATTCCTCGGCCAGTACCTTTGCGCGAAGTTTCGAGGGTGGCTCCTGTGCCTGTACGAATACAGCGGTATCGGCTGCGATCAGTTTTGTAGCCAGATTGCGACCACTTTCGTCCCATATTGCGATGCGATTGGGGGCAGAAACTTCCAACTGGGAGAGCACAATTGGCAGTGCCACCAGCAGCAAAATACCCAAGGGAGCGAGCACCGTCGCAATGATAAAGCCCTTGGTCCGAACGCGCGAGACGAACTCGTGGCGGGCGATGATCCATGCAGCGTTCATGCGGCTATCTCCTGAGGTTGTGTCCGGCGTACCGTCTCGATGAAAATTTCGCGCAAGGTAGGCTCGACGCATTCTGCGCGTCGAAGCGTGGTGTGTTGCAGAGCCTCGGCGATAATGTGCTGCGCCTGTGGGAGACCGCCACTCAACTCGATTGCTGCGCTATGGTCACGGCGCTCGAGGATCGTGACTGCGCCAAGGCGGTCGAGGAAACTATCGTCGCCGTCGAATTCCAGTTCGAGCCGACGAATGCCATAGCGCGCCTTGACCTGGCGGAGACTACCGTACTCGACGATCCGCCCACGATTGATCAGGACAATGTCGTCGCAGAGTTGCTCAACCTGCTCCATCACGTGGGTAGAAAACAGAATCGTTGTTCCGCTCGAGCGCAGTTCAGCGATGACGTCGAGGAATACCTCGACGTTGAGCGGATCGAGTCCGCTGAACGGTTCGTCGAGCACAAGCAAGGGCGGCTGATGGAGCACTGATGCAATGAATTGCACTTTTTGACTCATGCCTTTGGAAAGCTCGCGTACTTTCTTTTTCTCCCAACCGCGGGCATCCATTCGCTGGAGCCACCAGTGTGCTCGCTCGCGTGCCGTTGGCGCTGACAACCCTTTCAGTTGTGCAAAGTATTGGAGGTTATCGAGCACGGTCAGGTTCTTGTAGAGCCCGCGTTCTTCGGGCACGTACCCGATGCGCTGCTGATGCTCGATGCGAAGCGGTTCCCCATTGAAGAGAATGCGCCCCTGGTCGGGCAACAAAATCCGCGTGATCATGCGCAGCAGCGTTGTCTTTCCCGCTCCGTTGGGACCAAGCACACCGAAGAGCCTGCCAGGTTCGACGCCGAACGTGATGTCGTCGTTGGCGCGGTAAGTGCCGTACCATTTCGAGACGTGCTCCAGCTCCAGGAATGCCATCGGTGATGGAAACAGTGGTGAAAACCGGTGCAAAATACGAGCGCAAAAGCGGCCGGTTGCAGTGCTGCTCCGATTTTTGTGCATGGTTCGAGCGCAAACGAAACGGTGCATCATCATTGGCGGCGGCGTCGCTGGCATTGCAGCGGCAGTCGAGGCGACACTCCGCGGTATGGAGGTGGTGCTGCTGGAAGGACGTCGCTTCCTTGGTGGACGTGCGCGATCGTTCCTCGATGAGATAACCGGCGACGTGCTCGACAATGGCCAACACGTTGCGATGGGGTGCTATCACGCATTGCGCTCGGTGCTGCAGCAGCTTGGGACGGAGCACATGCTCGGTCTTGGCGATCCGTTGCCGATTGTGTTCGCTGCGCCGGATGGTACCCGTGATTGTTTCGATCCGTACCGCTTGCCGGGGTTGATTGGCGTGATCGCTGGATTACTCCGATTGCGAAGTTATTCGCTTGGTGAACGCCTTCACCTGCTTCGGGGTGGCGTCCGCATAGCAGCGATGTATCGAGCACGCGATGCAACTGTAGCTGAGGTGCTCCAGCGGTATCGGCAACCACCGCGGGTTGTGGAGCGATTTTGGGAACCGCTTGTCCTGGCCACATTGAATGCACCGATCGAGTCTGCTGATGCGGGACTGCTGCGCGAGGTTGTCCGGCGTGGTTTTTTTGGGGGCGGCAACAGTCACCACCTGCTCGTTCCGCGCGCAGGGTTATCGGAGCTGTGGGAGCCTTTACTGGATTGGCTTGCCAGCCGGGGCGGTCAACTTCGTCTCCGTGTGCATGCAGCCGAACTCATCGAGTCCGGTGGGCGCATCATTGGTGTTGCAACCGATGACGGCGAGGAAATCCGCGGCCATGCCGTGATTGCGGCTGTGCCCCCCAAGGCGCTCGACCGTCTCCTCCCGACGAGCTGCCGCCTTTCTGTTCCCGTGCACGAGTTCGAGACGATGCCCATTGTGTCGGTGTACCTGTGGTACAACCGTCGCCTCGAGGTGCCGCCGGTGGTTGGGTTGTGGGGCACAACGTCGCAATGGTTGTTCGATCGTGATCATCTGCTGAGGCGCACCGACGAGAGCCGCCAGCGGTTTCCTGGTCATCTGGAGGTGACCATCAGCGGAGCACGAGCCATCGCAGCACAGTCAGCAGCAGATATCGCCGCGATCGTTGATGGGGAATTGCGTGTGGTGTTCCCATGCATTGCCGAGGCAGAGCTTCTCCGTTGGCGCGTCATCAAAGAGCGAGCAGCGACGGTGCTGCTTACACCCAAAACCGAGCGGTTACGTCTTTCGGCCCACAGCGGCATTGCAGGACTTTACCTGGCAGGCGATTGGACGGCAACAGGCTTGCCTGCAACGATGGAAGGTGCTGCTGCAAGTGGCATTGCTGCTGCCCGTGCCGCTGCCTCTGATCCATGATTTCCTCGAAGCTGTGATGGCAACTGCTCGGATCGGTCTGCTCATTGCGGGATGCTGGCTGCTCAGTGCCATGGTGCTTGGCGCGCAGCCACGCCAGTGGAATTGGGAAAAGCTCACGCTCCCGCCGCCCTACGATCGCGGATTCTACCTGGACATTATGTTTCTGCCGTCGAACCCGCAGTATGGTTGGGCATGCGGCTTCAGTGGATATGTTGTGCGCACAACCAATGGAGGGACAAGCTGGGAAGGAACAACTATTCCCAATGCTGATCAGCTTGAATCCATCATCTTCGTCAACGAGCGCGTGGGATACTGTTCGGGGACAAACAACGGCAATCCCAATTTTGGGGGAATCTTCAAGAGCACCGATGGCGGTCGTTCCTGGCGCGAAATCACGCCCATCATCCCGCTCAATGGTGTTCTCCAGCGTGCACCGCTGTGGGGTTGCTACTTCCTCGACGAGAATATCGGCATGGTTGTCGGTGGCGGTTGTGAGGGTCTTCCTCAATTGTTTTTCCGCACGACCGATGGAGGCAACTCGTGGGAGCTATTCGTTGCCTACGAGCCGCAAACAGGCATGTCGCATGTGCTCATGTACGACGCAAATGGTTTGTGCTATGCTTCCAGTAGCGGCAGGCTTTGGCGTTCTTTCGATGGGGGGCGCAGTTGGCAAGTGTTTGCGATCACTGGCCCAGCGTATTGGCAAGAAAACCTTGCTAACAAAGGCAGCACATTTCTGCTTGGAACCGCAGGCAATACGTGCACGGGCGGTACTGGCACGATAGGGGATATTCGCTGGTCGTGGGATGGGGGGGCGACGTGGTCGCGCTATCAAACGGGTGCCTCGATATTTGGCACCTTCTTGGTTGATGATACCAGTGGGTGGGCAGCCGGATGGAATCGCGCCGTCTATCGCATTGCCCGCGATCGGATAACCGGCCATGAGACCCTGACACCGTACCGCTGTGGGTTGGAACCGGGCAGTAACTTCGACGACATCTGGTTTGTCAACGACACGCTCGGATACCTTGTGGGTGATGGTATCTACCGCACCACGCTGCGTGACTTGTTGGAGCCGCTTATTGTCTCGAACACCGGTCAGCTTGTCGTCTGTGATGGTCAGCCGATCACGCTGAGCGTCGTCAAAGGTGATCGCATTCGCCAGCCCTACACCGAGTATCGCTGGTCAACCGGTGAGCAGACACCGACAATCGCCGTCTCGCGGGCGGGGACGTACTGGGTCGAGGTGCGCGATCCCGATGCATGCTATGGGAAAGCAGTGCCCGTGGTGGTCCAGGAAGCAGCATCGCCGGGGGTGATGGTACGTGCACTTGCACCAACACCGCTCTGTGAGGGCGACACGATTCGCCTCGAGATGATTCTCGATAGTTCGAGGGTGCAGGTCGCCGAGTACCAGTGGATAGGTGATACCACGCGCTCAACTGTCCGCACTGTTATTGCCAAGGCTGGGACGATGGGATTTCGTGCTAGCGTCCGCGGGGTCAATGGATGCGAAGCGCTCTCGAACGAAGTGCTCTTGAGCGTCGGACAGCGGCCAGTCCCTGTGGTCACGCTCGGCAAGGAGCTTATCCGCCGTGCCGATGGGAGCTATGTACTCTGCCCAGGTGATCGCGTCGAACTTCGAGCATCGGACGGGTTCGCTGCATACCAGTGGAACACGGGTGCAACAACGCAGACGATCGTTGTGGATGCGGCGGGAACCTACACAGTCACCGTTCGTGCGCCAGGTCAAGAGTGCGAAGGTCGCTCTGCTCCCATTGTGATTGCTCTTGGGGATACGGTCAAGCCGGAAATTCGTTCTGCCAGTGGATTTCGCTTTTGTGAGGGTGATGTGATTACCCTCCGCACGGAGCGTCCATACCGCCAATACCGTTGGTCAACCGGCGAACAAACTCCCAGCATTACCGTCTCGAGCAGTGGGGACTATTGGGTGGAAGTCACCGATGAGTTCAACTGTACGGGTCGCTCTGCGGTCGTCGGGGTAGTCGTTGATCCGAACCCGATCGAAATCGTTGGTCGTGCGGGGAGTCTGTGGTGGTTCGATACGACTGCGGCGATGGCGATGCGGTGTGATAGTCTGTTGGTGCGAAATAGTTCAGTGGTGCCGATTCAGATTGGCAGTGCTGTCTTGGCAAGGAACATCGAATTTTCGGTGCCACTGTCGCAACTACCAGTGATTGTACCGCCTGGGGAAGAGCGATGGGTTCGGGTGTGCTTTTTGCCGACTGTGCTTGGAGAACAGCGAGATACGCTCCGGCTCAGCGATGCAGCCAACTATTGCAAGCGGCAACTTGTGGTAGTGGGTGTATGTGCTGCCAACGCGTATGCAGCTTCCTCGAGCTGCAACGTTGGCGTGCGCGGAGAAACCGCCACCTTTGCGCATGCAGGACTTGTTGTGGTACCGCCGTATCCCAATCCAGCCAGCGATAACGTTGCCCTGGTTGTGCATGGAGCAGAGCCTGCTGCTGAAGTGCTCGCTCTCAATGGCGATCGTGTTCGGGAATGTCGAACGATGGAACGCATGGGACAGCGCATTACTCTTGGCTGCGACGTTGCCGATCTGCCAAGCGGCTCCTATATGCTCGTCGTCCGCAACGGATCAAGCGTCGTCATCATGCCAATCATCGTTGCACGGTGATTTGTATTTTGCATCCCCTTGCGAAGGCAAATGAACGGTACACTTACCAAATGTTCAACTATTTCGGAGTACGTTTCATGATCCGCATTCTTCCCATGATGATGGTCCTGGCACTTGGCAGCGCGATAGCGCAGCGTGCCATTGAGCGTAGCGTCTGGGACCACCCACCGCTTTTGCCTGCTCGGGTGCAGCCCTCGAGCTTGGAACCATCGGTTGCGCTACCGCTGGATCAGTCCCGCAGTGACCGAACCCAAGCAGTGTCGTTTACACGACTGTTCCGTGCTGGGTTTACGAACCTCACCTATTTCTTCCCCTCGCAGTTGCCGATGGTCTACGAGCCAATCTCGAGGACACTCGGCGTCGTCGAGCACATCTACCAAGACAATCGGGCAACCGGTGGCAATCTTGGAACCCAACTTGTCTTTCGATACTCGACCAATCGTGGTACGACGTGGCTGCGTCAAACATTGGTCAACAATCCTTCCACATTCTTCGGTGTGCCGCAGATTGCGCTGGCAAATCCCAGTAGCAGTTCGTCGGTGACGGACTTGAAAGTGTGCATGACGGGCTACCGCTATCCAAGTGAAACGGGCTATCGTCGCACCGGCACGGCGGTGTTCGTCCGCACGGAAGGGCAAATCTTCGAGTACAGCGAACAAGGTCCGGTGACGAATAATTCGCAGAACTACGCGTTTGGTGCCGGTCGTCTTGTTGGATTCAATGGTGGCGCTGATCGGTCCGGGTTTGCATACTGTGGCATTTTATCCCCTCCCACCGAGACGGTGCCCTACGGACAGTACGGTTCGTTGGTTATCAATGCACGATTGGCGGACCTGGAGGATTTTGTTGGCACGATCCCCAGCAGTTGGGACAATAGCCAGTTCCGCACTGCACCCCAGCCAACCTCGACCTACAACTCGCCGATGTACGTTGATGCCGATGGAAACAGCACACTCTATGCTGTCATCAATGCACTGTTTGCTGATGACCAAGATAATCGCGTCCTTGCGGTCTCGAAATCAACCGACATGGGGCAGTCGTGGTCAACATTCGACCGGATGCCAACCAGCGTTCTGCAAGCGTACGCCAGCAACCGCGGCGCAGCAATTGCAGTGCCCTATCGCGTCTACGACCAGAGCACACTCGTCGTTACAGGCGAGAACCGCTTCTCCTACATTGGCCGCATCGGGCTCTTTGCCGACCAAAACACGTTCGTTGGACTTGATCTTGTCGAAACCGAATACAACAACGGCAATTGGACGATGCGGCTCATTGCGCCCATCAATGATATTCCGGTTGTCTATAGCTACAACGACTCTGCATCCCAGGCGCGGAATTACCAGCAGCTCGTTTGCGACGAAGTGATTTCTTCGCTGGGGAACGAAGTGGAAGTTGCGCGGACTGCCGATGGGAGCGACATCATCGTCAAGTGGATTGATCATGTTCCCAGTGCCACACCCATCGTGCTCAATCCGCCGCAAGTTGCCTTGCGATACGATCAGCAAACCGGCGACTTGATCGGTGAAACGCAAGTGGATACGTTGCCAGTGTTCAACATCTTCATCGCATATCGTTCCCTCAGCAGTGAAACCTGGAGCGATCCGATCAACCTCACCGGTGATAGCTACTTCAACAAGGGCACGCACATTCCGCTTGTTGTTCCCTCGCGCACGCAAATCCCCTTGCTAACGATTCGTTCCCTTGCTTCGACCGATTGGAACCAGCAGAGCGACGCAGGCCGGCTTCTGGCACAGTCACCGCAAGACTACGTCAATCGCATCTACGACATCCCACACGATGTGAGTTTCGCGATGGTCAGTGCAACGGTGAGCGCCGAGGCAACCCCACGGATAAATCAAGCGACGTTGGTTGCATCACCGGTTCCTGCCAGTGATGCGCTCGAGGTTGCCTGGAGCGGTTTGCTGCGCGGTGGTGAATTGGTCATCGTGAATATGCTTGGGCAGACGGTACTCAGCAAAACCGTTGCTGCCAGCGATGGAGTACAGGGTGCAATGCTCGATGTTCGCATGCTCCCGGTGGGAACATATTCGCTCCAGCTTCGCACCAGCCAAGGTGTGGTCGCAACAACACCGGTTGTTGTGGTGCGCTGAGACGTTGGTGCCATTAGCGTTGCGGGGCAGGCAAGGGAATCGCTTCCTGCCCCGTGCTGTTTTTAGTGTGGTGTTCAATCAAGGATTGAGTGTGCGGTGGAAAACCTTGACCTGCTTCGTACTCAGATCGGTGCTGTGATTGACCCCGACGTGGGTAAATCCCTGCAGGAACTTGGTGCACTTCATCGCATCGAACCAAGTGATGATGGGCATGTTCAGGTGTATGTGGAACTGATACCACCAATCTACCGGACGTTGGCACAGCACCTTGACCAAGCAATCGCATCCGCAGTGCAGGGCGTGGATGCCTCGATGTCGGTCACAGTGCATGTGCGTCCGTTAGTGGTTGAGCGAGCCGTACCAAGTGCGGTGCTACCGCAGGTGCAAGACACAATTGCTGTAGCCTCGGGTAAGGGTGGAGTTGGCAAGTCCACCGTCTCTGCAAATCTTGCGGCAACATTTTTGCTGGAAGGCTTGCACGTTGGGTTGCTCGATGCTGATATCTACGGTCCCAGCGCGCCGACACTGTTTGGTCTCGAGGGCGCAACGCTGCCGGCGGAAAAGCACGAGGATGGGCGCGTGGTCGGCTACCCGATTGAGCAATATGGCATCAAGGTTGCTTCAATGGGTTTCATCATGCAACGGGATCAGGCAGCGATCTTCCGCGGTCCGATGCTGGCTGGATACTTCCGCACACTGGTTGAGCAGATCCAGTGGGGGCAGCTCGATGCATTGGTGTTCGACCTGCCACCGGGAACAGGCGACGTTCAACTCACGCTTGCACAGCAAGTCCCGCTCAGCGGCGCAGTGATTGTGACGACGCCCCAGCTACTATCGCTGGCCGACGTGCGCCGCAGTATTGCGATGTTCCGACGGGTCAACGTCGAAATCATCGGTATCATCGAGAACATGAGCTACTTTGTTCCCCCCGATGCTCCAGACCGGCGCTACTACGTGTTCGGTCAGGGAGGTGGTGCCGAGCTTGCGCGGGAGGTTGGCGTTCCATTCTTGGGCGAGATTCCGTTGCACGACCACATCCGAACCGCTTGTGAGACCGGGTTACCGGCAATGCTCAATCCGGAGCTTGCATCCACAGTCGCCGATGCATATCGGCATATCGCACAGGCTATCCTGGTCCGGTTGCGGCAGCTCAATGCCGAACGTCGCACGTCGCCGCACGTGGAGATTCGGCTATGACGCAGTCGCGCATGCATCCGGAACAATTGTCGGGACAGGAGCCCGCGATTGAAGGCGCCATTCGTGCAGCGCTGGATGAATGCCGTCCCTACTTGCAGCGTGACGGCGGCGATGTCGAGCTGGTGCGATTTGAAGTGGAGACCGCAACGGTGGAGGTGCGCTTCGTGGGGGCGTGTGTGCAATGCCCGCTTGTGCAGATGACCTTGCGTGCCGGTATCGAGCGGTTAGTTCAATTGCGCGTCCCTGCGGTGCGACGTATCGAGCTGGTCAAATGAGTGTGATTGGAGCGACAAGTGCGCCGCACCGTATTTTTGCAGCCCGCGTCGGCGGGTGGTTAGCTCAGGTGGTTTAGAGCGTCTGCCTTACAAGCAGAAGGTCGGGAGTTCGACTCTCTCACCACCCACACGCTTGTTCCATTACCTGTGTACGCATGCAATGGCAAAGAAACAGCAATCGTTTGCCGATAAGGTCAAAAAGCTTCACCGCGACGAGGGTAAGCTCAACGTCCGCGTGATCAAAGCCTACCGTTCACCGAGCGGCAGCGTCAAATTTTTCGAGCGCTTTGTCAAGGTGGACGATCAATCGCAGTTGGATAAAGTGGACATATCACGGTCGTAACGATGAAAAAAGGTATTCACCCGGCATATCGCCCCATTACGGTTGTCATGACCGACGGCACGACCTTCCAGACGCGGTCGTGCTATGCAAAATCCGATCGGATGGTGCTGGAAATTGACTCCAAGTCCCACCCATTTTTCACCGGCAAACAGACGCTGGTGGATACGACCGGTCGGGTTGATCGCTTCAACAAGCGGTTGCAAAAGTCTGAGCAGTTACGGAAACACCATCACGGAGCATAAGCAGCTATGCGTCGTCGTCGAGAACAACTGAGCGACCCCGACAGCGACGGGATGTCGGCGATTGTATCGCCGTTTCGTGGGCGGAACCAAACCTTCCGCAAGCGGAAATCGCCCATTGGAGATTCGAAGGTCATTGACTACCTGGATCCAAAATTTCTCCAGCAATTTGTCAACGACCAAGGGCGAATCCTTCCCCGTCGCGTAACCGGCCTAACGGCCTACCAACAGCGACAAGTTGCCCGAGCGATCAAGTATGCGCGGCATCTTGCGCTGATGCCATTTGTGGCACAGGATTTGAAATAAGCAACCGTTGCGTCGGATAGATGCTCTTCCCTGATGTCAGGGAAGAGCATCGCCATCTTTGAAACCCGCATCACATCACGCTGTCTGGGCGTTTGTCTCGGGTGCGCAATTTTTTTTTTTCGGATGTCCGAACATTTTCCTTGCAATCACAGGGGTTGACAACCGAATTTTGCGCCCGCTCCCTTGTTGGTGTTTGGTGGTAAGGTCAGCAGGCACCGTTGCTGCATGCGCAGTGCAGGTGTACCCAGGGCGGGTTGTATCCTCTCCGAAATACGTTCAGCATGGCAGGCATGTCCTGGCAAGCTGAACATCTTTCGAGGGTCTGCGACGCTACACCACAAGCGAGCCGGGTGGTGAGTCGTTCCATCGTCGTGCGAAAGGTCCTGTGCCGAAGAAACAATCCATGCTCAGCTTGTTCGGAAGTGCGGAGTTGGAGCGCGTCAAACTCGACCAGCCTCCTGCTCCAGCGACGGAGTCGTCCGGTGATGCTACAACAGTCTGGCAGCGGTGTCTTGCCATCATCGGCGACAACGTTTCGCCCCAGCACTATCGGACGTGGTTCGAGCCAATCAAGCCGCTCCGGTGTGAGGGCCGTGAATTGGTCCTCCAAGTTCCCAGTCAGTTTTTCTACGAGTGGCTCGAGGAGCACTACTACGGTTTGCTGCAGAAGACGCTCTACCAGGTGCTCGGCAGTGGCGCACGACTCCGGTACGAAGTAGTCGTCGAAAACAGTAGTGAAACGCTCGAGCAGCGCACCATTCGCTTGCCGGCATTTCGGCAATCGGGGTCTGCACCTGTCCAAGCGGCGTTACCATTTACACCGACTGCGCCCGATGTGGCTGATTTTACCGGCTTCCTCAACCGGCGCTACACGTTCGCAAACTTCATCGCTGGCGAAAGCAATCAGCTTGCGCATTCGGCTGCGCAAGCCGTCGCCGAACAGCCCGGTCGAACACGCTTCAATCCGTTGGTCATCTACGGTGCGACGGGGCTGGGGAAAACGCACCTTGTTCAAGCTATCGGCAATCGTATCCTTGAACGAAACCGCACTCTGCGCGTGCTCTATACTACCAGCGAACGCTTCACGATTGAGTACGTCAACGCAATTCAGAACAACAAGACTAACGAGTTCACTGCTTTCTACCGCAGTGTTGATGTGCTGATTGTTGACGACATACAATTTTTCGAGGGGAAGGAGAAAACACAAGACAACTTTTTTCACACTTTCAACGCGCTCCATCAACTGGGCAAGCAGATCATCTTGACCAGCGACCGCCCACCCAAAGAGCTTCGCGACGTTGACGAGCGGCTCATCTCGCGCTTTCAGTGGGGGCTGACCGCCGACATCCAACCGCCAGACTACGAAATGCGGCTTGCCATTCTGCAGCGCAAAAGCCAAGACGAAGGCGTTGATGTTCCCCGCGAGGTACTCGAGTACATCGCGCGGCATGTTACGACCAGTGTCCGCGAACTCGAAGGATGCCTCATTAGCTTGATTGCCAAAGTCTCGCTCGATGGGAGGCTGCCAAGCGTCGAGCTTGCAAAAGAAGTTCTACGGAGCATTCTCGGTCCACTCGATTCGCTGGCCGTAACAATGGACGACATCAAGAGCGCTGTTGCTGCATACTTCAACATCAGCACCGAGCTGCTGGAAAGCAAGACACGAAAGCACGAAGTCGTCCTCCCGCGACAAGTGGCGATGTATTTGGCAAAGCAACTGACGACTCTTTCGCTCAAGTCCATCGGCCTTCATTTTGGCGGACGGGACCATACGACCGTGCTCCACTCCATTCAAATGGTTGAAGGTTACCTGGCAACCGATCCAACGGTAGCACAAGCAGTCGAGCAGCTCCAGCGGAAGCTGAAAGCATAAGCTCTGCCAGCACTGTTTCTGCTGCTCCGAGAACATTCTCTCAAAAAATCTATCCTCGGGCTTGGATGGGGCAGGCGGTGGCATTATTTTTGCATCGGCGTGAACATGGTAGTGGGATGGTGACGATATTCCCAGGAATACCGCCGCTCTTCCACGTTGCGGTGATAGCAACAACTAATCCTGGAGGTACGAATGAAACGTGTGCTACTTCTGGTTTGGCTGATCGCCTCTGGCATCGCCATTGCCCAGACCGTTCAGCGGAGCGTGGTTTCCAGCGGTGCAGTGCGTGCATCGAGCGGTTCGGTCGTGATGCAGGGGACCATCGGGCAACCTATCATCGGTAGTGGGGTCAATACCGAGCATCGCGCTGGTCACGGATTTTGGCACACCCTTGTTTCCAGTGTGAGCAGTGTGGAGCGCACCGATCCATTTCAGGTGCGGATCACGCCGCAGCCAGCGGTCACGGTTGCCACCATTGAGGTTGGTTGCGCGCATGCAGTTAGTGCAGAGGTGCTGACACTGCAGGGGCAACAGGTGGGCGCGGTTCGCTTTTCGTCCGATGCTGCCATGCAGCGTGGACAGCTTGATTGCAGCACCCTTGCCAGCGGGCTGTACTTGGTCCGCCTGCGGTGTGGGGAGCAGCAGCTATTCCTTCCGTTGATGATTGCAAAGTAACCTGTGTTGACATGTTTCACAAAAGCACGGAGTAGTCTCATGAAGCGGTTGGTCCTGGTTTGTTTGCTGGTATTGAGTGTGACCAGCGTGTTTGCGCAGATTCCGCGCGTGTTGTCGTACCAAGGGATATTGACTGATCCCGATGGGCGCATTCTGCCGGACGGGGAGTACACCCTAACGGTTCGACTCTACGATCGAGTGGATGCTACCGAGCCGATCTACGTGGAGGAGCATCGAGCCGTTGCGGTTCGAGGAGTCGTCAATCTGTTGATCGGGACGGTGGAGCCACTTCCGTGGAAGCTTTCCTTCGATCGGGTGTACTACGTGGGTCTGAGCATCAACGGTGGTGAGGAGCTTCGCCCGCGGACGATGCTGACAGCAGTGCCGTATGCGTTGCGCTCGGAGAGCGCGGCGGTGGCAGATGTGGCGAAGGGCTTGACGCCTGATGCCCTCAAAGGGGTCACTGTGCAGACCACTCCAAGCGGTCCAGCCGGCGGTGACTTGATGGGGACCTATCCGAACCCCTACATTGGCAACAGCAAGGTGACTACACTCAAGATTGCCAGTTCTGCGGTGACGACCGACAAGTTAGCGCCTGGGGCCGTGACCGCGCCGAAACTCAACCAGATGGGAGCAGCTACTGGCGAATATCTTCGGTGGAATGGATCGCAGTGGGACCCTTCGCCGGTATCAACCGATGCATGGGCGTTGACGGGGAATGCTATTAGCGGTACGCATTTTTTGGGCACCACGAATGCGCAGCCACTGGTGATACGGACCAGCAATACCGAACGGCTGCGGATTACCAGCAGTGGGAACGTTGGGATTGGCACCACCAGCCCATCGAATCTTCTGCACATCGTGGGCTCGAGTGATCCTGTTCGAGTTCAGGGATTGAGTACCGATAACACGATCGATAATATCCTGGTTGTGGATGCCAATGGTGTGATGAAAATCCGCACCGCAACCAGTTTGTCTGGCTCGCTCGGCTGGAGCTTGACCGGGAATGGAAGCACAAATCCAGCAACTAATTTCCTTGGCACAACCGATGCAGTCGACCTAGTCGTTCGCACCAACAACGCCGAGCGGCTGCGTATTACCAGTGGCGGTAACGTCGGCATTGGGACGACCAGTCCGAGCGCGTTGCTCGATGTGGCAGGGACTGCCAACGTCGCTGGGAACGCAGGGGTTGGCGGCAATCTCACGGTAACGGGGGATCTTCTCGCCAATGGGAATATCACGCTCGGTGATGCTGCAAGTGACGTCGTGACGATCAACGCGCAGATTGGCTCGCATCTTCTCCCAACAACGACGAACACCTACGACCTCGGATCATCCTCGCTCCGATGGAGGAATGGATGGTATGCCGGAACGGTCACAGCAGCGGGATTTACATTGGATGGCTTTACGGTTGGATCGGTGCTATTCATCGGCACCGGCGGGGCGTTGAGCCAGAACAACGCGAACTTTTTCTGGGACAACGCCAACACGCGGCTTGGGATTGGGACCAATACGCCGAGTGCCAAGCTGGATGTTCGTCCCACCGCCAGCCAGCGTGGAGTAGCAATTCGAGCAGCAGCCTCGCCGACAGATAATCTGTTGCGGATAGAGGATAACAGTGGGAACCCACGAGTACGGGTTGACCAGAATTTTGATCTGTTCATCAACAATGGAAGCAGTGATATTGGTGTATGGAAGAATACTGGCAATGTTGGTATCGGGACGAGCACCCCGGCTGAGCTCCTGCATGTTGCTGGGAACACGCGCATTGATGGCAATACGCAGCTTGGGGATGCCACGAACGACAACGTGACATTTACAGCCCGTGTGAATTCGAACATTCATCCTTCTGCTGATGCGAACTACGATCTTGGCAGCAGCTCGCTGCGATGGAAAGATGGCTGGTTCAGTGGAACGGTGACAGGGCAGAATGCGACGGTGACGAGTCTGACGCCGGGGTCGGTGGTGTTTGCTGGTACTGGTGGAGCGTTGAGCCAGAACAATGCAAACTTTTTCTGGGACAACGCCAACACGCGGCTTGGAATTGGGACGAACACGCCACAATATCGGCTGCATGTACATGCTCCGAGTTACAATGCAATCAATCTTACCAGCAGCGATAATACAGGCGCTGGGATACGCGTTGATGCCAGCTCGAACGGTGGAGCTACCTTCTCGATACTTTCGACAGGAACAATGGCAGGAGCCGGTGCAGGAAAGTTAGGCTTCTTCGACGAAACCGGTGGAATGTACCGTGCTGTCATTGATGGTGCAACTGGCCACGTGGGTATCGGAACAACAGCTCCGAGTCAGCGATTGCACGTGGACGGTGGACAGATCGCCGTAACGGGGAGCAGCGCTCCACCTGGCCCAGGTCCAGGACTCCAGCTTGGAAGCATCAATGGCAGTTACCGTTGGATCCAAAGCTATGATAACCAGCCACTGGCAATCAATCCACTCGGCAATAACGTCGGCATCGGTACAACTACTCCATCAACCGCACTCCACGTTGCCCAGGATAATGGAGTGACTGGCGGGGGTCAGCTCACTGTGTCCGGAAAGAGCAACCAGAATAAACAAATCATCGTAGGCTTCAATACGACGAGCGATTACGGTCAAATTCAAGCAGTCGAACAAGGCGTCGCGACGCGTCCCTTGGCGCTCAATCCTGCTGGTGGAAACGTTGGAGTCGGTTTGACGTCGCCCACAGAGTTGCTGCATGTTGCCGGAAACACACGCGTTGATGGGAATTTGACCGTCAATGGCAATACGCAGCTTGGGGATGCCACGACTGATAATGTGACGTTCACCGCACGGGTCAACTCAGACATTCTTCCTTCGACTGATGCAGCGTATGACTTAGGTTCGAGCTCGCTGCGGTGGAAGGATGGCTGGTTCAGCGGAATGGTGACGTCGCAGAATGCGACGGTGACGAGTTTGACGCCAGGGTCGGTGGTGTTTGCGGGCACCGGTGGAGCGTTGAGCCAGAACAATGCGAACTTTTTCTGGGACAACACCAACACCCGGCTTGGAATTGGGACGGCTGCGCCGGCGGCGACTCTGCATGTTGTTGGCACGGCAACGATTTCGAGCAATGCCTCTGTTGGGGGGAATGTGACGGTCAACGGGAATACGACGCTTGGGGATGCCACGAGCGACAACGTGACATTTACAGCCCGTGTGAATTCGAACATTCATCCTTCTGCTGATGCGAGCTACGATCTTGGCAGCAGCTCGCTGCGATGGAAGGATGGCTGGTTCAGCGGAACGGTGACGTCGCAGAATGCGACGGTGACGAGTCTAACGCCGGGGTCGGTGGTGTTTGCGGGCAGCGGTGGTGCGCTCAGCCAGAACAATGCGAACTTTTTCTGGGACAACACCAACACGCGGCTGGGGATTGGGACGAACGCACCCTCAACGACACTGCATGTCGCTGGTGTGGCAACAATCACAAGCGATGTCTCGGTTGGTGGGAATTTGAGTGTTACTGGGAGCGGAACTATTGGTACCGGTTTGACTGTCTCCAGCGGAGGTGCGACAATCACCGGAAACACCAGCACGACAGGGGATCTGTCTGCCGGTGGTAACTTGACGATCAATGGTAACGCCACGCTCGGTGATGCAGGAGGCGATCAGGTTACCATTAATGCTGCAACAGTCTCGGTACCGAATATCCCAAGCAGTTCGACGGCAACCGACGTGGTCGTGTGGAATGCCAATAACCTTGAGCGTCGTGCGGCCAGTGGTTTGATTTCTACCTACGCGTGGATGCTCGGCGGTAATGCGATTACTAATCCCAGTAGCCAGTGGCTCGGTACGACGTCGGCACAGCCACTCGTATTCCGAACCAATAGCTCGCAGGTTCTTCAATTGAACACAAACGGGAGCATCCAGCGGGACAATGGTGGCAACGCGCGTGGAACCAATGCGAACGACTTCCAAATGAGTCGAAGTGTTGCCTCTCAGGTTGCAAGCGGACCAGCTGCGACGATTGCAGGTGGCGTCAACAATACAGCAAGCGGCAGCCAGAGCTTCGTCGGTGCAGGCAATGGAAACACGGCATCCAATGATAACGCAGCTGTTGTTGCAGGGATCAACAACACCGCCAGTGGCTCCCAGAGCGCTATCCTTGGTGGTGAAAACAACCAAGCAACTGCACAGCACAGCGTCGTCAGTGGGGGACAGGGGAATGTTGCTTCAGGTCCGTATTCTGCAATTGCCGGAGGATTCAACCTCCAAGTTGGTTCGCGCAGCTTCGGCTTCAGCGGGCAGACCTCCGGGGCGTTGACGAATCTCAGTGGTAACAGCAACATTGCCGCCTTTGTGGACGTGGACCTGTGGCTCTATGCTGTCCGCAATCAGGCAAGCCAGTTGCGGTTCTATGAACGCTCAGGTGCGGGTGGTAACAACTACACAGCATTCCAAGCGCAGGACCAGTCCACTGACATCGTGTACACGCTGCCATCTTCCATTACCGCCGGTGGCGTGTTGCAAACCGATGCCAGCGGTAACCTCACGTGGGCATTGCCATCGTCGTCGAGTTGGTCGCTCACCGGAAACAGCAGCACCAATCCAGCGACGAACTTTTTGGGCACAAGTGACGCGCAGCCACTTGTGGTTCGCACCAATAACTTTGAGCGGCTGCGGGTGACCAGTAGCGGCATTGTGCAGATCCAAAATCAGGCCAGCGGCACTCCAACGACACAGCTCCACGTTCTTGGCGGTAACAATGGGACGGGTGCTACCGAGGTAGTCGTACAAGCGGGACAAAGCCAAGGAAGTACCAATCTTATCGAATGGCGTGACCAATCTGGAACGCCACTCGGCGCAATAGATCCGAGCGGCTTTGTCGGGATTGGTATCGCCTCGTCGCTTGGTGCATACTTGCATGTCGTGAGCAACGGGGCCCAGCCAGCAGCATTGTTCGAAAATGGCACAGTCCAGGTTGGCACAAGTGGAGACCCCATGAACGCAATTATGCACGGGACGGTTTCGGTTAATCCGCCCTCGATTGGTGCAAATTCGTCAGCGACCCTCACTGTCACAATCACTGGAGTTGAACCAGGCGATCGTGTGTTTCTAACTCCACCGGATACATTCGAGGATGATTTGATCTTCCAAGGTGCTGCGGTGACTGCAACAGACACTGTAACGATCAAGATCCGCAATGTCAGCGGTGGAACTGTTGATGGCGGTGCTCTCGATTGGAACTACCTTGTCATCAAACCATAAGCGATGTCGCTATGGGCAGCAATCGCTCAATGTCATCTGGTGGGATGAGGCGATGGATACAGATTCTCGGCTTCGCCTTAGTGCTCGTTGCGAGTGCAGTAGGACAGGATCGCGTTCCTAATGGCTGGTGGCAACAAGAGGACTCCCGTACTCGAACGGGAGTCCAGCCACTTGGCTATGGCCTGGAAACAATCCTCCAGCTTTCTCCCAAGCAGTTCGAGGAACTTCTCTGCGATGGCAGGCGCATCCCGAACATCGGTCTGATGGCGCAGGAGGTGTTTCCCCTTGTTCCTGAAGCAGTCCGCCCACCATCAAAACAATGCCAACACTGGGCAATAGATTACTCACGGCTCGTGCCGATTCTCATCGCTGCAATCCAACAGCAACAGCAGCAAATTGCGCAGCTCCGCCAAACTGTCGAACAGTTGCAGGCGATGGTACAAGTGCCCACCGCAGGGACAAGCTCCCAGCATGTCCGCCTTGATGGCAATTGGCTGGGTGATAACATCCCTAATCCACACGATGGAACAACGGTGATTCCGTACTACGTGCCTGCGGGCGTTGGGCGTGCCCAGCTCGAAGTCAGCGATGCAACGGGACGGACCGTTCGCACCGTCGAGCTGGTGGCGCGCGAGCAATGGGCTCAAGTGACACTCGATATGAGCTTGCTCAGTTCGGGCACGTATGAGTACCGCTTGCTCTTCGATGGACGTGTTGTTGCCACCAAACAGATGCAATTGGTCAAGTGATGCGGATGCAGAGTGGTGTGTGTGCCCTACAAAAGAGAAGGGGGCGTTCGACAAGTCTATAACAAAGCAATAAGTTACGCAAAGCCCGAATATTTTGGCACGGTTATTTCTTCTGATGTGAAGCAGCCACACTCGTGGTTAGTATGTTTCACATCTCAACCGTGCAGCGATGAAACATGTGTCGCTTTTCTGTGCAGCCATTCTTGGGGTTATCTTCACCGTTACGACCCCATCTTCCGCGCAGGTCGGAAGCCTGATCAACTACGGCGCTATCATCAAAGATTCTCTGCGCCTGGAAAATGCGGCTTCTTTTGTTCGCCTTCCATCGGACGGGTCACTCCGCTGGGGTGAGGACATGGTTGGAATGCTGGTAAGCGCTGGCTTGACAGTTTCTCGTACATGGACACTACCCGACGAAAGTGGTATCATCCTAACATCGGCGAGAACGTTCAGCGGCGACGTCAGTGGCGTGTACAACAACTTGCAGCTTGGTAGTGGCGTGGTCGGTACGGCCGAGCTTGCCGACGGTGCGGTGACGGATGCGAAGGTGAACGACGTTTCGTGGACGAAGATCACGGGAGCGCCGACGAGTTTTCCGCCGAGTGGGAGTGCTGGTGGTGATTTGACGGGGACGTATCCGAACCCGACGATTGCTAACGATGCGGTGACCAGTGCGAAGATTGCCGATGGGACGATAGTGGATGCGGACATTTCGTCGTCGGCAGCGATAGCAGTTAGCAAGCTGGCGGTTGCACAGAACAACCTGATTGTGGGGAACGCAAGCGGTCAGGGGTCGCTGCTAGCGCCGGGCAGCAATGGGCAGGTGTTGACAATTGTCAGTGGGGCACCCCAGTGGGCAAACGTGAGCATCACGGAGACTGATCCGGTGTGGACGGCGGCGGAGCCCAGCTATGGGAACTTGACGCAGAACGAGACGGTTTCGGGAACGTGGACGTTTAGCAACGCAATCAACGGCAGCATTACAGGTAATGCGGCGACAGCGACGGCGTTGCAGACAGCGCGCGACTTTTCGCTATCGGGCGATGTGACGGCGCCGGCGGCGTCGTTTGATGGGACGGGGAACGTGACGTTGACGACGACGCTTGCCGATGGTTCAGTGAGCACGGCCAAGCTTGCCGATGGTGCGGTGACGGATGCGAAGGTGAGCGATGTATCGTGGGGGAAGATCACGGGAGCGCCGACGAGTTTTCCGCCGAGTGGGAGTGCTGGTGGTGATTTGACGGGGACGTATCCGAACCCGACGATTGCTAACGATGCGGTGACCAGTGCGAAGATTGCCGACGGGACGATCACCGATGCTGACATCAGCAGCAGTGCGGCGATAGCGGTCAGCAAGCTGGCGGCGGGCAGTGATGGGCAAATTCTCGTCACAAGTAGCGGTTCACCGCAATGGGCAAATGCAAGCACGCTCAGCGGTAGTTTCTGGGCACTCGGGGGCAATAGTGCTACTGCAGACCTGTCCCTGGGGACCACGAGCGATGACGATGTTGTATTCCTCCGGAACAATACTGAGGCGTTCCGTATCGGCTCTGTCAGTGGTAACCCTGTGCTCAACCTTGGTTCAGCAACTCCAGCGTATCGGATAGACTTGCCGAACAACTCGAACATTGCGATCGGGCGGATACGCGCGCAGGGGTACGCGACGTACTCATCACGAGCGTGGAAGGAGGACATACGTCCCATCGAGGGTGCCCTTGAGAAAGCACTTCGGCTGACGGGGGTACAATACCGGTGGAAGCCGGAGTATGGCGGAACGCGCGACATTGGGTTTGTGATGGAGGAGGTAGCGGAGGTAGTACCGGAGGTAGTAGACCGGGATCCGAAGACAGGCGAGTATCTTGGGATGGAGTACAGTCGGTTGACGGCGTTGCTTGTGGAAGCGCTCAAGGAGGAGCATCGCCGCAACGAGGAACTGCGTGCCGAGCTTGTGCAGTTGCGGCAGATGGTCGAGCAGCTCGCCACACGGCAGCAGATAACCGCTGGCACATCACATATCACCGTTCGCGTTGAAGGTGACTGGCTTGGGCAAAACGTTCCCAACCCGCACGACGGAACGACGACGATTCCGTGCTACGTTCCTGCAGGAGTTGGAAGCGCGGAGCTTGCCATCAGCGATGCAGCTGGGCGTCTGGTTCGTCGTGTTGTGCTCAGCGCACGTGATACGTGGACGAACGTAACGTTAGACATGTCACTCCTTGCGTCGGGGACGTACGAATACCAGCTCGTCTTCGACGGTCGTGTCGTTGCCAGCAAGCAGATGCAGCTGGTCAAGTAAACGCTCACTTTGCCACGTTTCCGTTGCGGGGCGCAGCATGCTGTGCCCCGCATTTTTTATGGGAGCGCAAACAACACTAGAATCAAGCATGCGAGATGGGGGAAGTTATCCCTCCATAACGTGTTCGTGCACTGTTGATGCAGTATTTTGGACGTAGGATATGTGAGGAGGAACGCACACCAAACTACTCAGAGTGGTAGTTGTCACACGGATGTTCCACAATGCAATGGTGCAACCATGAAGCATGTCGTTTCCATTCTTGCTGCATGGATCGTAGCGGGGATGCTCGCCTCCGCCCAGGTTGGAAGTTTGATCAACTATGGTGCTATCGTCAAAGATTCGCTCCGCATCGAAAACGCTGCGGCATTTCTCCGCATGCCGGCAGGCAGTTCGATCCGGTGGGGCGATGTCAACGTCGGCACCTTGACTTCTGCATCGCTCACTGGAGCGCAAAGCTGGATCCTGCCCAACGAAAGCGGCGTACTGCTGACTTCGACGACGCAGTTTGCAGCAGCCACTGGTTCAGTTGCAACGGTCAGTGGTACGTATAACGGGCTGAATATTCAGCTCAAGAATGGCTCGGTGGTCTCAAGCCACATTGCCGATGGAACGATTACCGACAGCGATATTAGCCCATCAGCAGCGATCGCTGTTGGGAAGCTTGCCGCTGGCAGCACAGGACAAGTTCTGACGACGATTGGAACAACACCTCAGTGGAGTTCGCTAGCAACATTGGAGGACGACCCTCAGGTGGGAACGTTTAGCGTTGGGCAAGTCGCGTTCTGGAATGGAACAGCCCTCATCGGCAATGCGAACCTTTTCTGGGACAACACCAATGCGCGGCTGGGAATCGGGACAAGCTCGCCGAGCGTCGCGCTTGATGTCACCGGTTCGGCGCGTTTGGCAAGTGCCGCCTCGACAACGGTCGTGATCGGCAATGTTGCAGCCGATGGAAAACTTCGCGTTGATGGAAGCATCCGTGCCGACAGCTACCGGAGCGCCGATGGCACAGCGAGCTCGCCGGCATTTCGGTTTACCAACAGTGCCAGTACTGGGATGTTTAGCCCAGCATCCAATCAGCTTGCGCTCTCGACGAATGGCACAGAGCGGATTCGCCTCGACGCGAGCGGTAACGTCGGGATAGGGACTTCCTCGCCATCATCGCGATTGAGCGTTGCTGGGACTGTAACTGCGACCCAGTACAGCGGAGCATTGCAGTACGGAATCACTGCAGGGACCGGTCTGAGCGGCGGTACGTTCGACAATACTGGCAGTGTGACCTTTGCACTCACCAACACTGGCGTTACAGCCGGGACCTATGGGAGTGCAACCCAGGTTCCTCAGATCACGGTGGATGCACAGGGGCGCATCACCAACGTGAGCACAGTCACGCTGAGCGTTCCAGGCGAAACTGATCCGACTGCATGGCGTTTAGCAGGTAATAGCGGAACAAACCCCACGACTGACTTTCTTGGGACAACCGATGCAAAGCCCCTCGTGATCAAAGTGAAGGGTGAAGAAGTGTTCCGGTTCGAGGTTCCGGACCTGGTGACCGCTGGATGGAGCATCCACCGTGGTGGCGGAAACCCGCGGGGAATCTATGCAGTGGACATGCAAATCGGTCGGGTCTATCCTTCACAGGTCGCCAGCGGTGATTTTAGCGTCATCGGTGGTGGCTCGAGCAATACTGCCAGTGGCGAAAGCAGCACCATCGCAGGTGGTGCAGAGAATACCGCCAGTGGCGATCAAAGCACCGTTGGTGGTGGTGCGCTCAATGTCGCCACTGGCTACGCGAGCACTGTATCCGGCGGATTGATGAATAGCGCAAGTGGAATTTATGCGGCAATCAGTGGCGGACGCGGAAACACCGCATCCGGTGTAGGAAGCATCGTTGGCGGTGGTGGTGATCTTTCCAACGGTAATGTTGCGTCGGGAGATTTCAGTGGTGTTCTCGGAGGACTGGCTAATACAGCCAGCGGTGACTACAGCGCTGTTGCTGGTGGGAGCGTCAATGTTGCCAGTGGCGCAGCAAGCGTCGTCGGAGGTGGCCAGCACAATACTGCCGCAGGCGTGTACGCGACAATTCCAGGAGGGACGCTGCTCAAACTCGGTGACTACAGCTTTGGTTATAGCGGCCAAGAACTCGGCGTCGAGACGAATCTGAGCGACTCTGCACACATTGCCGCATTCGTGGATGTTGACCTGTGGCTCTACAACGTTCGCAATCAAGCCTCACAGCTACGGCTCTACGAACCATCTGGAAGCGGCAGAAACTTTACTGCATTTCGTGCGCAGCCGCAGGCGGCAGACATCGTCTATACGTTGCCGGCAAGCATTACAGCGGGTGGTGTCTTGACAACAGACGCAAACGGGAACCTCTCGTGGGTCGCTCCTTCATCGTCTTCAGAAACTGATCCGACCGCCTGGAAACTCACGGGCAATAGCGGTACGACCGCGGGGACAAACTTCCTCGGTACAACGGACAACCAAGCGTTGGTGATAAAAACCAACAACACTGAAGCAGCACGGTTCACTACAAACCAACGGCTCGACTTCCAAGGTGGCAGCGGGAACTATCGTGTTGACTTGCCGAACAATTCGAGCGTAGCGGTAGGGCGGATCCGTGCGCAGGGGTACGCGACGTACTCTTCGCGAGCGTGGAAGGAGGAGATTCGTCCCATCGAGGGTGCGCTCGAGAAAGTGCTTCGGTTGACGGGTGTGCAGTACCGGTGGAAGCCGGAGTATGGAGGCACGCGGGACATTGGATTTGTGATGGAGGAGGTTGCCGAGGTAGTGCCGGAGGTTGTTGATCGGGATGGGAAGACGGGCGAGTATCTTGGGATGGAGTACAGTCGGTTGACGGCGTTGCTTGTGGAAGCGCTCAAGGAGGAGCATCGCCGCAATGAAGCGCTCCGCACAGAACTCGAACAACTCCGACGAGAACGCCAAACCGCTCCTGTCGAGCAACTTCGAAGCGAGGTTGAACGTTTGCGTGCCATCGTCGAGCAACTGAGTGCAAGGTATAGCGCTGCACCCCAAACGCCTATGCAAGGGGATGACGCCTGGCTCGGCGACAACATCCCCAACCCGCACGAGGGGACGACGGTGATACCGTACTACGTGCCATCGGGCGTGGGCAGTGCGGAATTGGTCATCGAGGATGGAGCTGGTCGGCGTGTGTTGGGGTTTGTGCTCAGCGAGCGCGGGGTATCGGGTCAGGTGGTTGTGCGGATGGAGCAGGTTGCCAGCGGCCGGTACGAGTACCGTCTGGTGCTCGATGGGCGCGTAGTTTCCAGCAAGGCGATGCAGTTGGTGCGGTAGCGCGGGACGGTGCAGGTGACAGAAGGGGCACCGCGTGGTGCCCCTTCGGTTTTTGTGGGGAAAACATGCATAATGCGCACTGTGCTGATGGTTATTCGTTCGGCGGAGTCTACGCCTTAGAGTTGGTTTTGGTGGAAAATCAGCTGTGAGCGTGTTATATTCGCTGCGTATCAGCTGCACCGTGGTCCGCGCTTGCATCGAAGCGGTGGGCGTGATGCGGAGGGTGGGGCATCGCAGGTGCAGGAAGGTGACGAGCCTGGTTTGATTGTTTTTTGAGGCAACAATGAAGGTGTATGCGGTTGTGGTCGTGTTCGCAGCAGGTGTGCTGCAGGCGCAGACGCTTGAGCGGAGCGTGGTCAGTAGCGGAGCGGTTCGCTCCACGAACGGTACGGTTGCAGTGCAGGGGACGATTGGTCAGCCGATCGTTGGCATTTCGGCTAGTACTTCGCACGCAGCGTTACACGGGTTCTGGTATCGGCTTGGTTCGGGCGTGCTCAGCATCGAGCGTTCGGAGCCGTTTGTGGCGCGGGTAACGCCGCAGCCGGCAGCGGTGAGTGCGACGGTGGAGCTTGGGTGCAGCGGACAGGCGGAGGCAACGCTGCTGACGTTGCAGGGGCAGCGGTTGGCGGAGTTAGAGCTTGTTCCGAGCGCAGGTGGGCAGGCAGCGGTGGCTGACTGTAGCGGGCTCGCCAGTGGTCTCTACCTGGTGCAGCTGCGGTGCCAGGGGCAGGAGATGTTCCTTCCGATGATGGTAGCAAAGTAATTTCCTTCTGTGTCACTCTTTCGGAGTTCCCATGCGTTGGTTTGCGATTGTTTTGGTGGTGGTTGTTGCAGCAGTAGCGTCGGCGCAGGTGCCGCGGGTGCTGTCGTACCAGGGCATTCTGACCGATAGCCAGGGTCGGATTCTGCCGGATGGAGAATATCAGTTGACGATACGGCTCTACGACCGTGTGGATGCGACCGAGCCGATCTACGTGGAGGAGCAGCGTGTTGAGGCGGTGCGCGGTGTGGTCAATGTGCTCATTGGGACGGTCGAGCCGTTACCGTGGCGGCTGACGTTCGACCGTGTTTATTACGTTGGGATCAGCGTGAACGGTTCGGAGGAGCTTCGGCCGCGGACGATGTTGACGGCGGTGCCGTATGCGTTGCGGTCGGAGAGCGCAGCGGTGGCCGATGTGGCGAGGACAGTTGCCGATGGTGCGGTGAGCACAGCTAAGCTTGCCGATGGTGCGGTGACGGATGCGAAGGTGAGCGATGTATCGTGGGGGAAGGTCACGGGCGCGCCGACGAGTTTTCCGCCGACGGGAGCAGCAGGTGGAGATTTGACGGGGACGTATCCGAACCCGACGATAGCCAACGATGCGGTGACGAGTGCGAAGATTGCCGATGGGACAATTGTCAATGCAGACATTGCGCCAGCGGCGGGGATAGCCGTTAGTAAGTTGGCAGCAGGGAGTGATGGTCAAGTTCTCGTGACAAGCAACGGTGCAGCCCAGTGGACGAGCGCGAGCAGCTTGAGTGGAGGATTATGGGCACTTGGAGGAAATAGCAACATTGATCCGACGACATAATTCCTTGGCACAAGAGATAACCAGCCGCTGGTGATTCGTACGAACAACACCGAGCGGATGCGAGTCACCGCGGATGGGAATGTTGGGATCGGCACGAGTAGTCCGAGTGTGCGGTTGTCGTTGGGGAACGATAACGCGAACACGAAGCTGGCGATCTGGGATGGTGGGACGTCGGGTGTGATGGGCTTTGGCGTTAGTCCGAGCCAGTTCCGTATTCACTTGCCCAGCCCCAGCAATCGCTTCTCGTTTTTGGATGCGCCGAGTGGGAACGAGGTAATGACCATTCTGGGCAGCGGGAATGTGGGGATCGGCACGAGCAATCCGAGTGAGCGGTTGCATGTGAACGGCAACATTCGGTTAGCGGATGACCGCAGCATCTTCGGACTGGATATGCTGGTCGGTTATAACGACCTGAAATTGTATGGTGATGCGACTGGCGGTCCTGATCTTTACATCGCGGCGAATGGTAATGTGGGGATCGGCACGAGCAGTCCGAGTGTGCGGTTGTCGTTGGGGAACGATAACGCGAACACGAAGCTGGCGATCTGGGATGGTGGGACGTCGGGTGTGATGGGCTTGGGCGTTGGTCCGAACCAATTTCGATTGCACTTGGCTAACACCAGCAATCGCTTCTCGTTTTTGGATGCGCCGAGTGGGAACGAGATAATGACCATTCTGGGCAGCGGGAATGTGGGGATCGGCACGAGCAGTCCCCAAGCGCGGTTGCATGTGAGTGGTACTGCCTTCTTCACGCAGGGTAACACCACCTTCCAAGTGCTGCCGAACCAGCTGTTCGGTCAAACTGCGAGTAATGCTGCCACATTAGAGATCCCTGGTAACGGCACGCTTGGCATTTGGGACGCGCTGAGCGTTCAGGGCAACATGCATGTGGGGGGAAACCTCTTCACTTTGGGGGGCGGGACAGACCCCACCTGGCGCAGAGTTTCGGCAGGTGTGGACCCTGCTGGCGGAGGACTTTATGTAGGTTTTTTCAAACTCCTCGGAGCCAACGGCAACAACAACGTTATGTTGTCATATATCACTGGATTTCCAAACCACGGAGCAATAACTGTTTACGATGAAGATGGCAACCAGCGAGCAGGGATGTATGTTGAGGATAACGGCACTGGGGCGCTATGGGCTGGTGTCAAGCTCTTCCGCGTACCTGACCCTGACGTTGCCACGCGCGACATCTGGTACGGTTGCATCGAGGGTCCCGAACTCGCGATGTATGTGCGTGGCACTGCACGATTGGTCAACGGGCGCGCGCGCATCGAGCTGCCCGACCACTTCCGCAAACTCGCCGACGAACAAGGCATGACCGTCCAACTCACGCCACGCTCTGCCGAATCGAAAGGCTTGGCTGCCGTGCAGGTTAGCCTGAACGGTATCGAGGTGGTGGAACTGCTCAACGGGCGAGGCAACTACGAGTTCGATTGGCGTGTGGAAGCGGTGCGCAAGGAGCATCGCGACTTTCGGGTATACCGTCCATGGGATGAGGTCATGCCTGCTGGCACCGACCGAGCGCAGGCGTGGGAAGCCCGTCTGAAGTCCATTCAAGACCGACAAGCACGACAGCAAGGATCGCCTTCGCAGCGGCGGCTGGAACGGCTGGAGCAACTGTTTGACCAGACGGCGGGCGGCAATCGTGGCAGCAGCCAGCCTGACGCCTGGCTCGGCGACAACATCCCCAACCCGCACGAGGGGACGACGGTGATACCGTACTACGTGCCATCGGGCGTGGGCAGTGCGGAATTGGTCATCGAGGATGGAGCTGGTCGGCGTGTGTTGGGGTTTGTGCTCAGTGAGCGCGGGGTTTCGGGTCAGGTGGTAGTGCGGATGGAGCAGCTTGCCAGCGGCCGGTACGAGTACCGTCTGGTGCTCGATGGGCGCGTTGTTTCCAGCAAGGCGATGCAGCTGGTGCGGTAGCGCGGGACGGTGCAGGTGACAGAGAAGGGGCACTGGGGCGTCCGGTGCCCTTTCGCGTTTACGGGTGAGAGCGTGGAGGCACTAGCAGGTTGTGCCGTTTACACTTCCACGTAGGTTCGCAGGAACTGGTAGTAGAGGCCTTGTCGGCGGAGGAGCTCCTCGTGGGAGCCTTCCTCGACAAGCTCGCCCCGATCGAGAACGAGGATGCGTTCGACGTGCTGCAATGTTGTTAGCCGGTGCGCAATGGCGATGATCGTTCGCCCGGCAAAATGCGCGTAGAGGTTGCGCATGATGCGCTCTTCGCTGAGTGCGTCGAGTGCGCTGCTCGCTTCGTCGAGGATGAGAATTTTCGCATCCGTCAGAAACAGACGCGCCAGTGCAACTTTGAGCCGCTGCCCGCCTGATAGCTGCGCACCAGAATTGCCTACGCGCTGGTGGTACCCCAGGTAGAAGCGTTGCACATCGGCGTGGAGCTCCGCTTGTTCGGCTGCCCAAATGATTTCCTCCATCGTTGCGTCGGGCTTGGCCAACGCAATGTTTTCGGCGATGGTGCCGTCGAATATGTATGGGTCCTGCGGGAGCATTGCAATGTGGCGTCGGATCTCCGCGGGATGGAGAGAGCGAAGCTCAATGCCGCCGATAGTAATCGAACCGGTGTAGTCATCGTAGAGCCGCACCAGCAGTTTGGCAAGTGTCGTTTTCCCTGAACCATTGCGGCCAATAATGCCGATGCGTCCGCCATCGGGAATCTCGAGCGAAATGTCGCGCAGCACAGGAGGCGCTTGCGGAGCATACGAAAAGCTCACGCTGGTCAGTACAACCGTGGCAGATTCCGGCATGGGGAGCAAATCCTCATCAGCGGTTACTTCTGGTTCCTGCAGGAGGACATCGCCCAGCCGGGCGAAGGTGACACCTAACTCCGTGAGCGCTTGCCAAAGCTCACCGACGGAGCTGGATGCACCCAGCACGATGCCGAAGATGGCAAGGAATGCCACGTACTGGCCGACGCTCAGCGTTCCTTCTGCACTGATCCAGGCACCGATCCAGTAGATCGCGACCTGGCCGAGCACAACCAGCGACCGTAGGATGATGCTCAGCCGAGCTTGCGTGACCATCGCAGAGTGCACTCGGTTGAGCGTGTGCTTATAGATGCTCCGCCAGTGCCACAGCCGCGGTAGCTCTGCGACGAGCAGCTTGATGGTCGTGATCCCAAGCAGTGTATCGAGAAATGCGCCCATCGTTCGGGCATTTTCCGTAAAGACTTTGTTTTGGAGCAGACGAAGCCGCGGTGTAAAGAGCAACGTCGTCACTGCAAAGAGGAAAACTACCGCCGTTGCAATCGCCGCCAATCCTGGATGGTAAAACCACAGCACGGGCACGAGCACGACGATGAGCACCACATCGAGCAGTGCCTGCACTGTCCCGCTCGAGAGCAAGCTTCGAAGCTTGAGATTCTCCTGGAATCGCCCGATGAAGTCCTCTCGTTTGTGCGCATCGAAGTAGCGCTGCCCGACATGGAGCATGCGCTCGAAAAACCGCGAGAAAAATTCGTACTCGAACTCAATGCGCATTTGCGCAAGCAGGAGCTGCCGCGCATAGAGAAGCACCAGCTGCATCACGACGATGATGCTCATCGCGACGGCCAATGCCACAAGGAGTGCGTTGTTGCCGAGCACGAGCACGTTGTCAATGATCGCCTGCGTAAAGAGCGGCAGGCTCAGCCCCAGCCCAGCCAGCAGTAGCGATGCAAGGAGAATCTCGACGAGCGGGCGGCGGAATCGCTCGATGATGATTGCACGGAGCAAGCTCCCGAGCGTCCGTTGGCGTTGGCGATAGCGTTCGAGGATGTCAGCGACGTCCGTGTGTGGTACGATCTGGGGAGGTGGCTCCAAGAGCAATGCAATGCCGTTCCATCGTGCGAGGAATTCGTCCTTGGTGAGCTTCTCTTTCCCAATGCCTGGGTCAGCGATCCAGACATGGGACTCCGTCGCCCGGTAGACGACTACGAAGTGGTTGCCGCGGTAGTGCGCAATCAGTGGTAGTGGAACGCTGAGGAGATTTTGGTAGCGCATGCGAACGCCATCGGCTCGAAATCCGAAGCGTTCCGCTGTTCGAGCCAGCGTCAGGAGATCGGTGCCATAGGCCCAGACGCCTGCGATGTCTCGAAGTGCAGCTTGAACGTTCTCGAAGCCGTACCACTGCAGGATCATCGCAAGACAGGCGGTGCCACATTCACTTTGGTCGCGCTGCTTGAGGAATGGAAAGGGTCGGAAACGTCGTAGCTGCAATCTCCGCATCGAACGTACACGTAGTGCAACATTGTGTGGGCGCCCAAAATACAGCGCACTGTTGCGCGATCAGAAATTTTCACTCGCCATGGCTACCGCCACACAAGCTGATGGCGCTCTGCCCCAGTGGAAATGAGCGTGACGGGAACGCCGCAGTGTTGCTCGATGAGTGCGATAAGCTGTTGCGCTTGCGGTGGCAGTTCGTCGAATGTGGTGACGTCGTCGAGCGGGCGCTGCCACCCATCCAGTTCGATGTACTCCGGCTCGACAGCTTCGAGCGTTGGGACATCCACCGGAAACGTTTTCAGTCGTTTGCCGCCGAGGCGATAGCCAATGCAAACGGGAATCGTTGAGAACGTGCTGAGCACGTCCAACTTCGTCAGTGCCAGCTCGGTGATGCCATTGACGAGAACGGAATACTGGAGCGCGACCAAGTCCAGCCAGCCGCATCGTCGCGGCCGACCAGTCGTCGCGCCGTACTCAGCGCCGAGTGCCCGGAGCTGCTCGCCGGCTGTGCCGTGCAACTCGGTGGGGAAGGGGCCGTTGCCGACGCGCGTCGAATAGGCTTTTGCGACGCCGACGATTCGCTCAATGGCTCGTGGCGAAATACCCAAGCCAGTGCATGCTCCACCGCTGGTCGGATTGGAGCTCGTCACAAACGGATAGGTGCCGTGGTCCACATCGAGCAGTGAGCCTTGCGCACCTTCTGCCAGCACGCGCTTGCCTTGGCTGATTGCGTTGGCAAGCAGCATCGTCGTATCGGTGACGAAGTCGTCTATGAAGCGATCGAATTCGAGATATTCAGCGACGATCGCTTCGACGTCGAGCCGCTCGGCGTGGTAGAGCTTCTCGAGGATTGCGTTCTTTTCGGAGATATTGGCGCGGAGCTTTTCTTCGAGGACATGCCGATCGAGCAAGTCCACAACCCGAATCCCGACGCGCGAGTACTTGTCAATGTACGCAGGGCCGATGCCGCGTCCGGTTGTGCCGATTCCTTGCTGCTGCTCGCGTGCATGGTCGAGCAGCTTGTGGTACGGCATGATGACGTGGGCTTTATGGCTGATGAAGAGTCGTCCCCGGACGGAAACGCCCATGTGCTCGAGCATCGCGATTTCTTGCTGGAGTGCGACGGGATCAAGCACCACGCCGTTGCCGATGACGCACTGGACGTGCTCGTGCAAGATTCCCGACGGAATCAGGTGGAGCACGATTGTTTTGCCGTTGCAGACGAGTGTATGCCCAGCATTTGCGCCTCCCTGGTAGCGTGCGACGATATCCGACTCTTCGGAGAGCACATCCACAATTTTCCCTTTGCCTTCATCGCCCCACTGGGCGCCGACGATGACGGTGACCATGGCACGGTTACTCGGTGAGTGCGGCTGCGACAGAATCAGCCAGCGAAAAGATACTTCCCAGGTGCGTGACCTCGAGCAGGGTCTGCATTTTGTCCGGTACTGCGGCGAGCGTGCACCGACCGCCGCGAGTACGCAGCGTTGCAAGCGCTGCAACGAGCATCCCAAGCCCGCTGGAGTTGATCAGCTCGACCGCGCTGCAGTCAAAGATGATGTGCTCGATGCCGCTGGCGACAAGCTGCCGAACCTCGTCAGTGATCTCGATCGCTTGGTCGCCACCGATGAGCTGTCGCGGTAGCGTAACGACGACTGCGTTGCCCTGCCGTTGCCACATTGCCTTAGGCTTCCTTGAGTGCACGGAGAATCTTCGGTTGCCGTGGTTCAGCCGATTCGACTGGCTCTTTCTTGATGCGCTCGGTGTACCACACAACAAACGCGCTGGCGATGTAGATCGAGGAGTACGTTCCTGTGATAATGCCGACGAGCATCGTGAAGGAAAAGCCGTGGAGAACTTCCCCACCGAGAGCAAGGAGTGTAGCAAGCACAAGGACGACTGTCAGGACGGTGTTGATCGTCCGGCTGAGCGTTTCGTTGATCGAAAGATTCATCAGCGGGACAAGCGCCATTCCCTTGTGCTTGTCGCGATTCTCTCGGATGCGGTCGAAGATGATCACGGTATCGTTGATCGAAAAGCCGACGACGGTCAGCAGTGCAGCCAGGACGCCCTGGTTGAATTCGAGGTTGAGAATCTCGAGCTTCTGCCCGATGAGGACGAACGTCAGCGCAACGAGAACATCGTGGACGAGTGCTACGACTGCACCCAAGCCGTAGATGAACTCGAAGCGGAATGCGATGTAGAGCAAAATCGCAACGATCGCAAGGAGCACAGCGACGAATGCTTTTGTGCGAAGTTCGCTTCCGATCTTCGGGCCGATGCGGTCTTCCTTGAGCACGGTGATCGTTTCGCTCGGGAATGCCTTCTTCAGCCCACTGACGATACGGAACGATGCAGACTGCTCGCCTTGGCCGCCGATTTCCGGGACGCGGATGAGAAATTCGCTCGCTTTGCCGTAGGATTTGATTTCTGCGTTTGGAAATCCCGCGGCAGCAACTGCGGAGCGGATAGCGTCGGTGTGTTGCTCGGAGCTGAAGCGAACAGCAACTTCGGTTCCGCCGAGGAAGTCTATGCCCAGCCGCAAACCGCCGAAGATGAGCAGGATAAGCCCGATCACGTTGATTACGACGGAAACGACCAGAAATAGACGCCGTTTGCCGAGGAAATCAATCGAGGTTTTGCCGAAAAATTCCATGACGTGCCTTCAGTCAAGTTGTGGACATTAGCTTTGGGGTGCCGGAAGAACTTCGCCGAAGCTGATACGTGCGCTTGGGCTGCGCGATAGCCACAGGTCAATGATGGCGCGCGAGACGATGATGCTCGTAAAGAGCGTTGTCAAGATACCGATCATGAGCGTGGTTGCAAAGCCTTGAATGGGGCCATAGCCGAGCACGAAGAGGATGAGCCCCGTCAGAAACGTCGTCACGTGCGAGTCAATGATCGGCGGAAGCGCGTGGCGGAAGCCTTCATCTACGCTGGCGCGAACGCTGCGGCCGCGGTGGAGTTCCTCGCGGATACGCTCGAAGATGATGATGTTAGCGTCCACGGCGATTGCCAGCGTCAGAATAATGCCGGCAATGCCAGGAAGCGAGAGCGTTCCACCAAAACCTGCGAGGATACCGAGGTTGAGCATCACGTTGATGAGCATCGCAATGACAGCAACGACGCCGCCCATGCTGTAATACGTCACCATGAACAAGACCACGAGCGCGAAGGCGATCAGCGCTGCAGCGATGCCGGATCGAATCGAATCTTCACCGAGCGAGGGACCGACGACGCGCTCTTCGATGATCTTGACGGGAGCTTTCAACGCGCCAGCTTTGAGCACGATCTGGAGGAGCTTGGCTTCCTCGACGTTGGCCATTCCTTCGATCTGCGAGCTGCCGCCGGTGATTTTGCTCCGCACAACAGGAGCGCTATAGACCTCACCATCGAGCACGATCGCGATGCGCTTGCCAATGTTCGCCCCAGTGATTTTCGCCCAGCGTTCTGCGCCCTCGGTGTTCATGTACATGAGCACCATCGGGCGATTGGTCATCTGGTCGAACGTTGCGTACGCATCGGTGACGACATCGCCAGTCAGTTCAGGGTCACGCTTGAGGACGTACATCGCGTAGGTACGGTTCGGCGAGTTCTCGCTTCCGCGTTCTGGTTTTGCGCTGAAGGCGATTTCTGCGTCTGCGGGCAACATGCGGCGAATCTCCGGACGTGCCAGAATTGCCTGGAGCTGACGTTTACCGTCTTCGTTGGTCAGGAAGTAGAACTCAGCATCGGCCGGGAGTTTTGGGATGACCGATTCGGCAATGTCAAACGGCTGGTAACGTTCGCCGATCAACACCTGCCCAGCAAACAGTGACAGGAATGGATGCTCGCGGCGGAATTTGGCTGCTTTCTCCTCATCGGAGAGACCAGCGTAGGGGTCCTTCGATGCAGTATCCTTGGCGGCACGCGCTGTTGTATCGCTTGTGCGAGCAGTATCAGCGCTGTGTGCGGTGTCGGCGGCTGGAGCGCCTTTTCCAGCGAGGAACCGGTCAATGTTGAGGAATGCGTAGAGGACGTCGGTTCCATGCCGGAGCAGCTTGAATTCCAGCCGCGCCGTCGTTTGGAGGAGCTGGCGCATTTCGCGCTCATCTTGGACGCCCGGTAGTTCGAGCAAGATGCGCCGTGTGCCCTGCTTCTGAATTGTCGGCTCGGTGACGCCGAACTTGTCTATCCGCTGACGGATGACTTGGAGCGCTTGATCCACTGCTTCGTTGATGTCGCGCTTGAGACGCTCGATGATGCGTTCTTCGCTGATGTCCCGCACATCCACGAGCTCGTAGTACGTCACAAGCGATTTCCCTTGTGGTCGGGCGATTCGATCGAAGTTCCGCAGGAAAATATCGAGAACCTCTTCATCGCTACGCTCTGCCTGGCGACGTGTTTCCTCGATGACCCGCTCGAATGTTTCGTCAATTGCTGCACGGTCGGCAGCTTCTTCGAGCAGGCGGACAACATCCACTTCGAGCGTAACGTACATCCCGCCGCGTAGGTCGAGACCAAGTTTGAGTGCACGGAGTTTTTCCTTGCGGAAATCCTCACCGTTTGCTTGATCCCACTGCACTTGCGCTGCGGAGTCCAAGCTGGCTCGCTCAGCGGCCATTTGCTGGGCGCGCCAGGTGGGGTACAGCAAAAAAATAGCCAGTACGATCGGGATGACGATCGTCAGTACCTTGCCGACTTTCCCTTTCAAGGGTTCGCCTCCGAAACTGTGACACTGTGATGCAATGTTGGATATGCAATTTACTGCATCGGGCTGCTACTTGCGGCTGGAACGGACGCCGGACAGCGTGCTGGGAGGCTGCGCGTGGAGGGCGAGTTCCGCCAGCAGTGCTGCAGTGGTGATGGGGACAACACCTGGCTCGCCACAGACAACGCCAGCGGCAATGTTGGCGATCGTTGCTGCCTCCAGGATCGGCGCGCCAGCGACCATCATTGCAGTCACGGTTGCGATGACCGTGTCGCCTGCTCCCGAAACATCAGCGACATGGCGCGCAACCGATGGAATCTGCCACCAGCGGTTGCTGCTGTCGAGGAGCATCATCCCCCGACTGCCAAGAGTGATGAGGACGTTACGTGCCTGGAGCCGTTCAAGGAGTGTGCGTCCTGCGCGGATAACGTCGTCTTGACTTTCCAGCGGTGTTCCGAGTGCATGAGATGCTTCCTTCTGGTTCGGTTTGAACACCGTTGCACCGCGGTAGGCAAAGAAGTTTTCCAGCTTGGGATCCACAAGGATCGGGATCGAGCGCTCCTGCGCCCACTCAACCAGCAGCGGGATGCTTCGCTGGTGGAGAACGCCTTTGTTGTAGTCCTCGAAAATGATCGCTGCGAGCTGGGACGATGCCTCGAGTGCTGCAAGAATCTGCTCGAGCACTTCGGAGCTAATCGGCCTACGCTGTTCGTGGTCGAGACGGAGGAGCTGCTGGTTATTGCCGATAATCCGCGTTTTGATTGTTGTCGGTCGTGTCGGATCGGTCACGATGCCGCTTGGTTCGATGCCGTGCTGCTCGGCAAGCACGCGGAGCTGCTCGCCGCTGCTATCGTCGCCGACAACGCCGCAGAGCACCACGTGGGCGCCGAGCATCCGCAGGTTATGCGCGACGTTGGCTGCACCGCCGAGTCGCCAGGTTTGGCGTTCCAGTTCGACGACCGGCACTGGTGCCTCTGGCGAGATGCGGCTGACAGAGCCCAGGTAGTAGTGATCGAGCATCACGTCGCCAATGACAGCGATTCGCTTGGACGGAAGCACGCTCAGCCAGTGCTGACACTGCTCAAGGGAAAGCCCGTCGGCCCATGCGTTTGAGCTATCCATCAGACAGCCACCTCTGCTTTGATGTGTGGATGCGCTTGGTAATCGGGGAACGCGATGTCTGCATGGGTAAACGCATCGAGCGTACGCACAGCGGGATTGAGCCAGAGTGTCGGCGGTGGCAGCGGCGTTCGCTCCAGTTGCAGCTGGGCCTGCGCAAGGTGGTTGCGGTACAGGTGCGCATCGCCGAGTGTGTGGATGAACTCAGCTGGACGTAGCCCACATACCTGCGCGACCATCGCAAGCAAGAGCGAATACGACGCGATGTTGAACGGCACACCGAGAAACACATCCGCCGACCGCTGGTACAGCTGGAGCGAGAGCCAATCGCCATCAACGTAGAACTGGAAAAGGACGTGGCATGGCGCAAGCCGCATTACCTCGAGCTCGCCGACGTTCCATGCACTGACCACAAGGCGCCGACTGGTGGGATTGCGCTGAATTTCCTCGATCACGCGGGCAAGTTGGTCAATCGTGCGGCCATCAGGTGACTGCCACCGGCGCCACTGCTTGCCGTAGATCGGACCAAGCTCGCCACGCTCATCTGCCCACTCGTCCCAAATCGTCACGCCGTGCTCGTGGAGGAACGCAACGTTTGTATCTCCTCTGAGGAACCACAGCAGCTCGGTAACGATCGAGCGAACGTGGAGCTTCTTGGTTGTTAGGAGCGGAAATCCTTTGCGCAGGTCGAAGCGCATCTGGTAGCCGAAAATCGAAAGCGTCCCGACGCCAGTTCGGTCTTGGCGTGGGGAGCCACGCTCGAGGATTGTCCGCATAAGCTCGAGATACTGCGCTTCGTTCGGATTCTGCGGTGCTGTCATCGTCGGCAATGGGAGAGGAAACTGCCTGGGAACGTGATGGTGCTCTGCGTGCTGGAATCTTCTCGGATATTTGGGAGCCCGGGACGAAATTACTGCGGGAGCAAAACTATTTTCGCCCATCGGACGATTTCTCATCGGCGAGCCATGCACGTTCGGGATATTGCCCAGCTCTGTGTAGTACCGACTGTTGCGGCAACTCCACGTCTCGAAGTTGATGACCGTCGCTTTGGGGACTACCTTGTGCCAGTGACAGAGTGGGATGGGAAGCCACCCCAGATTGCATTGGTCGGCGTGCCGCAGGACATCGGCGTTGCACGCAACGGTGGCCGGCGCGGTGCTGCGGCAGCGCCTGCGGCGATACGAGCAGCACTGGCAAAACTGGCAGCTAGCATCGGTGAAACTATGCTCCCACGCCAGGTGGGCATTTGTGATTGTGGGCTGGTCCGTACCGAGGGGCTCTCGCTGGAGGAAATCCACCAGCGGCAAGAGTACATCGTCGGCCACTTCCTCGCGATGGGTGCACGCGTCCTTGTGCTCGGCGGAGGACACGATACTGCACTCCCAGATGGTCGGGCACTCGGCAAACGTGTCGAGCGACTCGGCATTGTCAACGTGGACGCGCATTTGGACGTTCGCATCCCAACCGAGGATGGCAGTCACTCCGGCTCGCCATTCCGCGAGCTAATCGAAGACGATGCATGCCCGCTCGAGCTGCTCATCGAAGTTGGGACGCAACGCTTTGCAGCCTCTGCCCACCACCTCCGCTACGTGCGCGAGCAGGGGCATCTGGTTTGGATGCTCGAGGACATTCGCCAGAGCACGCTGGATGTTGCACTCGCAGACATCGAACAGCGGCTTGCCGAGTGCGATGGCATCATGCTCTCGCTCGATATGGATGCGCTTGCCTCCGCGTATGCGCCGGGGGTGAGCGCTCCCGCAAACGATGGATTCCAGCCGGCAGAGGTCGCAGCAATTATTGAGCGGATAGTCAGCATGCCGCAGTGCCGGCTCGTGGACATCGTCGAGGTCAATCCTTCGGTTGATGCCGATGAACGCACAGTGCGGTTGGCAGCCTATTTTGCAGCGTTGACGATTTGGACTTTTGCTCACCGAAGCGACGATGCCAATTCTCCGTTCAATTTCGGGTCTGCGAGCAACGACCAATGATGGCGCACTCACGCCGGAACTTGTCGCACGGCATGTGCGAGCATTCGCCGCGCTTCAGCCGGAAGGTGTGATCGCCGTTGGCCACGATGGTCGCGTAGGCGGCGACCAGATCGCCGAGCTTGTCTGCCAAGAGCTGTGTGCTGTCGGGCGGGATGTGCTCGATCTCGGCTGTGTGCCGACGCCGACGGTCCAGCTCCTGGTCGAGCGGACACACGCTGCCGGAGGGATTATTGTCACAGCATCGCACAACGGCGCAGAGTGGAATGGGTTGAAGTTCCTCGATGCTGATGGCGTCTTTCTCTTGCCAGATCGGGCGCGACGACTGTGGGCATACGCTGATGTGTGGGCATACGCTGATGCGGGGAACTCGCCGAAGCAAACAAGCTACGGCCGGCACTATCGGCACAGCGATCCGATCGGTGAGCACCTTGCCGCGCTTGGCCAAGTGGCGCTGGTTGCTGCATTCCGAGCGGGTGGAGGGTTGGAGGGTGCGCGCGTTGCACTCGATGCCGTCAACGCCAGTGGCTCGCGTGCGTTGGTTCGGCTCATCGAGTGGCTCGGCGGTCAGCCCCACGCAGTTTTCTGCGATGGGAGCGGAATCTTCCCCCATCCTCCCGAACCGCTGCCTGAGCATGTAGCCACTCTACGCCAGGAAACGCGTTCCTCTGGTGCAGCGATTGGACTTGCAGTGGATCCCGACGCCGACCGGCTCGTGCTTGTTCATCGCAGTGGGGAGCCAGTCAGCGAGGAGAAAACTGTTGTGCTTGCGATCGAGGCTGTCTTGCGTGCAGTACGCGGTGGAACCGTCGTCGTCAACGCTTCGACGACGGCGGAAGTCGAGCTGGTGGCCAATCGCTACGGTGGGCGCGTATTTCGCTCGCCGGTGGGCGAGATCAACGTGGTTTTGCTCATGCGGTCTTGCGGTGCGATCATCGGTGGCGAGGGCAGCGGTGGCGTTATCTACCCGGCGTGCCACTGGGGACGTGATAGCCTCGTCGGTGCATCGCTTGTGCTGTCGCTGTGGCGTTCACTTTCGGAAGCAGAGTGGGACGAGCGGCTGCTCGATTGCCCATTTGCGATGGGAAAGCGGCGTATTGCGGTCAATGGGGACTTTCCGTTGCTCCGGGATCGCCTTCGTGCTGCGTTCGGGGATGCTCCAGTTGTTTGGGACGGTGATGGACTTCGTTTTGCCTGGCGCGATCGCTGGGTGCACATTCGTCCGTCGAACACCGAGCCGATCGTTCGCGTGATTGCAGAGTCCCCCAGCGAGGCAGAAACGGCGGAGCTGCTGAGCAGAGCTGAACAAATCCTCCGCAGCGGGAACGATGCGTAATCGGCAACAACGGTGCCGTGTGGCAGTCCTTGCGTTCGCCGATGCACGGAAGGACGCGCGGACGCTCAACGTGTGCCGTACCCTTGCGACGGAGTGCGAGCTTGCGCTTTGGAACACCACGCCGGGTCAGTGCACCGAGTGGCAGTGGTTCGCAGTAGAAGTTCCGCCGCATGGACGAATGCTCATTCGGTGGCTGCGGTTTGTTGTGATGCTCTGCTGGCGTGCGCAGCGCTGGCGAGCCGACGTACTCTGGGCGGGCGATGTTTACTGCCTTCTTCCGGCGGTGGTGTTGCGGTGGCGCTGGAATGCGCGTGTGGTCTATGATGCACGTGAGATCTACAGCAGCCTCGGTTCGCTTGCAGAGCGGAGGGTGGCGCAGACGCTTCTGGCGTGGTACGAGCGGTTGCTCGTTCGGTGGGTGGACCGCGTCGTCACCAGTGGGCAACGCGATGCCGAGGAGCTGGCGCGGTTGCTTCCGCTTCGCGCCGTGCCAGAGGTCGTGCTCAACGTGCCGTTCTACGCTGAGCCAACTCGGACAAACCGCTTGCGTGAGCGTTGCTGCATCGAGCACGATGCACTGGTGGTGCTCTACCAAGGAGCGGTCCAACGCGGGCGTGGGTTGTTGCGCGCTGTTGAAGCGATAGCGTTGCTCAAGACGGCGCATCTATGCATTCTCGGCGATGGAGATTTCGCCGGTGCAGTCGAGCACCATGCGCGCGCGTGCGGTGTTGCTGCGCAGGTGCACCTGCTTGGCAGCGTTCCATACGACGAACTGCTCGACTGGACGGCATCAGCTGATGTCGGCTGGTGTTGGATCGAGCCAATCTCGCACAGCTACGAACTTGCACTTCCGAACAAACTCTTCGAGTATGCCATGGCACGCGTGCCTGTGCTTGCCAGCGATCTTCCGGCGATACGTTCGGTGCTCGAGGAGTTCCCCTTTGGCGTGTGCTACGCTCCAACCGCCGATGCAGCCGAGCTTGCGGCGGCGATCACGCATCTTCACACACATGCGGAAGTCTATCGCTACCATGCCGAGCGCGCTGCACGAGAGTACTGCTACGAGCGTCAACAGCCACGAATCCGACGCCTTGTGCTGGAGCTATGCCAGAACCGGTGACGACACTTGCCATCAAGAACATGGTCTGCCGGCGGTGCATCCGTGCCGTCGAGGAAGTACTAGCGGCGATGGGCATCAACCCACTTGCAGTGACACTCGGCGAAGCAGTGATCCCGCGACCGCTAACGGAGGACGAACATGCGCAGCTTGCTGCTCGCTTGGAAGCACTCGGCTTTGAGTTGCTCGACGATCGCCGGCGCGCACTCATTGAGCACGCCAAAGCAGCCATTATCGAAGTTCTCTGGAGCGGAGATGAGCAACTGCTCGAACGAATCGTGTTCTCCGACTACCTCGAGCAGAAGGTCGGGGTGCGATATTCGACGCTCTCGCGCTTGTTTTCACAGTTGGAAGGCAAAACGATCGAGCGCTACATCATCGAGCAGAAAATCGAGCGCGTCAAGGAACTCATCGCCTACGACGAATTGAGCTTGACGGAAATCGCTTATCGCTTGAGCTATAGCAGCGTCCACCACTTGTCGAGTCAGTTCAAGCAAGTCACTGGGATGACTGCGAGCCAATTCCGACGGCTTCGTACCAAACCGCGACGTCCACTCGATGAGGTGTGATTGTGTATCTTGCATCGGCTTCTCGTGGAGAAGCGATGTGATTTTGTTCGGTAGATGACCTCAAAGGAGCTGCTTATCTGCGTTCATCTTCCAGCATAGCCGCGGGGGTTATGTGTCGCACAACTACGGGTATATCTCATGAAGCGGGTCTTCAAGTGGATCGGCATTGCCATCGCTGTTGCTCTTGGTGGTGTGGTTGTGTTTGTCATTGGCATGATGCTCTGGGTCAATTCGAGACTCGATAGGACCTACCACATCGAACCTCGTGCTGTCGCCGTGCTAACCGATTCTGCTTCGGTTGCGGAAGGAAAACGGCTTTTCTCGATCTACTGTTCCGAGTGCCATGGAGACAACGCAGCGGGTACAGCTTTCTTCCACAATCCATCGCTTGGTTCAGTCAATGCTCCCAATCTGACGCGTGGCCGTGGTGGCGTTGCGACACTCTATCACAACACCAGTGATTGGGTCCGAGCAATTCGTCACGGCATAACCCCCGAAGGGAAGCCGACGTTCATCATGCCATCGAAAGACTTCCATTATCTCAGCGATGCCGACGTCGGTCATCTGGTTGCATTTCTTCGCACTGCACCTGCGGCCGATGGTGTGGGGAGAAAGCGAGAGCTCACAACGCTGGCAAAGGTTCTCGTTGGTATGGGTGCCTTCGGTGATATCTCAGCCGAAGTGATTCCCCATGACTCAGTACCACCAACGCCGCCTCGCGGAGTGACGGCTGCGTATGGGAACTATCTGGTTACGACATTCGGCTGCCGTAATTGCCATGGTGAGCGCTTGGCAGGGGGCAAGCATCCGGACCCGGAAGGACCGCCAGTTCCGAACCTAACTCCTGGTGGAAACTTAGGTAGCTGGGACGAGGATATGTTCATCACCAACATCCGCGGGAGGCGGAGCCGCTGGATGCCGTTTGTTCAGCTTGGCAGAATGAGCGATGATGAGCTTCGCGCGATATGGAGCTATCTCCACGGATTGCCAGCATTGCCAACGGCGACGCAATAGACGCAGCGTGGCCAGAAATGCGGGATAAGCATACAGGTACAGAAGCAATGCTCTGTGCATGTTTCTTGGTCGGGCGGTAGTTTTGCTTGCAAGTATTCTCTTCGGTGCCTGCTCTGATGCCGAAAGCTCTTTTTATTGCCGTTGCAGCAATTGCGGCTTTGGTGGTGATATTCGTTGCGCGTGCTTTGAGCGACCGGGTGCGCCGACGGCGGTTGCTTGCACGGCTGAAGGCTGCTATCGCGCAACGGCGCCACCAGCAGCTTGCCGTGCAGTCGCCGGCAATGCTTCCAGAACCCGTCCAGCGGTATTTGCAGCGCGCAATCGGCAACGCACAACCGGCAGAATGGGTCGAGCTTTACGAAGAAGGAGCATTTCGGTCGGTTGCCTATCCGCGGTGGGGAAAACTCACTGCTCGGGGAATCTATTCGGGCACTGTTCCGGGGATGGTGTGGAATGCGAGAGTGTGGTATTCTCCCATTCGTTGGTACACAATCGAGTTGGCGTATGCGACCGGCAGTGGTCGGGGCAGTATGAAACTCTGGAATCTGCTTACCCTTTTTGACCCTGATGGCCCGGAAGCAAACGAAGCGCTGCTGGTCCGAGTTCTCATGGAGACGGTGTGGTTTCCCACCTCGCTGTTGCCGGGAGGATTGCTCCGCTGGGAACCGCTCGAGAATCCCGCTGCTGCTCGCGCAGTGCTGAGCGACCACGGGATCACCATCCGTGCGGATTTCTATTTCACAGCCGATGGTGATGTCGAACGCATTGTGACGCTCGATAAATACCGCGATGCTGATACTGGCTTCGAACGCGAGCAATGCACCATGTACTGCTCCGACTGGCAACAATGCGGCCCGGTGCGCATTCCGATGGAGGTACGGCTGGAGTGGAATCTGGAGCGGGAGAACTTCGAGTACATGCGTCGGCGTGTCGTCGAGGTTCACTACCGGTAGAACGCTGTCTAAGGAGCAAGTGCTCGGAAAAACTCGGTTAGCTAAAGTGTTTCGATCGAGAGCATGTTCGTCCGCGACCGCGCCACGAGTGGACGCCCGATGGTGAACAGGACCGTAGCACCTTTGGCAAAGTATCCCTTGCCGAGCAGCAGCTTTTTGATGTGCTCGATCGTTTCATCAGTGGTAGTGATCTCGTCGAGCTTCATGCCATAGACTCCCCAGTAAAGCCCGACGCGGCGGAGCGTTTCGGCGACAGTACTGACGGCGATGATGATGCTCCGCGGGCGGCGTGCTGCCACAAGTCGCGCAGTTTCGCCGGAGTAACTCAACGTCGCGATGCAATCGATCTTTCGATGCTCGGCAATCAACGCAGCCGCAGCAGCAATTGCATCGGTGTTCTCGGTACTGGCAGAGGGGATGGGCTGGAATGTTTCCGCCAAACGCCGGCGACGCAAGAGCTCGCGCTCCGCTTCGGTGCAGATGGTACGCATGGTTGCAATTGCCTCGATTGGGTAGGCGCCAACGCTCGTTTCGGCGCTGAGCATGACGGCGTCACTGCCATCGAGGACTGCGTTTGCAACGTCGCTGGCCTCAGCGCGGGTCGGACGCGGGTTGGTCACCATGGATTCGAGCATCTGCGTTGCGGTGATGACGGGCTTGCCTGCATGGTTGCAGAGCGCGATGATGCGCTTTTGTACCAGCGGGACGTGGGCGGCAGGAATTTCCACGCCAAGGTCACCCCGCGCTACCATGACCGCATCGCTGACCGCAATGATTTGCTCGATGGCTTCGACCGCTTCGGGCTTTTCGATCTTGGCGATGATGCCGAGATGAGACTGCCGCTGCTCAAGGAACCGCCGCACTGCTTCGATGTCGCTCGGCCGGCGAACGAACGAGACAGCGACGTAGTCGGCTCCTTCGGCGATCGCAAACTCCAAGTCGCGGCGGTCTTTTGCCGTCAGCGCCGATGCACTCACGGCAACGTTCGGCAGATTCATCCCTTTCCGCGATCGGAGGACTCCGCCGTAGAGGACCAGCGCTTTGACGAAGGGATCACGGACCTCGGTCACCTGCACAGAAAGCAAGCCATCGTCAAAGAGCACCGTATCGCCAGGCTTGAGATCTTTGGCAATCGTGGGGTACTCAACCGGAATTGCCCCTTCGGGGAATTTGAGTCGTTTGCGGCGAACCACTGCCGGATCGGCAAGGATGATTTCGCGACCAGGAACGAGGGTCACGCCGCTGCCAAGCTCGCCAACGCGAAGCTTAGGACCTTGGAGGTCCACAATGATGGGGATATGCGTGCCAGTGACTTTTTCTGCGACGCGAATGGCGGCGATGTAGCTTTTGTGGACGGCGTGCGTGCTGTGACTCATGTTGAGCCGAAACGCAGAAGCGCCTGCAGCGATTGCTGCCGTGAGCTTTTCTTCCGTCCCGATAGCAGGGCCGACGGTGCAGACGATCTTGGTTTTGAACGAGAGGGTGCGCGGTGTTTTCATTGCAGGTCTTGTGTGTTCAGCAGCAAACTTAGGAAGCAGTGCAAACGGCATTGAAGAATGCACTCGTCCGCTCCAATGCTTCCTCCAGCGCGAGCGAACGGTGCGCAGCGGGGTGTTCGGTGCCGAAGGTATGCCCTGTTGCTGGGATGATGTGCTCTCGGTGATCGCAGTGTTGCAGTTTGCTGGCCAGTTGCTTTGCGTCCGCTTGTGGCGCAACGAGGTCTTCTGCGCCAGTGATGATCGCAACCGGTGTCCGGCACGTTGCCAGTGCATCCTCGAGCGCGTCGTTATAGCGATGGCGCTCTAGATCCTCCAGGTAGGTAACTCCAAGGTGCAACGGTATCCCCAGTTCTGGATGTGCTCCGACAGGGAGAACGCCATCGCGGCGCCACTGGGTTCGTTGGCGCTCGCTCCAGCGACCAAACTGCGCCGGCGGTGCCCAGAGTGCTATGCAGTCGAACGCGGCATGCTCGAGCAGAAGGAGTAAACCGCCGCGGGAATGCCCAAGACCTGCAACGCACGTGTGATTGCTCCGGAGAAGCTCGGCTGCCAAGCGAAGTGCTCCACGGTCACCGGTTATCGTGGCCTGCTCAAACCGTGCAGCGGAAAACCCGTCTGGACCGTAACCGCTGGACGGAAGCGCAAGGACATACGCTGCAGTGCCGCGTTCGGCGAACCACTGCGCGACCAGGGGGAGAAATCCCCAGCGATGCCAAGCGCGAAAGCCATGGACAATGCAGAGCGCGCGCCTGCTACGGGCTGGGTAGTGCTCGATGCCGAGCCAGCGATCGTTGCCAAGCGGATGCCAATCAACGTGTGGCTGCATTTAGACGGCAACAATCGAGGTCGCTACTTCCCGTGCAACCTGCTCGCCAGCTAACGCAGCGACAACCGCCAGCGCGAACTCTACGGCTGTGCCTGCCCCGCGGCTGGTGATAATCGCGCCCGATTGGACAACACGGTCGGTGCGGTAGTCGTACTGCTGCAATTGATCTGCAACCGATGGATGGCTTGTCAGTGCGCAGGAAGACGGCAGCACACCTGCAGCGTGCAGCGCAAGCGGTGCAGCGCAGATTGCACCGAGGAGTGCGCCTTCTGCAGCGTGGCGGCGAACAAGATGCATGATTTCGTCACTTTCAATGAAACGCTCCGTGCCAGTGCGGCCACCAGGCAAGATGATTGCATCGAACGTGTCGCTTTCGTCCAAGTCTCGCCACAGCACGTCCGGTGCGATGCGAATGCCGCGCGAGCAGATGACGTTTTCACTTTCACCGGCAAGCCGAACTCTGATTCCAGCGCGGCGGGCAATATCAACGATGGCAACTGTTTCGAGTTCTTCGGTCCCGTGTGCAATTGGGACAAGCATGGAAATATCCACGGGGATACCTGCGATCGAACGTGGTTGACCAATGAGCAAAAATCGGTTGCTACCATGGAAACATGTCCTTGCGTAATTTGCAGCCAGACAAACACCATCCACTGCAGCATACGCTTGGATAGGCGCAGAACGTGACTGCAGAACGCCTTATGGAGCGCATGATCACAATCGGTCAACACGCTGTTGACATCGAAATTTTTACCGAGCCATTTGCCTGCGATATCGTGCAGTGCAAGGGAGCCTGCTGCACAATTCCTGGCTGCTTTGGCGCTCCATTGGAGCAAGAGGAGATCGCAGCGATCGAGCGCGTGCTCCCCCGTGTGCTGCCAATGCTCTCCGATGCGGCGCGTGCTGTCATTGCAACACACGGTATCGCTGAGCAAACTCCCAGCGGGCAGTGGGTGACGACAACTGTTGATGGCCGCGAGTGTGTCTTTGCGATCGTCCGTGATGGCATCGCACGCTGCGCGTTGCACCGCGCATGGGAACGGGGCGAGAGTGATTTCCCCAAGCCGCTGTCGTGTCACCTGTTCCCAGTTCGGCAGACAACAAGCGGAGCACTCGTTTACGAACGCTATTCGGAATGTCACGCTGCACAGCAGCTGGGCAAGCGTCGTGGACAGACGGTGTACGGTGCGGTGCGCCAAGCGCTCGAACGAGCCTTCGGCGCCGAATGGATTGCAGAAGCTGATGCTGTTTCGATGTCCATCACTGGTGCGGAGGAGCGATGCCGAAACTCAAGCTAACCCTTGCACCAAAACTGCAGCAGACGCTCACGCCGCAGCAGATTCAGTACCTCAAGCTCCTGCAGCTGCCGACACTGCAACTGGAGCAGTACGTCAAGCAGGAGCTCGAGGAGAACCCAATGCTGGAGGAAATCTCCGATGACCTCGAACAGCTGAGCTGGACAGAGCGCGTCCCCGAACCGGATGCTCTCGTGCCGAGTACGGAGTACGATGAGCGTAGCTTGCCCGCTAGCGGCAGCCCAGGCGAGGGTGAGTTTGAGCCGGCTGTGCTTAGCAGCGAGGCCGACGAGCAGTACTCGCCGGATTCCGATCGCGAGACGATGTTCGATTACTTTGCTGAGCATTGGCGCGAGTCGGACTCTCCTCGTCGGGGTGACGATGACGACGATGACGGCGAGCCATTTATCCAGCGCATCCGTGATGTGCCCACGCTCGAAGATGAATTGCTCGAGCAGGTGCAGTTTCTCAATCTGACGCCTGCCGAGCGTATTCTCGCCGAGCAGATCATTGGCAGTCTCGAGCATGACGGATACTTGCGGCGTCCGCTCAAAGAAGTGGTCGCGGAAGCCAACGAACGCATCGCAGAGGCAATCTTCGAGCGTGCCCAGCGGGGAGAACCCACCGACGGTTTGACGCAGGTTCGGCTCAGCGACGCAGAGCGAGTGCTCAAGCACATTCAGATGCTCGAACCCTACGGCTGCGGCAGTCGGAACCTCCAAGAGTGCCTCATTGCCCAGCTCCGGGCATTGCCCGAGCGGAACCGGCATGAAGAGCTTGCACTCCGTGTGCTCACCGATGCATTCGATGATCTGGCGGAAAAGCACTACCCCGATATTGCCGCCAAACTCAAGGTGGGAGAAGATGACCTCCGCCATGCAGTGGAAGTGATCCGCCGTCTCAATCCCAAGCCTGGCTATGGCGAACAATCGTTCGGTGATGCAGCGCTGACGATTGTGCCTGACTTCATCGTCGAACGGGACGAAGAAACTGGTGATCTGCTCGTCTCGCTCAACGACAGCCTGCTGCCGCGGCTGCGGCTCAGTGTCGCCTACCAACAGCTGCGGCGCCAGGCGCAGAAGTCGCTCAACCGCGAAACTCGCCAGTGGCTCCACCGGAAGCAGGAAGATGCAAAATTTCTCCTTGCAGCGCTTCAGCAACGCAAAGTGACGATGCTCAAAGTGATGACAGCAATCGTACACCTGCAACGGCGGTTCTTCGAGGAAGGTCCTTCGGGGCTACGTCCACTCATCTACAAGGACGTTGCTGATGCAACAGGGCTGGATATTTCCACCGTCTGCCGCGTCGTGAGCGGCAAGTACGTTCAAACCGACTACGGCATCTTCGAGCTGCGCTACTTTTTCAGCGAAGCACTTATGACCGATGATGGGGAAGAAGTTTCCACGCGCGTTATCAAAGACCTGATCCGCAAGCTCATCGAGGAAGAGCCGAAAAACAACCCACTCAGCGACGATCGAATCAGCAAAGAACTCAAAAAGCGCGGGTACAACGTGGCGCGGCGAACGGTCGCCAAATACCGCGAGCAGATGAAGATCCCAATTGCTCGGCTCCGACGCGGGCTCTAACGATGGCTCTGCGCTATACCCCACCGCAGCTGACCACGGCACAGCGTCGCGCTGTCACAGAGCCAGGGCCGCTCATTGTTTCTGCCAGTGCAGGTTCGGGCAAAACACGCGTGCTAGTTGAGCGCTATGTGCGAGTACTGCTCGACGGTGGCGTTGACGTTCGCCGTGTTGTAGCGCTGACGTTCACGCGAAAAGCCGCTGCCGAAATGCTCGAGCGAGTTGCAACGCGGCTCGATCGCCTCTTTGCAGAAGCCAAGCATCCCGATGAACTGTTACAACTGCGCTCCCTCCGTGAGCGACTGGTGAGCGCAAGTATTTCCACCTTCCACAGCTACTGCAGCAGTTTGCTTCGTCGGTTCCCGATCGAGGCAAAAGTCCCGCCCGTCTTCGGTGAGCTGAGCGCTGCCGATCGTCTTCAACTGCGGCGGCGAGCAATCCGTGTGATCGTCGAACAGTGGCTCAGCAACCAACGTCGTAACGAACTCGCCGAGCTGATTCGAGTCTTTGGTGGTTCCTACCAAGCACTCGAACGCAGTCTCGAACGTATGCTGAGCAGCCCATCGCATTTGATCAGCAACTATTCGGTCCCATCGCTCCAAGACCAACTGCACAGCGTGATCGGCTCGCTAGCCATGCAGCTTGTGCACTTCTGGCAAGAGTTGCTTGGTCGGGCTGGTAGCGATGCAGCAGAAGAGTGTGCGGACGTTATCGCGTCTGCACGGCAGGTGCTCCGCGCAGGATTTGCGTTCGGCAGCGACAGCAATGACGCACTCCGACGAGCACTCGAGACATTCCACACAAAGGATGGAACACTACGCGCCAAATGGAAACGCATCGTTGACGAACGCAAGGCGCGCTCTGCAAAACAGCTGGCTGAAGCTGTTCGGCACGCGCTCGATGCTGACCTTGTAACTGAGCAGCGCGCTCAGCGAGCAGCAACGATTCTCGTTGAGCTCGCGCATGCTGCACTCGAGGTGATGGATGCCGAGAAAACCGATCTGGCAGCGTTCGAGCCGGATGACCTCCAGCGCCGTGCATTAGCGCTTCTGGACAACGATAGCGTGCGCTCAAGACTCCGCTGGGAAATCGAGCACATCCTTGTTGACGAATTCCAAGACACCGACCCGATTGAGTACGATCTTTTGCAGCGGCTTGTGCCATTGCACGATCACACAACAGACGCCCCTGAACTGTTTATCGTTGGCGATCCAAAGCAGAGCATCTACGGCTTCCGCGGAGCAGACGTCCGAGTCTTCGAGCGTGCGCGAGAAGACATCGTCGCGGCGGCTGGTGCAGGACACGACATCCACCTTCAGACGTCCTTCCGCATGACGCCGGAGCTTGTCGCGCTGGTCAATGCAGTCATGCAGAAGGCAATGCCAGAGCAGACCAGCGGCTACGAGGTCGGCTATGAAGAGCTCTGCACAGCGCGTGCCATTGAGACGTGCCCTCCCAGCTCGCTTGCGCTCCTGGTCGGGCGGGATGCAATCGCGACAGCAACGCTCGTTGCCCGGCATATTGCGCGCATCACCTCCACCGCTGAGCAGCAACGGTCAGTTTGGGATGAACGTTTGCCTGGAGCTCAAGGGAGGCAGGGTGGAGTTCGGGGTGCGCTCTACCGTGACATTGCGATCCTTGCGCGCAAAGGCTCGACGCTTGCTGCATACGTCCAGGCGCTCCGCGCTGCTGGTATTCCGTTCCGAATCGAGAGCGGTCGGGGATTCTATCAGACGCAGGAAGTGCTCGATGTGCTCTCGTTTCTGCGGCTTGTGCACAATCGTCACGACGATGTTGCGGTTGCGACATTTCTTCGGTCTCCATTTGTTGGCTTGAGCGATTCCGAGCTTGTGCAGATTGCAACACGGGGCCGGCAGCAAGCATCACTGTTTGAGCGCTTTGCCACGTTAGCTCAGAGCACCGATGCACCGCCGCGAATTGCCGCCGCCTATTCGATGCTTGCGCAGCTGCTGCCGATCGCCACTCGACTGCCTCCGACGATGCTTGTTCGCTTGCTCGTGCGTCGGACGCAGTGGTACCAAAACGTTTGGAGCTCGCCGCGCGCAGAGCAGATTATCGCGAACGTGGAAAAGTTACTCGAAGCTGCGCGGCAGTTCGAGCAGCAGGGATTCCGGAACCTGCTCGATTTTGTCGAGGAGCTCGACAGTCTCCGCCTTGTTGCCGACACTGAATCGGAAGCCGCCGTCATCAGCGACGATAACGTTGTCACGCTCATGACAATTCACGCTGCCAAAGGGCTGGAGTTCCCAATCGTGTACGTAGTCGGTGCCGAGCAGCTCACGAGCGGCCGACCAGAGCCTCTTGCGATCACAGAGGAGTTGGGGGTGACGATCGCATCGGTTGAGGGCAGGGAAACACTTGGGGGAACGCTGGCGCGGCAGATTCTTCGCCAGCGAGAGCAAGCAGAAGAGCGCCGTCTGCTCTACGTGGCATTGACGCGTGCAAAAGACCACCTCTTCATTGCAGGCACAGTCGAGCCGCCCGACTCTGATAGGACCAACAGGCCACTGCCAAGTGAGAGCTTCTTGGGAATCATTAGCCAGGCGCTGGGCATCGAGTGGGAATCCAGCTATGGCGTCCGATCGGTGCAGCTACAGGGTCTTGTCCGTGCGTTCCCAGAAGAAGCTCCGCGGCAGGTTGATGCGTCCATCGAAATCATCTACGACTTGCCAGAAGTCAGCGCCTCTGCTGGTACACCCGAGCAGCAGCCGACCGTCCCTGTGATGACCGATGCAGTTGCGAGCACAATTTGCGGGGAGATCGTCTCTGCTTCTCAACTGCTGCTCTTCGAGCAATCGCCGAAGGACTACTACCGCATCTACCGCTGTGGCTTGCCTGCGCGAGAGGACCAGTGGCAGCGTGCACTGGCACGCTTAGAGCGCGAGGAAGAGGTTGTTGGCACCCTTGCGGGGCAGATCATCCACCGCGGACTCGAATACGTGATTGCAGGGGAGCTCTCTGTTGATGCTGCGATCGAGCGTGCACTTGCCGACTATCGCAGCTCTGCGCACGAGAATCTCCGGCAGCGAGCTACCCAGGAGGTTCGAGCAACGATGGAATTTCTCGAACGGAACGGATTACTCAGCAGCACATCTGGCGCGCTCATCGAGCAACCGATCATCATGCCGCTCGGCGAGCATTTCCTCTACGGTGTGCCCGATGTGCTCATTGAAACGGCCATGGGGTGGGAGATTTGGGATTGGAAGACAAATCGTCGCGACGAGCGCTCAGCGGAAGATTGGCTTGTGTACTACCACACGCAGCTGGAAGTTTACGGACTCCTTGCAGCGTCGGCATTCCCTTTGCAAGAGCAGTTTACTGTGCGGCTCATTTTGACTCGGCCACCAGTAGCGATGGTGCATCGCACCCTCCGTCGCGCCGAGCTTGATGCAGCGCGCGCCCGGATCACGTCGCTCGTCGAGGGCATTGTCCGCACTGCTGCTGAGCCGTGCCCACTGCGTTGAGGGAATGCCGAACGTGTAGATTTGCGCACCAGTTCCCACAATCAGACACGTCGGAGTGATGAAGGTTATTGGCGTCCTCTTTGGGATGGAGCAGACATTCCCTCCAGCGCTCGTCGAGCGAATCAATAGCATGCACGAAGCGGATGTACGTGCCGAGTTCGTCAGGGTTGGAGCAATCGAGATGGATGCGCTGCTCGACTACGATGTAATCCTCGACCGGATTTCTCACGACATCCCATTCTACCGCTCGATGCTAAAAGTTGCAGCGCTTGGCGGCACAGTCGTCGTCAACAATCCCTTCTGGTGGAGCGCCGACGATAAGTTTTTCAACTACGCACTGATGACACGGATAGGTGTGCCGATTCCGCGGACCGTGCTCTTGCCGCACAAGCAGCATCCGCCGGGAACGACATCGGAGTCCATGCGCAACTTGGTGTATCCACTCGATTGGGATACAATCTTTGCGTACGTGGGATTCCCAGCGTTCTTGAAGCCACATGCAGGAGGCGGCTGGAAGCACGTCTACAAAGTACACTCGCCGGAGGAGTTCTTTGCAGCCTACGACCAAACAGGCGATCTCTGCATGGTGTTGCAGCAAGCGGTAGAGTTCACCGAATACTACCGGTGTTACTGTATCGGACGGCGATGGGTGCGCGTAATGCCCTATGAGCCGCGCAACCCGCACCACGAGCGGTATCGAGCCTCGTGGACGCCAACGATAGAGCGACTGGCGCAGATCGAGGATCTTACGCTGAAAATTTGCACAGCACTGGGCTACGACTTCAACACCGTCGAGTTTGCAGTTTCGGACGATGTCCCCTACGCGATTGATTTTCTCAACCCCGCGCCCGATGCGGAGCGAAGCTCGGTGCAGGAGGAGAACTTTGAATGGGTTGTGCAAACAACGGCGGAATATTTGGTCGAGCTTGCACGGCGGGGACGAAAAGTGCCCACGCAGTATACCTGGAGCGAATTTATCGGCAAGCGGAAACGTCCATGAGCCAACCCGTGGAGCGGCCACGACGCGTCATTGTCACCAACCGTAAGGCGCAGCATCTCTACCACATCCTGCACCGTGTGGAAGCGGGGATTGTCCTGCAGGGGAGCGAGGTGAAATCACTGCGCGAGGGTAAGGTCAATCTGACGGATGCCTATGCAGCCTTCCGCGATAAAGACAAGCTCGAGCTGTGGTTACTCAATCTGCACATTGCGCCATATTCCCATGGCTCGTATGCTAATCATCTGCCGACACGCCCGCGGAAATTGCTCTTGCACCGGCGAGAGCTTGTGCGGCTCCGCTCGATGGTTGAAGAAAAAGGAATGACCATCGTTCCGCTCCAGTTGTACTTCTCCGGCCCGTTTGTGAAGGTCGAGCTTGGTGTCGTGCGCGGGAAAAAACTCTACGATCGGCGGGAGGACATCAAAGCGCGTGACGCGGAGCGGGCGATGCGACGTGCCGCGTCATCAGAATAAAGGGCGGGCAACGGGATTCGAACCCGCGACCCCCAGAGCCACAATCTGGTGCTCTAACCAGCTGAGCTATGCCCGCCAGCGTGCGGGGCAAAAATACGGACTAACGCACCAGCGGGATCTCCAGAAGGGCACTCAGCCGAAGCCGGCGGATTTTCCGCTGCTGTCCTTGGTCGCCCGATACCACGAAGTGTTGCGCAGTAAGCTTGAGTACAACGGCGTGGTTACTATTTCGCCATAGCCGAACAATGCAGAACACCGAATCGCGAAGCTCCGGTGGGATTTCGGGGCTGGTCGAGGAGAGTTTGCTTGGACGATAGAACCATCTATCCATTCCTGGCTCGCGGAAGTAGAAGACAGCTTCTCCCCGGAAGAGCCGCCTTTCGCCGCGATCGAGGTAGATCTCAGCCGTACTATCAAGCTCGAGCGTAAAGCGACGCACGCGCAGTTCGAGTGTATCGCGCCAGCTTTTCGCTTTCGGAATCAAGCTCAAACGCAAGCGGAGGATGCGGCCGTGCACGGTATCGAGCACAATCGAGCTTCGATCGTCCTGTCGCGACCACAGCTCCTCTGGAGCATTTGCCAGGGCATAATCATACTCTTGCCCATCGCCACCAGTAAGGAAGCGGTCATCACCAGAGGCTTCATCGAGATGCTCTGGCAAAATTGTACGCTCGATGGGCTTGGGGTTTTCGACGACGGGTTCGGTAACACTGCCTGGATCGGCACAGCTCCAGAGTGCTATCGAAAGTACAGACAAGAACAACAACCGTGTCTTCATTGCTGCAATCCTAAAAACGGAACATGATTCCATACGTGATGCCCACATTCGGCGTCAGGTATGGCGTGGACTGATAGACGTACCGCATCAACGCACCTTCCAAGCCGAGCATGACACCAACCGAAGGAGCAGGGCGATATACCACACCAGCTGTTGCTCGACCGAGCAGACCGAATTCTGTTGCACCCACCCCCAGCTGCGCAAATGGCTCCCACTGGGGTCCAAGCTGTGTACGGTACTGGTAGCTGGCGACGCCCCAGAGCAATGCTGGGTACGCTTCGTAGCGTAGGCGTGTGTCTTCCTGGTAGCCGTAGAACTGCATCGCAAACGGTTCGCGGCCCACTTCGATACCGACGGCGTGGTGGTCGCTGAGCGTGTAGAAGAGCCCAACGGCACTGGTGCTCAGCGCGGAGCTGCGGTCCGGCTGCTGTGGGACGGTAACGAGCGAGCTTGTCGCTAACCCACGGAGCAGGAGTCGGAACTGAGGATAGTGCTCGTACGTGGGGAGCAGTGGCGTTTGCGCCGACTGTTCAATGGCTACGTCGCGCGGTGACTGCGATTGCTCGGAACGGCGGATTGTATATGGCGCGGCTGTAAAGCGGATTGGCTGGACATCATCCAAGAGCGCCAGCTCCTGCTGGTGCTGCGATGGTTGGACTGCGGGCGTTGTTGCTGTTGCTGGAGGAGTTGCGTGCTCTGGGGTAGCTGCGTTTGCCTCTTCTGCGCGTGCGGTGCTCGGAATACCAGGCAGATAGACTGTCCGTGTGCGGTAGACAATACGTTCAACGACCGTTGTTTCCGGTGTTGGTTGTTGGGGAGGAATTTGTTGCTGTGCAACTGGCGGAGGTGTCGGCGGAGTTGACAGCAGCGTCATTGCCAGCCATGTGAGAGCACCACCAGCAATCGCACTTGCAACCGGGAGCCAAAGCCGGCGCAAGAGACTTGCACCAATGCTTCCACCCATTCCGATGCCCAGGCCTTGGAAGATGGCCGCGGTCGTGCCGAGCGGTGGCACAAGCGCCACAAGATCATTGCGTGCTGCTCGGCGTAGAGCGAGCAGTTCGCGCATTTCCTGACGCAGGTCTGCATGCGTGGCTAGTGCGCTGAAGAGCGGCTCCTCGAGCGCGGGCTCCAGCTCGCCATCGAGATATGCCGAAAGCCATTCGGAGTATTGCTCGGTGTAGTCCATTTGATCATTCATCAGTGGTGTTCATATCCTCGGTTCGATCAGAAAAGTATGGTGCCAAAATGGCGCGGAGTTTCTGCCGCGCACGGAACGCTCGGACCCTGACTACATCCGCACTAACGCCAGTCATCGCACCAATTTCTGCGTACGAAAGTCCTTCGTACTCGTGGAGCACAAAGGCTTCGCGATATTCCAAGGGGAGTAGCTCCAGGGCGCGGGCAAGGAGCTCTGCCAGTTCATCGTTTTCATAGGGCTGCTCACGGGTAATGCTGTGGTAGTCTTCCAACTCAAGTGTCGGTCGAGCGCTCCGCTTGATGTTGAGGCAGACGTTCCGTGCAATGCGGAGGAGAAACGCCGGTACGTTGGTCATTGTCCGCGTTGGGTCAGCGGTCGAATAGAACCGCATGAACGCTTCTTGGAAGGCGTCCTTAGCGACGTCGTCATCGCCCATGATGCGGCGGCAGTAGGCATAAACCCGCGGTGCATGGCGGTGGTAGAGTTCGGTAAATGCCGCATCGCGCTCGCGCTTGGAGTAGCGCTCTGTGTCACTCATCCGCGCGTAGAGCTCGGCATCGCTCAAGGCGCCAGTATCACTCATCAAGCCAACAGGATCGGTTTGCGAATGCAATAACGAAACTACAGCCAAGGGTGTAACAGGTGTCAAAAAGTTTGGTTGCTTGTTGTTACCATTTGCTCCCAGCCCATGTTACTGCTGTCGAGCTTGGGAAATTCCCACTGGATTGTTCCACAATATGTGAGGTTGTTCGATGACACTCCGCATTGCTCTTGCTACAGCGCTGGTGCTTGCCAGTAGCGTGTTTGCTGCTGCGCCCAGCAAACCGCGTGAGTTTTCTGCCACAGGTGCATACACCGATACACCCGGGCAGTATAAGGCGCTTCTTTCATGGCTTCCGAGCGAGTGGGAGCAGGAAACAAGTCGTCCGACGGGGTATTACGTTTACCGTGCCACAGGCGCAACGGAAGACCTCTCGCAGTACAGCCGTATTGCGACAGTCCCTGCCGGCTCGCAGGATCCGCAGGTGTACACGTACACGGATCATCCGCTCGACTCCGGGACGTACTCGTACTACGTCACCGCGTACAACAGCGATGGAGAAAGCCCGCGTACGCCTATTCGCGTTGTTACTGTTCCTCCGAACTCGCCACCGAATTCCTTGCTCCGCTTTGTTTCCCAACCACCAACGAAAGGGCAGGTCGGCGTGGGGTATCGCTACCAAGCGCGCGCCGAAACGCCACTCCAAGGTGTTACGATTCGCTATCAGCTTGTCAGCGGCCCTGATGGCATGAGCATTGACCAGAGCACGGGGCTGCTTACGTGGACGCCTCAGCGTGCCGGAGAATATCGCGTCGTTATCAAGGCGACTATCGAGGTACAGGGTCAAGTGATCTCGGCGATGCAGGATTGGACGATCGTTGTCGGCCAGGAGGAAGAGCATGACGGTTGTGTCCTTGTCGAAGGCATCGTCCGTGATACCAGTGGCGAACCTGTTTCATCTGGCGTCGTGATAGCGTACCGTGCAGTGACGCGGGAAAATCAAACAGTGTGGGTGCAGGCAGGGAAAGCAGAAGTTGGAGATCTTGGGACCTTCCACCTGCGCCTTGGGGCTGGGCAGTACAAGTTTGTAACAGAAGGGCGTGGCTACCGAGCCTCGTGGTACGAAAACAGCAATACTGCCGATAGTGCGACTATCGTGACGCTTGAGTGTGGAGCAGATTCGGTCCTCGAACTGGTGTTCGTTGTCACCCCACGCGAAGCGGAGCACTTCTTCACTGTCAGCGGACGGGTAACATCGCGTGAGTCTGGCAGTGGTGTCGCTGCATGGGTGAAATTCATGGCGACGATCAATCACCACGATGAGCATGCCGATGATGACGGGCAGCAGGATCTCACCTTCACTGCCGAAACCAATGCCGAGGGATACTACGAAATCCGCTTATCGAATCGCTACACGTACATCGCACGGGCGATTCCACGCAGTGATGCGTATCTGCCGCTCTACTACGATGGTACCAGCAACATTGCTGAAGCGACTCAGATCACACTTAGCTCCAATCGCGATGGAGTAAATTTTGCATTGCCAAATCGGCCAGCGTATACCGGAGGGTTCGGCGGACAACTAGTGGACTCAGCCGGTAACGGTGTGGCAGGATGGGCAATTGCCTGCCGTATTCTGACAAATAGCAACGAGCGAGGTGATCGCATCCGGCGATTCCGTACCGTCGAGACAGATTCGTTGGGCAACTACCGCTTCAGCGGACTTGAACCGGGAGTGTACGTCGTCCTTGGAATTCCGAAGTCGCGGGACCTTGTCCCAGGGTTTTGTGTGCTCGGTGATTTCGCAACGCTCCGCTGGCGAAACGCTACCCGCATTGAAGTTGGCGATGCGATGCTCTCGGTGCAGTACGTGATCAAGCTCCGCCCGCGCGCGGGTGTGCGTGGCATTGTGCGGCTCGATGGTTGGGTTCGAGGGCGTGGCGAGCGAATCAAGATTGGCTCGGCTGAGCAGGGCGATGTTCCGGTTGCCGGTGCGCTGGTTGCCATTGTCTCAAGTGCAGGGATTGAGGGGTACGCGATTACGCAAGATGATGGCTACTACGCGATTGAGGGATTGGTGCCACTTGTAGGGCAACTCGTTGTGGACCATCCCGACTATGAATCTTCCATCAGCCAAGTTGCGATCGGCAATGGATCAACGCAATCCCAAAACGCAACCTTGGACCCAGCGTCGGTGAGCACTGTCGAACCTGATGCGCTCAGCGCCATCACAGTTGCACCAAACCCAGCATCGAACGCGGTGCATATCGAGCTCGGCACGGGTGCAGGACCTGCACGTATCGAGGTGCTTTCAGTCCTTGGCACGATCGTTGCGGCAACAGAGACAACCGAACCCCACGTTGTGCTTCCCACGGAGGCATTGAGTGCAGGTGTCTATGCAGTGCGGATCACAACTGCAGGTGGGGTGCGCACACAGCCACTTGTCATCGTGCGCTAACAGGTGCGACAGCGACACGCGTTTCATGGTACCCTCACACGAGCGCCGCGTTGGGAAACGCGGCGCTCTTTGTTTTTGAATGCTTGTGTGTACCGAGGTTATGTGGTGATCGTCACGAGCGTGTGCTCGAGGACTGTCAGCGCATCGAGCGAGGTGGTCTTCAGTTGCACATCGGCAGAGTGGAGTGCGTCGAGCGCGCGTTCGATCTCGGCTGGTGTGTACTGGTTGAGCGCGGCTACGTATTCGGGCACAAAAAACGGCGAAACTCCAACGGCACGCCCTAATTCGCTATAGTTCGGCGTCGTAGCCCGTAGCTCAGAAAGCCGCCAGAGAATGAGAAAGTAACGTGCGAGCATCGTTACGATGAGCAGATCCTGCCGCTCAGTGCGTACCATGTAGTGCAAGATCGAGAGCGCGCGGGCACGGTCCTTCTGCCCAAGTGCCCTCTGCAATTCGAAGATGTTGTACACGCGCGAAGCACCGGCAACAGCTAAGACGTGCTCCCGTGTGATGCGACGCTGGGAGCCTGCGTAGAGTATCGTCTTGGCAACTTCATTGGCCAAATCCCGAAGCGATGGTCCCGTCTGCACAACGAGGTATTCGGCGGCCTCGGGTGTGCAGTCGTAGCCATACTGTTTGAAACGTTCGATGACCCATTCAGGAATGCGGCGTTCGGGAAGACGCGGCATCTCCAGCCATGCAGCATGCGTAAGGAGTGCGTTATACGGGAATCGCAGCTTTGCAAGCTTCGCCTCTGCCTTCGAACGTTGCTTCGGATTCGATAGCGCTGCAGCGATGCCCTTCAGCTCTTCGCTCACGACGCGACCATCCGTTGCCATGAGAACGAGAACTGTTGCAGGGGATGGTGACGCCAAGTACTGCAACCAGAGTGCCTGCTCCGCGCTGTTTTTTTTGCCAACTGCCGTCCGATCGAAGCGTCGCACGGTGATCAGTCGCTGCGTGCTCGCCATCGGAAAGGCCTCGGCGCGGCGGACAATCTGCTCGATGGAGAGTTCCTCGCCGTCGAGCAGTTCAATGTCCACCGGATCGGTTCCTTCCTGGCGCATGCGTTCGGCAATCGCGGCAGCTGCCTCTTCGACCAAGAACTCTTCTTCGCCAAAAAAGAAGATGACGCGCGGTAACTGTTTCGCACGGAGAAGCCCGTGCAGTGATTCGACCAGCATCGGGTGACGGATGAAGTGCGACTGCGCAGCGAAGATAGAAAGGGGTGTTGAAATTTCACACCCGGATTTCGTAAATCGCAACGTTGTCGAATGTGGAGGATAGCCAATGGTCCTCGTCTCACTTGTTTCTGCTGTTGTGCTCGCACTGGCGCCATCAGATCAACCCCGCTGGGAGCGCTACATCGAAACTGCTCGTCCCTCGGCGGTTGAGCGCAACCCCAGTATCCCGCCAGTCCTGCTTGCGCAGCGATTCTTCGAGACAGACTTCCTCAATGTGAACCTCATCGAGCCAGAGCAAGATAATTCCCCAATGCAGAACGAATCGAGTATTGCAGTCAATCCGCTCAATCGGCGGCAGCTGATTGCATCGGCGGTAGATTATCGCTCCGGCCAATCAGCGTGGGTGTATGTTTCCAGCGACGGTGGTCGCTCGTGGCAGAACATCCTGCTGGGGAAGCCGAACATTCCGGGATTTACCGCTGGCAACGATCCGTCGGTCGCGTGGGGGCCTGATGGCACTGCATACGTTGTCTATGGCGGATTCAATCGCTCCACGCCCCCAAGCGGTGAAAACGGCGTCTTCCTTGCCCGCTCGACCGATGGTGGGCGATCGTGGCAGGCGCACATTCCCATCATTCTCCACACCGGCACCATGACGGCTGATTCCACCTTCGAGGACAAGTACTACATCACGGTTGACCACGCGGGAAGCTCTCCCTACCGGGGCAGGCTCTACGTTCCGTGGAAGCGGGTCATTGATCGGGATTCTTCGACGCAGATTGTCGTAACCTGGTCCGACGACCGCGGTATGAGCTGGCATCCGCCTGTTCGCGTCGGCCCTGTGCTTCCGGGAACGTCGCTTGATACAACCTTTGGGCAGAGTTTCCCCTTGGCAGCGACCGGACCAAATGGGGAAGTCTACGTGGTCTGGAATTCCGGCACGCAGCGCGGCATTGGCTTTGCCCGCTCGACTGATGGCGGGCGCTCGTGGTCAGAGCCGCGCATTGTGCACACCTACCAGTGGATGGGCGAGACGAAGTTCACCGGCACCCAGTACAACCACACGCTCAAAGGCGGCACACGTGCGGAAACGTACCCTGTGCTTGTGGTCGATACCGTTCCTGGTTCGCCGCGTCGTGGCTGGCTCTACCTTGCGTGGGCTGCCGATCGGGTGCCGAACGTGTACTTTTCTCGCTCGACTGATGGCGGGCGTACGTGGTCAACGCCGAAGATTGTTCACCGCGATACCAGCGGCGATCAGTTCTGGCAGTGGCTTGCGCTCGATGGCACAACGGGGGACCTTGCGCTGATGTGGCTCGATAGCCGCGACGACCCTGATAACCGCTACTCGCGCGTGTACGTTGCCTATTCCAGCGATGGCGGCGATACGTGGTGGGAGCGTCCCGTCAGCGATACCGCGTTCGATATTCGGCGCAACCCCTTCGTTGGTGGAGGTCTTTCGGGGGTGTTTGCCGGTGACTACAATGGCTGTGCCTTCTTCGATGGCACTATCTACCCCTCGAGCGTTGATATGCGGAATGCCGAGCAGAACATCTTCGATAGCGATGTGTACTCTGCGCCCATCGCAGTGCGAGCGCCTGCTCCGGTCCGGAACTTTCGCGCAACAACAGTCGCCGACGATCCCCGACGTATCGAGCTTTCGTGGCAACCGCCGGTGGAGCGGAGCTTTGGGCAGCCTCTCAACCCGAACGAATATCGGATCATCCTCCTGCGCAACGATTCGCTCATCGCGACGCTCCCCGGAGGCACTGCTACGTACACGGACCGCGACTTGCCGCCCTACACGGTACATCGCTATACCGCAATCACCGTCGCAGGCAGCGATAGTTCTGCGCCCCGCTGGGCAACGGGGTACGCTGGCGGTGCACGCAAGCCCGCAGCAGCGACGATCCTTCAAGTCTGGAACGGCCGCCAACCGACGCTCGACGCGACAGCCCGCATTCAACTGCCAGCGCGACGTGCCGATGGGATCACGCCGCTGGTCAATCTTGCGCGCGTTGCACTGCTGCTCGATGGCAGAGAGCAAACGCTGGCCCCCTTGAGTCCTGGCGACACAGGTTCGATCGTGGATATTCCCTTCGCTGCGCCAGAGCGTGGCTATTGGCGAGTGCAAGTCTGCGTCCTCGATGCAGAAGGCAATCGAAGCGATACCAGCGCTGCATTTATCGCATACATCGGGCCGGTGGAGGCACGCTATAGCGATGCCTTCGACGATACGACAATGCGACGGTACCGTGTCGGTGGGGGCTGGGCGCTGACTGATGAGTTTGCGTTTTCTCCTCCCCGAAGCTTGACGGAGTCACCCGGCCGCGTGTATGCGCCGAGCCAGCGAGATACGCTGCTGCTATTCCCCATCCGCGTCGAGCGCGACACGCTGACGATTGCCTTCATGACGGCGGCGTTGGTCGAGGAGCGCGATAGTGCCGTGGTCGAAGTGAGCACCGATGGCAACGTTTGGCAGCGTGTCCTTTCACTGAATCGGTCGCTCTACCCAGAGTGGAGCGATGGCATCCGCAGTCCGGCTGATTGGAAGCTGGCCACTGTGCGTGTTCCGGTGCCGTCGGCGCCGACGGACGTCTTGGTGCGCTTTCGCTTCCGTTCGAACCTCTCCGTTCAAGATGATGGGTGGTTCATTGATGATCTTGTGATCGAGGGTAGTTCGGAGTTGAGCGTCGAGTCGTCTGCTGCGAGCGTTATGCTTTATCCGAACCCGACGAGTGGGATTGTCTTTGTGCAGGATGTGCCCGAGGATGCTACTGTCGAGGTCTTCTCGCCGCTGGGAGAGCGCATTGCGCTACCGAACGTCGAGCGTGTTGGCTCTACACGCATACTCGACTTTGGTACGCTTGCACGAGGGGTGTACACCATTCGTCTTGTTATGCGCAGCAACGTTGAGGTGCTGCGATGTGTTCACCTTGGGCAGTGGTAGCAGGAGGAGATGTTGCTGCGCTCGCCGGAATGCTTGGTAGTGCGGCGCAAATCACTGTAATCGAGGAGTTCAAGCCGAACGCGATGATCGTGGAACGTTGCAGCGTGTGCAGACGGAGGAGTGCAGAAAGAGCTGCGTTTATTTTTGCCTGGGTAGTATCCACCCTGCTTGCACCGTGTGACACTGTTGGCAATCGCAGTACAAACGATGGTGTACGTTCGGCAGTAAGATGAATTAATCGTGAGGAATCTCTTGTGTGTCTTCTGCAAGCGAGAGATGTACAGCGTCCCCGATGCTGAACCGGCTGTTCGTTCTCCTCTCCATACGCCTACAATTGTAACGACGACAGACCCAGCATGGCTACACAGCGATATTCGGTAACGCCGCATCCAATCGAAACCATTTTGACGTGGGTCAAATCGGGAGAGATCGCCATCCCGGAGATTCAGCGTCCGTTTGTCTGGGATACAAGCAAGGTTCGTAACCTCCTCGATTCTCTCTACCAGGGCTATCCGGTGGGCTACCTCATTACGTGGCGAAACCCAACGGTCAAGCTCAAGGATGGCACCTTATCAGCGGGCAAACGCATCTTGATCGACGGGCAGCAGCGGGTCACTGCGCTCATGGCAGCGCTTCTCGGTCGTGAAGTGCTAACGAAAGACTACGAAACAGTCCGCATCCGGATTGCCTTCCACCCACAAGAAGAGCGCTTCGAAGTCTCCAATCCTGCCATTCGCAAGGATGTTGCTTGGCTGCCAGACATCGCTGAAGTGTTCGAGCCAACTACAAGTCTTTTCCAGCTCGTCAGCGACTACTGCGCGAAGAATCCGGGAGTGTCGCAGGACGCCGTCTTTACCACCATTGAAAAACTCCGCAAGATTATCAACAACCATGTTGGAGTTATCGAGCTTGCCGGGGACCTCGATATCGAGACCGTCACCGAAATCTTTATCCGCGTAAACTCGGCTGGCATGGAGCTTTCCCAAGCAGACTTTGCCATGTCCAAAATCGCGGTCAATGAGACCTACGGTGGCAATCTCCTTCGCAGGGCGATTGACTACTTCTGCCATCTCGCCGTTGCGCCTGAGTTTCTGGAGACCATCGAAAAAAATGACAAAGAATTCGCGTCCTCTGAGTTTTTCCACCAGATGCGGTGGCTCAGAGATGTCAACGACGACCTCTACGATCCAACCTACACCGACATGCTGCGTGTGGCATTTACATCGGAGTTCAAGCGCGGCAGGCTGCAAGACTTGGTGGCGCTGCTATCGGGCCGGAATTTCGAGACCAAGGAGTATGAGGAAGCGATCGCTGAAGAATCCTTCCGCCGTCTCAAAAAGGGCATCCTCGCCTTCATCAACCAGACGCACTTTGAGCGGTTCACCATGATTCTCCGCTCGGCCGGCTTCGTAACGAGCGACGTAATTGGTGGTCACAACGCGATCAACTTCGCCTATATCCTCTACCTGCGTGGACGAGCCGAAGGGATGCCACCGGCTGATCTTGAACGGCTTGTACGGCGCTGGTACGCCATGTCAGTGTTGCGCGGGCGTTATACCAGCAGCCCTGATTCGGCCTTCGACTTCGATATCCGTCAAATCGAGGAGCGAGGCCTGGCCAGCTATTGCGAATCGGTCATCGAAAATGAACTTCCTGATAGCTTCTGGACTGGGATGCTTCCGCAGCTGATGGATACTTCATCTGCCCAGAGCCCGTACTTCCTCGCGTATCAGGCTGCGCAGGTGAAGCTCGGCGACAAAGGGTTTCTGTCGCGTGATATTACCGTGCGCGACCTGCTGATGAATCGCAGCGATGTGCATCACGTCTATCCGAAGAACTATTTGAAGGCGCAGGGCTTTTCCCGCGGGCGGTACAATCAGATCGCCAACTTCGTGCTCGCGCAAAGTGAAATCAATATCGCCATTGGTGACAAGCCGCCGCAGCGGTACTTCGAAGAGCTCGTCGAGCAATGTAGCGGTGGCAAGAAAAAGTACGGTGGTATCACTGACATGTCAGAACTCAGGGCAAATCTGCGCATGCACTCTCTGCCCGAATCGTTGCTCGACGGGGAGATCCCGCCATACTACGAATTTTTGGAAAGACGTCGGTCCCTTATGGCACAGAAGATCAAAACGTGGTTTGAATCACTGTGATGAGTACACGAAAGCCCCTTCCACACGGAATATCCTGTTGCAGTGAACGGCATGCTGCCGCACATCCACCGCAAACCCATATCAACCCTGGCAACTCCGGTTATGGGAAGACGCGCAATGCCTGAACTTGAGAATCCTAACCGCACGTCACTTAGCAGTCAGGTAAGCACCACTACTCGACTCGCACCGCCAACGCGCGATACCCAGCACCACACGCTTGCTTGACATTCGCACGCTCGCACGAGGTGCGGGCTACGTTCGTCTTGTCACGTGCAGCAACGTTGAGGTGCTGCGATGTGTTCACCTTGGGCAGTGGTAGCCATGGAAGAGCGTACCGAGCTTGTTACGACGCTTGGTGATGAAGAGCTCATCGCCGAGATTGCCCGCCTCAAGCGCGAGAAGAATGCGGTAATCTTGGCGCACTACTACCAGTACTCGGAAATCCAGGATTTAGCCGACTTCATCGGCGATAGCCTCGAACTCTCCCGCCGAGCGCAGGAAACGACCGCCGACGTGATTGTCTTCTGCGGCGTCCACTTCATGGCAGAGACGGCGAAAATTCTCAACCCCAGCAAACGAGTGCTCATCCCAGACGTCAATGCAGGATGCTCGCTCGCCGAGAGTGCTCCAGCCGAAGAATATCGCCGAGTGCGCGAGGAACTCCGCCAACAGTACCCCAACCATGTTGCGATAACCTACATCAACTGCAGCGCAGAAGTCAAAGCACTCAGCGACATCATCTGCACAAGCAGCAACGCCGAGCGTATCATCCGCAGTGTGCCGGACGATGTGCCAATCCTCTTTGCTCCTGATCGCAACTTAGGCAAATACCTGCAACGGAAGACCGGCCGGCCGATGATTCTCTGGAATGGTACGTGCATCGTCCACCAAAGCTTCAGTATTCGCCGCATCGAAGAGCAACTTGCCGAGCATCCCGACGCCGAACTCATCGCCCATCCAGAATGCGAGGATGTCGTCCTCGAGCGTGCGGACTTTATTGGCTCGACCAGCGCTCTGCTCCGCTATGTCGCCACCTCGCCGCGGCAGACGTTCATCGTCGCCACTGAGCCGGGGATCATCCACCAAATGGAAAAGGCAGCGCCATCGAAGCGGCTGATTGCCGCACTCCCAGAGCAAGAAGGCTGCCGGTGCAGCGAGTGCCCCTACATGAAGCTCAACACGCTCGAAAAGCTCTATCGCTGCCTCCTGACCGGGGAACCGGAAGTGCGGCTCGATCCCGACCTCATCGAGCGCGCCCGACGTCCACTGGAGCGTATGCTGGAGCTCTCGAAGCCATGAGCGCTGCGCGTTGACGCAGAGCAAGCCACGCCAGCATCCGTGACCTCAACGTCCGGCTGCCGCATCGCGAAAGGAGAGGTGCGCTCTACATCAACGGTTCATCCCCACCGACATTCCATGTACATTCTCCCTGCGTTTCCTAAGTGATTCGCACGTGCCGGCATTTGCTCTAGGGCAGTGGGACCTGGGGGATTCGAACCCCCAACCAACGGATTATGAGTCCGCTGCTCTGACCGTTGAGCTAAGGTCCCATCCAGCGATTGGCCTGCTACTCGCTGCGGAACAGACCGATGAACACACCAAAACCCACAACAAAGCCACGTGCGGTAAGGCCCGATGGGACGTTGTTGACCGTCGTGATGCTGTTTTCTTGCCATGTGCCCATTGCGGTGACGCTGTAGCCTCCCCATGCACGAACAGCTGCGTACCCACTGACCGCATACTCGACAGCAAGTGTCGGGCGCACCAGCCAGAACGGTGCCGCAAGTGTACTGGTGACAGCCCGTCCTAAGTTACCGTTGGCGTTGGGCCAGTCGGCGCTGCTTGGGCCGCTGGTATGCTCGAACTGGAGCGTCCCTCGGCCGAGATATACCCCAGGCGCCACAATGAGCCCTCGCAGGAGAGGGAAGGCGTAGTCAAGTTGCAGCGCTGCGCTCGAAAGCGAGAGTGCAGCTCGATGCTGGCTGCCTCCCATGCTTTCCGTGTGCGTTTGCGAGCCGCTGAGTGCCTCGAATCCAACCCGGAGGTTGCCAACCAAGCTCAACGTCAGAAATGCATTGATGCCGCTGGTGAAAATGGGTGCCGTGTAGTCGCCGTGCATCGCGTACGGCATGACAAGATTGGTGCTAATATCCTTGGCAGGGTAGAACCAAAAACCGCCGACGTACCCTGCACCGATGCCGAAGTATGCCGAGCTGGATTGTTTATCCTGCAGCTCCTCGAACGTGATTTCACCGAGCTGGTCGCCGCCCTGCTGAGCCAGGACCGATCCAGCAAGGAAAAAGCCAATGGCAGTCGCCGCCAGAAGATGTCGCATGATGTCTTCACTGCAAGTGTGAGTTGATACCACAAAACTACGGCGCCACAAGCCGCACAGCCTCGTAGATGAGCAGCTTCAAGTACGCTGTCTCGGGCATGGGAGCATAGATCGGATGGCAAGGGGACTGCATTCCCCGTGCGATGAGCCGAATGCGGCACCCAGCGCGCTGCGCCTCGCGGGCGACGACATCAGCGAGCATCGCCTCGCTGATATGGTGCGAACAGCTTGCTGTCACGAGAATACCGCCATCGCCGAGTAACTGCAGCGCTCGGCGATTGATCTCCGCATAGCCGCGGAGAGCGCTCGGGATGTGCTGCTTGGTCTTGGCGAACGCGGGCGGATCGAGAATAACCATATCCCACTGCTCCCTTCGAGCAACTGCGGCTTTCAGAAACTCAAAGACATCTGCCTGGACGAATCGGCAGCGATCGGCAACACCGTTGAGTGCAGCGTTGCGTTGCGCCAAGGCAAGTGCGGCATCGGAGCTATCAACGCCGACCACCTCGGTAGCGCCACTCTGAGCGCAGTGCAGGGCAAAGCCGCCCTGGTGCGTGAAGCAATCGAGCACCCGTCGCCCGCGGGCAAAACGCGCAACGAGCTCGTAGTTCGCACGCTGATCGAGGTAGAGCCCTGTCTTTTGCCCACCGAGGATGTCCACGTGCATGCGAATGCTCCCAATGGCAAGCTCGATGCGATCGGGCACGCTTCCCCAGAGAATCGCTTCCTGCCGTGGCAGCCCTTCTTTCTCACGAAGAACGGAATCATTTTTTGCTACAATTCCGCGTACCGAAGGGAGCACCTGCCGTATCGCCGAAATGATCAGTGACGAGCGGCGGTCCATGCCAGCTGAAAGGTACTGCACCGCAACGACATCCCCATAGCGGTCCACGACAAGGCCAGGGAGGAAATCTGCCTCACCAAAGGCAAGCCGGTACACGGTGCTCTCGCCGTAGAACGCGCGTCGGAGTGTCAGCGCACGCTCCAGGCGGGCAACGAAAAAATCTTCGTTGACTGCGTTATCCCAGAGCAGCAGCCGAACGGCAATCTTGCTTGTTGGGTGGTAGAACCCGATGCCGAGATTGTAGCCATACGACGTCTCCACGCGGACGAGCGATCCAGCCTCGAGCGAAGGAAGTGGTGGCTCGAGTTCATCGTGGTACACCCACAGATGTCCGTGACGGATGCGATGGTGCTCGCCGGGGCGAAGTCGAAGCAGGGGAAGCTCATTCATGCTGCAAAACTACCGGCGCGTGCGATGGAAGGATGGCAAAGCATCCAGTGCTTAGTTCCCCTGCCGCACTGAGCGGATGCTGCCAACAGCTGCAAACGCAAGCATCAGTACAACGGCAGCGGTAACGACATGGCCAAACGTTACTGAGCCGGTGAGCATCCGACCGAATGCTCCAATGGCTGTTGGAGCAGTCACAGCAAGCAGCGTAACGTTGATACCCAGCGCGATGCTCCGCATACGTCGGCTATCAGAGCTGGATACAGAGAGCACCGCCAATGCAAATTGCAGCAACCCGCCCACGATCGCCGCAAGGAGAACGGTCAGCGGCACAAACGGTTGCTCTTCGATTGGTGCACGCTCAAGACCAGTAAACGCCATTCCCCCAAGGAGCACAAGCAGAAAGCCTCTGGCCAGGTGCGTGCGAATCATCGTTCGGTCGTGTTTGGTTTGTGCAGGTAGATGTGCGATATTTGCACCGGTTGTTGGACGCTTCAATGGGCAAAACTATGAAGACGCTCGGCGTTGCTCTCCTGTTGATCGTAGTAGCAGTTGGCTGTAGTGAGTCCCCGACGGAGTACGTTGCGGAAGAATTCACCGTTTCCCAAATCGCTCGCCAGCCCGGCTATGCCTGGTTTCTCCAGGAAAAGGACAGCTACCAGCCCGATCCCGCGCTTGTTGCGCAGATCCAAGCAAAGCTCGGCTCGCTCGATTCTTGTTACCTTTTCGTCAATCCTTCCTGTAGCTGCAACGGAACGCAGAAGCACTTCCCGCACTTTGTTCGCTGCATGGAGCTCGCTGGCTTCAGCGATAGTAAGATTGCGATCATTTCGATGCGCACAGCCTCGACCAAGCATGCGTACGTGGCGCGGTTCCACGTGCAGCGATTGCCAACGTTTTTCTTGGTGCTCAGTGGGGGGAGCACTCGCACGATTGAGCCTCCCGATGATCCGAACGCACGAATCGAAGAGCTCATTGTCCAAGCATTGAACGGGCAATGAACATGCAGCAGTACTGGCTCGTCAAGAGCGACCCAGAAGAGTATTCGCTCGCCGATTTAGAGCGCGAGGGCACGACTGCATGGACAGGTGTGCGGAACTACCAAGCGCGCAACTATCTCCGCCAGATGCGGGTCGGCGATCGCGTCGTCGTGTACCATAGCGGCGACGAGCGAGCAGCAGTGGGAGTTGCCCGCGTTGCGAAGGCGGCATATCCTGACCCGACGGCAGAAGGGGATTGGGACTGCGTTGATCTTTCCTTTGAGCGCTGGTTCGGCCGCCCTGTATCGCTTGCGACGATCAAAGCGACACCAGCGCTTGGCTCGATGGTGCTGCTTAGGCAAGCGCGCCTGTCGGTTATGCCTCTGACGGCGGAAGAATATCGAGCGTTGCTCGATCTGGCCAAGGGGTAGCAGCCTCTGGCGGTGTCCAGATACGTGCAACGCTGCCGCCAGAAAGCTCGACGATCATGTCGGCGTCGGCGACTGAAGCAGGGCGATGCGCAATCGTCAGGACGGTAACGTCTCGGCAGGCATGGCGCAGCGTGTGACGAATCGCAGCATCACTGAGCACGTCAATACTCGCGGTTGCCTCGTCGAGCACGATTACTTTCGCGTTGACCAGCAGCGCCCGTGCAAGGCAGAGAAGCTGGCGTTGCCCTTGGCTAAGATTGCCGCCTTGCTCGCCGATCGGGGCATCAAGCCCGCCCATCGCCTCGATTGTATCGGACAGACCAACCATCTCCAGCGCGTGCCACAGTTGCCGATCCGAGCAGCGCCCCCACCGATCGAGATTGCTCCGAATTGTGCCGAGCAGAAGAATTGGATCCTGCGGAACAACGCTGAGTGCAGTCCGAAGCCGCTCAAGCGGAATGCGACAGTGCTCGATTCCACCGATGAGAACGCGTCCGCGCTCTGGTTCGACAAATCGGAAGAGCGCCTGGAAGAGCGTGCTTTTCCCAGAGCCTGTTCGCCCAACGATTCCAACGTGCGCGCCAGCAGGAATCTCGATGCTCACGTCGCGGAGAACCCACGGCAAGTGCGGTGCATAGCGCACCCAGACGCGGTCGAATGTGATCGCTGCGCCACGATCGGTGGAGGAAGGCGTATCAATCCACGGCGCTGATGGTTGGAGCGGAGGCGGGCAGGTTACGTCCGGTTCTGGCTGGACGCTCCCAAGTGCGTGGACACGTTCGAGCGAGGTCATGCGCGACTCGACTTCGCTGAAGGCGCGCACGCACCAGTTCAAGTTTCCCCAGAATGTGATCGTGTACGTGAGCACAACGCCGGCGATGCCCGCGCTCAGCGAGCCGCTTGCGACCATCGCTACCAGAACGATCGCCGTTACCAACGCAATGACACTGCTGACCAGCGGTGCGCGTGCCGAGAACCAACGGTTGATCAAAATGTTGCTCCAGTACATCCGCAGGTAGTGGCGCATTGCACGATCGAATCGGTCCAGGAATGACCGCTGCTGCGCAAATGCTCGAATCGTGAGCAGACCGCTGAGCGTCTCCTTGAACAAGGCATAGCGCGGGGAGCGCGCAATGCTCTCGAATCGTTTGGCTTCGCGAGCAACACGGCGGTAGTCGCGCTGGATGCGGTAGTACACCACCAGTGCTGGCGCCGAAATCAGCAACACCAGCGGAGCAACTGCTGCGATGAGCACGAGTGTTCCGAGCATTGCTGCAAAGGAACGGACTGCGCTTTCGAAGTTCCAGGCAAGTTCGTCGTCAATTGCTTGGGTATCGCGCGCAAACCGATTGAGGATGCGTCCGCTGGGGGTTGAATCAAACAGCCGCAGTGGGGCGCGGAGCACAGCGCGGAGCATGCGCTCGTGAATTCGGGCGCTTGCGACAAGTGCCCGCTCCATCCACACGCGACGTTCGGCGTAGTGCGCTGCGAGCGAGACAAGCCCTAATGCCGCGTAGATGCCGAGCACTATCCAGGGAGCGTTCTGTCCGCTTTTGCCGAGCCAGAGACTTTGCAGCATTGGCAGCGCGACGATCGCAATTCCAAGCAGCGCCATCCCACCCAGGATGAGTGCTGTCTGTGCGGGCGTTCTACCGCCGAACAAACGCAGATAGTACCAGAACAGCTCCGCTTTGACAACCCCGACGGCACGATCCTCTTCTTCGACAAGCTTCCCGTTCCACCGATGCTCTGGAGAGACCACGGCAGCGCCTGTCTGCAGTGGCTGTTGGTGCGGCTGTTGGGTCTGGCGGTACTCCTCGATGAGTCTCTGGAAGCTGGCGGAGCGCTCGAGTAGTTCTGCGAAGGTGCCGACTGCTTCGATGCTGCCATTGGCGTTGAGCACGACGATTCGGTCGAAACGTCGCAGATGCTCCAAGCGGTGCGTTGTGACGATGCGTGTAATTGCATGCCACCGTCCGAAGAGCAAGTGCTCGACAAGGTGTGCTTCGGTACGCGGATCTACCGCGGCGAGCGGATCGTCGAGTAGAACGACGTTCGGCTGGGCTGCAGCAGCCCGTGCGAGCGCGATCCGCATTTTCTGACCGCCGGAGAGCGTAACGCCGCGTTCGCCGATCTCGGTTTCCAAGCCTGCTGGAAGTGCCGCAAGATCTTCAGCCAGCGCAGCGTCGCGGATGATTGCCTCAAGCTCGGCTTCGTCCAAAGCGTTGCCGAAGAGGATGTTCTCGCGAACGGTTGCGTTGAGGATGAACGGCTCTTGCGCAACATACGCGATGCGGGGCAGACAGGGCGTGCCGTCGCTGGACTGCCACTCGATGCGTCCTTCAGCTGCTACTTCGCCCAAGAGCGCATGGAGGAGCGTGGTCTTGCCGCTCCCGACGGGGCCGACGATTGCAATTGCGCTCCCTTGCTCGACGTGGAGCGAGATGGAATCAAGCGCACGCGTACCCTCGTCGTAGTGGACTGAAACGTTCTCCAGGCAGAGAGCAGGCGCAGCCGTACACGGTGCCGCTTCGGTCGGATGGTTTGGGATAGCTGGCAGCTGGAAGAATTCACCGAGACGTTCTGCAGCGACGTAGGCATGTGCGGTGTTCTTGATAAAGTGCGGCAGGTGACCGACGGGGCCTTCCAGTTGCATCAGCACCAGCAGCGTTGGGAAGACCACGGCAGCGCTCAGCTCCCCCCCGACAAGCACATACACACCAAAACCGATGAGCGCAACGATCGTCGTTGATGCCAAGAAGAAGACCGTGCTCAGCGCTTCGTTCTGCACAAGGCGGCGAGCAGCAGCGAGTTCATTTTGGCGCAGCGAGCTGATTTCGCGTTCGATTGGGCGTTCCCAGGCAAAGTACTTGACCAAGCGAATTGCACTCAAGACTTGCGAGACCAGCGAGACGCGCTTGTCGCGCCAAGTCCAGAGTTCGTTGTCGGTTCGTGCGAAGCGGCGCGCTGCTGTGTGGGAGAGCGGAACAAGCACCACGAGTGCAGCGATTGCAGCCAGTGCAGCGACGCCAAGGATCGAACCGAGGACTGCAAGGCTTCCTCCAATCAAGAGGAGGCTCGAGAGCATCTCTGGCAGGGTGAACGAAAGCTCCGCGATGCCCTCACTATCGCTTGCCATGTGGTTGACGATATCGCCCGTATGGCGTCGCTGGAGTGCTCGGCGGTCGAGCGCGAGTGCATGACGGTAGATACGCATGTTGAGACCCCCGCTGATGCGCGCATAGGTCCAGAGTGCGTTGTAGTAGTAGTGCTGAATGCCGACGCCATCGGCAGCAACAGTGAGTGCAAGTGCGATGCCGAGCGCGAGTGTGGGTGCGATTGCTGTGGCGCCTTGTTGCAGAAGTGTGAGGTGTTCCAGCAATACGCGGAGCAGCAGCGGCGCTGCGAGCACAAGCGGAAGTCGCCCAAGGCTGAGTGCGAGTGCTCGGCGGGAGGGCGTGCCGGCGGACCGAAAGCACTGCCAGAGCGCTCGCCAGGGGGAGCGCCAATCCACCGAGCCAAGCATCTGCTCAGCTTCAGCCGGGTCGAGCCGCCTGTCGAAGGGGAGCATGTCGTCAGGCGTGACAGCGCGTCTGCGCCCGGTGGCAATGATCGGTGCTGCGTGGGTGAAAAGGAGTCTGCCGATGTGCATCGAATAAACGAGGAATTGAGCTATAGGCCGATAAGTGACGAATAAGTACCAAGGGCAGGTGTACCCCACGCACCATCAACGCGGCTGAGCAGGAATAATCCTCTCCCACTTGATGCTGCCATCGGCACCGAAGACGCGGATTCGGAGCTGACGGCGAGTTGCCGGTCCCTCGACGTCAATCGTTGCGAAGTTGCGCTCCATCACAAGTGTTCCCTCGACTCGCAGCGTGTTCGGCTCGCTGGCAGCATTGACGTTAGGGGAAGAAGTCAGCGGCGATACCGTCAAGTCGTAGAGCACAAGACTATCGCCCTCGGCGTAGCGACTCAGCTCTGTGTGGTGGCGATCGCCGGTCAGGAATATGACATTGCGAATACCTTCACGCCGAATTGCCTCGATCAAGCGCTGACGCTCGTCTGGATACGTAGCGTAGTTCTCAAACCGTGCAACGGGATTGAGCACCTGCCCGCCGACACAGACGAACTTGAACGTTGCCGTCGAATAGACCAAGTTGTCAATGAGCCACTGGAGTTGCTGCTCGCCAAGGTAGCTGCGTTCGCCGGTTTTGCGATTGTTCGGGCTACGCCACCAGCGATCGTCGAGCAGGAAAAAATCGCAATCGCCCCACGAGAACTTGGTCGTGATGCCGCCATCGGAGAACGCTGCCGGCGGATTGGCCCAGAAGAGATCGAACGCACGGCGTGTTTGGAGCTTATTCCAAAAGCTGCGGTCGGCATCGTTAGGGCCGTAGTCGTGGTCATCCCAGATCGCAATGTTCGAGCTTGCAGCAAACAATGGCTGGAGCTCCTTGATTGCGCGGTCGTGCGTGTAACGGTGAAGTATTCCGGTCCACGTGTTCCAGTCTGGCTCGCGCAGGTACACGTTGTCGCCGAGCCAGAGGAAAAAGTACGGCTGCTCTGCTGCGATTGCGCGGAAAATCTCGTAGTTCCCACCGTATGGCCTACCCGGCCGGTCGTAGGGTGGATCGTTGATGTACGCACATGAACCGAGCGCGAAACGAAATGCTGGCGGGTCGGTTCGCCATTGCCAGAGCGGTGGAGTGCGGAAGAGCATCGGGTACGGGCGTTCGATGCGGCGGCCGTCGAGATACACCTCGTAGCGGTACACACGGCCCGGCTGGACGCTATCGGCTACAAGGTGCGCAGTGAAGCCGTCTTCGCGTTTGGTTGCTTGCGGCTGGGTCCAATACCAACGCAGCGATTCGGCGGTGTCGGAGTAGCGGATCGCAACCTGCGTCGGAGCAGTCGTCTGCACCCACACATGGACTTCGCGCATATCTGCAAAGCCCACCATCGGGCCGGCATTGATGGATGCTTGGGCAAGGAGAATGCCCCAGCTGAGTGCGAACAGAATTACTACGCGAACCAGGAGCATGAGCAATCGCAGAACGCCACGACCGATGCAAAAATGCAGTCGAAAAGTTATCCTGCCGTTACCACGCTGACTGGGGGAGGGAAGTATGAAGGAGCCACTGTCGTACTCCGCACTCAGCGAGCCGCAGTGGCTGGCGTGACATCACAACTATCATGCCAAATGGCAGGTTCTGCGCAGCAAAAAAATATTTTGTTTGTTTTGTTTGTAACGATGTAACGATTTGCGTTTTACTTTGCGCGCGTGAGTTCACGGTATGTTCCACAATCACTGATGGAGGCCGCCATGGCTACACACTGCACTGCACGTCGCAGGGCTTCTCTTCTCTTCTCTTCTCTTCGCACTGATCGCGATGCAGGCACCGGTGCCACTGGCTGCACAAGATTCACTACCTCGTGAGTTGGCTACTCTCCCCTGCGCAGGGTTGATCAGTAATCCATGCACGACACCTTGGAGGTGCGAAACGCAACAAATCCTCTTGCAAGATGGGATTGACTGCTTGGTTGAGGTTCATTACTGTCGCCGAGAGTGTCAGGGACAAGTTGAGTTCTACATTGATTGGCAACAAACACACCTCATAGGTGGATGCGAAGGTTGGGATACGTGGACGTTCTTCCACCGGCAGAATCAGTCAGCATTGGAGTGGTTAGTACTAACTCTCATTCACCTAGATACACTCAATGGTGGTTGGTACAACACGCCCCCATGTCCAGACGGCAACTTTTTCGTCAATCTTTACACTGCAGCCTGTGGCATCTGGGTTGGATGTGAGTACAAGATTGATCGGAGCTACGAAAAGCAGTGTGATCAGGGCTTGGATCCTCCCGATTTGGAATACGAGCGTCCACCAGGATCAGGGAATTGGTACATACGTTCGAGCCGATGGCAATCGTGTGGGCAGACGTGCTGCCTTCGCCGGTACAAGCTTTGCACGAAGCAATATGTGGACAGGGTGTCGGGCTATGAAATTCACCTCATTGAAAAGGTGCGGCTTGGACAATGTACCGAACAACAGAAATACGGTAATAAGCCATGCGAAGATGGTTGTTGAACACTTTAGGAGCAAGAGCAATGAGAACGTACCTTGCTTGGATGATCATCGCGCTGCTCTCTATTGCAGCGGCTGATACCAGTGGACAGATTGTGAAGAAGGTTTACTGGGGAGCCTACAGTGGAGCGGTGGAGAAGCTTCGGGTTACTCAAGATGCTACTGGACTATGGTGGTGGATTGACGTTGCTAATTACAAGGAATTAGAGCGAGACAGTCTCATTTATTTCCCTTGCCGACAAGTAGGAGATCCTACTCCTACGATTCCAGAAGAACCCTTTGTGAAGAACCCCATGGTCGGTAAATCCCAACCCTACGGATTCCGTTATGGGTTCAACGAGCGTGCACGGAAGTTTGACCCTCGGTACAGTCCACCGTACAATGCACGTGACAAACGCCAGCGATTTCCTTATTGGAGTTACAACGATATTGCGAGCGATGGGGATATGGTGATTGCAGTTGGGCCGCGTGTTGATCGTTTTTCGGTATCGCAGAATCGGTGGTTGGAGCCACTGGAGTACTGGGAGTCCGATACGTCGCAGCAGCCGACGTTGCGGTACTTTACCCGGGTAGCAGTCACGCCCCGAGGAGTGTACGTTGCGGCGCACGCGGAGTATATCCATCCGATAGATTATCGGCTCGATACGTTCTGGTTTGAGCTGTACAGAGTTGGAAGCGATCGGTTAGAGCCGGTGCTACGTCGTCGGTCATTGATCGGACCGGATATATTTGCATTTACCAGGGATGGGACGAAGCTTGTGCTGTGGTTGAGTAAAGATTTGCGCGTTGATCCGACGCCGAGTAATCCGGAGATTTTGGACATGGAAACAGGGCAGTGGATATCAGTCCAGATACCGTGGAGTGAAATTCTCGAGGACATCACGTGGTATCCGATCCCGGGTGCGGTGATTGCCGATTGCGATGATCGGTACATCTACTTCATCAATGATCGGGTCATGCTACTAACCCAAGGAGGAGGAGGGCGGCCGTACCCGTTGAACTATGTGATCATCCGCTATGATCTTGAGCACTTGCGGATAGATGCAATCAGTGAGCCACGTCGGACTCAGCCGCGGTGGGTGGCGCTGTTGGGCGAGAAGCTATTTGTATCGTCGTTGATTTCAAAGCCCCCGAACTTATTGGAGGCGATTTATTCGTGGCGTCCGTGGCCGAGCGGAGGATTTTCGCCGCGGGAGCCAGTGCGGCTCAGCGACAGTTTGGCGATAGAGCTGAGCTACTTAGTTGGGCTCACCTGCGGGAGCCCAGCCTTGGTGAGCAATCAGAGTAGTTTGGTGTACGTGATGGATGTCGAGAAGTTGCTCGATACAACCGCAACGTTGGTGCAGGAGCCTGAAGGTGTGGGAGGGGTTGTCGTGCAGCCGAATCCGGTGGTGGAAGGTTGGGTGAAGGTGTCTGGGGTGTCTGGGATCGCGGGGGTAGTGCTTTGGGACATGCGCGGTTGCCGGTTGCCGGTGGCGTGGCGATTGGAGCCGGCAGATGGAGTGGTGGTCGAGCTTGGTGGAGTTGCTGGTGGTGTGTATCGCTTAGAGCTGCAGACCGATGGTGGTGGTCGGGTGTTTGTACCGCTGGTTGTTCTGCGGTGATGTGAGCGTAGCGGGTGCAACGTAGGCGCCCTGCCTCTTGCGGCAGGGCGCGTTTGTTTTCTCTGCGCTCGAGCGATGTTATGGTGATTTTACCTCTTCCGTGCGGGAGCAGGTCAAGCGTGACCAGTATTTTCGCGGAGCGAACACCTTCTCTGTGACAATGGCAGCCGAAGTTTCCAGCGTTCGTACTATGCCGCAGGGACGGCGTTTTGCGTTTCCATGGCGTGGTGCGGTAGGGAATGGCGTGTTTTTCGGATTGTGTCTGCTTGCGGGCACCGTCGTGCTCATTACACTTTTGGCAGTCATTGCGCAGCTGGTTGTTGAATCGCGCCCTTCGATCGAAGCGTTCGGGATCGGATTTCTCACCCGCAGCGTTTGGGACCCCGTTGCAGAGCAGTTCGGCGCGCTGCCGTTTATCTACGGGACGCTTGTTTCTTCGCTGCTTGCGCTGCTTCTGGCGGTACCGCTGAGTCTTGGTGCAGCAGTGTTCTTGGTCGAGATCGCACGAGGGTGGGTGCGCAGCGTCCTGTCATTTTTGATCGAGGCACTGGCAGCGGTGCCGAGCGTCGTCTATGGTGTTTGGGGCATATTTGTGCTCGTGCCGTGGCTGCTGGAGCATGTTTCGATGCCGCTTGCGGAAACCTGGGGCGAGGCCATCCCGCTCGTTGCACCACCGGCGACCGGACCGAGCATGCTCAGCGCGGCGGTGATTTTGGCGATCATGGTAACACCGATCATCACGTCGGTAGCGCGAGATGTGCTGCTTGCGATTCCTCGTTCGCAGCGCGAAGCAGCACTGGCGCTCGGTTCGACGCGGTGGGAAGCAATTCGAACGGTCGTCGGGACAGCCCGCTGGGGCATCTTCGGGGCAATCATCCTCGGACTTGGTCGCGCGCTCGGCGAGACAATGGCGGTGACGATGGTCATCGGCAATGATCCTTCGATCCACGCAAGCATCCTCCAGCCTGCCTATACGCTGGCCTCGGTCATTGCCAATGAGTTCACCGAAGCGACAACGCCGCTCTATGTCAGTGCGCTCATCGAGATCGGGCTTGTGCTCCTACTGACCACGCTGGTAGTCAACATCGTCGCGCGCCTGTTGGTGTGGAGTATCGCTCGTCGCTACAGCCAGCAATGATCGAACGCCGCTTACAACTATCGCCGTGGGTGGAGCGTCGCCGGCGCATTGTCAACGTGCTGGGGCACGCTGCCGTTACGCTCGCGACGGCGGTGGTGCTCGTTCCGCTGGTAGCAGTGGTTTGGTACACACTCCGCGAAGGAATTCCGGGTCTGACGTGGGACTTTTTCACACAACTCCCCAAGCCAGTCGGCGAGGTGGGCGGTGGGATGGCCAACGCAATCGTTGGCAGTGGCATTGTGGTGGGGCTTGCCTCGATTGTAGCAATCCCGCTGGGGATACTGGCGGGCATCTTCATTAGCGAGTATGCATCTGCGCGTTTCGCAGCGGCGATTCGCTTTGTAACGGAGGTGATGCTTGGCTTGCCCTCGATTCTGTTGGGCATTTTTGCCTATGCTGTCGTCGTCAAGCCGATGGGACATTTCTCGGCGTATGCTGGCGCAGCAGCGCTTGCCATTGTGATGCTGCCGATTGTCATCAAGACCACCGAAGAAATCCTCCGCCTGGTGCCGCGACACATTCGCGAAGCAGGGCTTGCACTCGGTATCCCGCAGTGGGTCGTCGTGCTCCGCATCATCCTCCGAGCGGCGTCGCGTGGGATCGTCACGGGCATTCTGCTCGCCGTTGCACGTGCAGCCGGCGAAACTGCGCCGCTGCTCTTTACAGCGCTCAACAACCGTTTCTGGCATACCACACTCGACCAACCGATTGCAACGCTTCCGGTGCAGATTTTTACCTACGCAGTCGCACCCTACGAGGACTGGCATCGCCAAGCCTGGGCAGGAGCACTGGTGCTCATCGGGCTGGTGCTTGTGCTCAGTATCGTGCTGCGGCTGGTAGTTTCGCGAACACACCTTGAGCACGAGCAGTGATGGAGCCATCATCACAGCAACAGGAAAAGCAAACGCATACGATGCGTGAAGACAGCTCTGCGCCGATGCCCCAGAGCGACGATCACGGCAGAGAGCGCTTCCGTATCGTAACAGAGAACCTCACCGTTTTCTTCGATGGGAAGGCAGCGATTCGGAATGTCTCGATGGCAATTCGCACCAACAAAGTCACTGCCATCATCGGGCCATCGGGCTGCGGCAAATCCACGTTCTTGCGCGCGCTCAACCGCTTACACGACATCCAACCCAACGCACGCGTCGAAGGACGCATCCTGCTTGACGGCGAGGACATCACCACGCTCGATGCTACGCTTGTGCGGCGGCGGATTGGGATGGTCTTCCAAAAACCGAATCCGTTCCCAGCGATGAGCATTTTCGATAACGTCGTTGCTGGGCTTCGGTTCAACGGGATTCGGAAGCGTTCACTGCTGGAGGAAATCGCCGAGGAAGCCCTGCGGCGTGCTGCACTCTGGGATGAGGTCAAGGACCGACTGCGCGCACCGGCAACGTCGCTCTCCGGCGGGCAGCAGCAGCGACTGTGCATCGCGCGTGCGCTTGCAATCGAGCCGGAGGTGCTCTTGATGGATGAGCCGACGAGCGCGCTCGATCCAATTGCAACAGCAAAGATCGAAGAGCTGATCTACGAACTCAAGCGCACGTACACAATCGTCATCGTCACGCACAACATGCAGCAAGCAGCCCGCGTGAGCGATTGGACAGCGTTCATGTACTTAGGCGAACTCATTGAGTTCGACAAAACACGAAAAATTTTCACCAATCCGTCCAAACGCCAGACGGAAGAATACATCACCGGCCGCTTCGGATGAAAATTGGCGCGGTGCAACTCTGCGTGTGTGTGGCATCCAGACGCGGTGCCACTATTGCTATCCCGACGATGCAGAACTTATCCGGCGAGGGTTCGATGTACCGACAGTTCGAGGAAGACTTCGACAAACTCCGCACGCGGCTCATCCGCATGGGTTCGCTGGTCGAGGAGCAGGTCGAGCTTGCGTTCCGTGCGCTTCTGGAAGGCAATGCGACGCTGGCGGAGCTTGTGATCGAACGCGACGACAAAGTAGATAAGCTCGATTTGAAGATTGACAAGCAAGTCCAGCGCATCTTTGCGCTTTCCCAGCCAGTCGCGCGTGACTTACGGCTGCTGTTGGCAGCAATCAAGATCAACAACGAGTTCGAGCGTATCGGCGACTATGCCGTCATTGTTGCTCGGCTGGCCTTCGATAGCGATGCGCACATGCTCGCCGAGCGCGTCGGTTTTGAGCGCATCACCAGAGCGACGTTCACGATGGTCAAAGCGAGCCTCGATGCATTTGTGGGGAATGACCCCGAACTGGCAAAGCACGTCCTTGCAACCGATGACGTCGTAGATGCGCTCGAACGCGAGCTCTCGGCAGCGATCATCGCGCAGATGGAGGCTACTCCGCGCCTGATCAAGAGCGGGACGCGATTGATCATCGGACTTCACAACATCGAACGCATCGCAGACCGCGCAACGAACATCGCCGAGAACGTCATCTTCCTTGCCGAAGCGCAGACCGTGCGCCACCAGCAGCTTCAGGAGGACGTCCCGCCCCTCGAAACCGATGATGCCGACGACTCTACGCCCGACGACCGCGAGTAGCTCAGCACCGCCCGCGCAGCTGTCGAGCCGACAACGAGCGCTCCACCGACTAGCGCCCACCCAGAAGGATGTTCCCTAAGTGCAAGCATCACCCAGAGCGGATTGGCGATCGGTTCGAGCATCGTGAGCATCACTGCTTCGATCGCGCGGACCGAACGTAACGCCCGCGCAAAGAGCACGTAGGGGATCCCAAGCTGCACAATACCGAGCAACGCCAACGCTGTAAGCGTCCGCCCATCCAGGTGGGGGAGATCCGGCCACAGCCATACACCTGCTGCGGCGGCGAGAAGGTTGCCAGTGACGAGTGCCTCGAGCGACGATCCATCGCGTGCCACACGGATGCAGAGCGTCATCGCTGCCATCGCGATCCCACTTGCGATACCCGCAAGATTGCCGAGCATCCCGCTTGGTGTCAGTTCTCCAGCGAAAAAGAGTGCCGTCCCGCCAAGCATCAATCCGAGCAATGCCCATTCCGACATGCGAAGCCGTTCGCCAAGGAACATGCTGCCACCGATAGCAACGTACAGCGGTGCGGTGTACTGCAGCACAATGGCGTTGGCAGCAGCTGTGAGTTTTGTTGCAAGGACAAAAAGGATGACAGTCCCCGCGTAGCCAACGGCAGCACCCCAGCCTGCTGCGCTTTGTGGGAGCACGTGTGGCCAGCGTCGGTAGCGCAGCCGCACAATGAGAGCAATCGTCAGCGCGGCAACGCTGCTCCGCACGGATGCAATTCCAAGCGGATGCCACTGGGCAAGCTTGATGAGCACACCACCCAAACTCCAGAGCAGCGCTGCCGCAACAAGCAAGCCGATGGCTGCTTGGCGCGAAGGTGGCCTATCAACCGTAAGGGACTGGCTACTTGCTGGAGTCAAAGAGGACGTCCGATTCCTTGACGTAGCGCTTCCGTCCACTCGGCGTCAGGACGTAGTAGCCGCCTTTCTTCCCGCGATAGACAACCTGTCCACTCTTGGTGGTCCCAACGCGTGTGTCGGATGAGCTCGTGTCTGCCTCATGGGTTGACTTCGCTGGTGAGGCTACGTGCGCGGTGCGCTGCTTTTTCTTGCGTGCGTGCGTCGTATCGCTCTGCTGTGCACTTGCCAGCGAGCCGACAACCAGAAGTGCTGCGACAATAGCTGCAATGGCGCGCATGGTACTCCCAGAAACTGTTGAACATTGCGCTGCAAACATACAGCATGAGGTGCAGTAATTGATGGCGCAACACTAAATAGCTCTGCTGTTCGTTTTAGCGCCTCGTCTTGATTGTTCCACCATCTTCTGTGATGTCCTATGCGAGCTGTTCGTACACTTGCGATTGTTGTTGCGGCGAGTGCCTCCTTATTTGCGCAAGGAGCAACCTGGAAGGTTGACCAGTCACATTCGAACGTCCTTTTCACCGTTGACCACATGGTCATTTCTGAGGTGACGGGCTACTTCAAAGTTTTCGATGGCACCGTTACCGCCTCGAAGCCCGATTGGAGCGATGCACAGATCGAGTTCACCGTTGATGTCGCTTCGATCAACACCGACAACGAGCGGCGCGACAACCATCTCCGGAGCGAGGATTTCTTCGATGCAGCAAAGTATCCCAAAGCGACGTTCAAAGCAACGGGGATGCGCAAAGTAGGGCAGAACAAGTACAAACTCACCGGTGATCTGACCATTCGCGGGACGACGAAGAAAGTCACCTGGGATGTCACGTTCAAGGGACAGACCAAGGATCCGTGGGGAAATCTGCGCGCGGGATTCATTGCAGAAACAACAATCAACCGCTTCGACTTCGGCTTGAAGTGGAATAACTTGACCGAAACTGGCGGCCTCATCGTGGGCAAGGACGTGCGCGTCCGAGTCAATCTCGAACTTGTCAAGCAGGACGCCAGCAAATCATCCAGCAAGTAAGGTTCCAGAGCAGACGAATGGTACGCGTGCGGGCGCTATCTTTGCGCCCGCACTGTGTTTTGCACACTACTTTGGTGGGATGACTATGCCTCGTGTTGAAGAAGACCTTCTTCAGCGCCGCCCATTTCGATCGGACAAGGAGCGACTTTTAGTCACCATCATGCGGACGAGCGCGTGGCTGTGCGACGAATTCAACCGCGAGCTGGAGCCATATGGCATCTCGCAGCAGCAGTACAACGTTCTGCGGATTCTCCGTGGCAGTAGTGAGCCGCTTTCGACCTGTGACATTCGCCGCCGTATGATTGATCGTGCGTCTGATACCTCCCGCATTGTGGATCGGCTCGTCGAAAAGGGGCTAGTGGAAAAGCACGTCTCGTTGCACGATCGTCGTCGCATTGAGGTTCGCTTGACTGCAGCAGGCGTAGCGCTTTTGGAAACGCTCGATCCCATCGTGCGGCGTTTCCATGAGCGCATCGCTATTCTGACGCCTGAGCAGCGGCGCCAAGTGACCGAGTTGCTCGATCTGCTGCGTTCTGCGGGCAATGCGCACAATTGACTGGCGGAAATATCCCCAGCCACGCATTCGCCACCACACCAATCCCCAGGTGTATTTACCACGGGCACAGCTCCGCGTTGTGCCGCCGAACTATCCACCGCTCATTGAGCAGCTCGACTGGGGAGCGATCTTCGCCAACGCGCGAGCTCCATCAGTGCTCGACATCGGCTGCGGCATGGGGCGATTCCTCCTGGAGTATGCGTTGAATCACCCGGCAGAGAACATCCTTGGACTCGAAGTGCGCAAGCCCGCTGTCGAGTGGATCGCTGGTGTTATTGCTGGCGAGGGGATCGGCAATGCAGCGGCCCTGTGGTATTCAGTAGCCAATGGTCTGGGTTTTCTGCAGTCGAACTCGCTGCGGGCGGTGACGTACTTTTTCCCTGACCCATGGTTCAAAAAGCGCCACGCCAAACGACGCGCGTTCACTCTAACACTTGTCCAGGAAATCTGGCGTGTGCTCGAGCAAGGCGGCGGGCTTTACCTGATGACCGACGTCCCCGCTGTAGATGAGTACCAGCGGGAAATCCTCCGCCAGCACGGCGGTTTTTCCATCGAGGAAATCGCCAGCGATGACCAATGGTTCTGCGAGCAAACAGATCACGAGCGCTTCTGCCGCTCCAAAGGCATTCCGTATGTTCGCTTGCGATGCATCAAACGTTGATCACAGCACGTGTGGACGATGTACGCACCATCGCTGCCGCGCCGAATTGTTTGCCTGACGGAAGAGACAACCGAAACACTCTACGCCCTCGGCGCCGATGAATACATCGTCGGGATCTCAGGGTTCACTGTGCGGCCGCCCGAGGCACGGAAGACGAAACCGAAGGTAAGCACCTATCTGGATGCAAACATCGAAAAAATCCGCGCTCTCGAGCCGGATGTTGTCCTTGCCTGGTCTGACCTTCAGGCGCCGATTGTTGAACAGCTTGTTCGGGAAGGATTCGAGGTGGTTTGCTTCAACCATCGCACGATCGAGGGGATTCTGAGCATGATTGTGCGGCTTGGAGCGCTGGTGGGAAAGCTCCCAGAAGCCGAACGCTACGTCGAGCAGCTCATTGCGGGATTGGAGCGGCACCGACAGCGTGCTGAGCAGCGCCGCCACCGTCCGCGCGTGTACTTCGAGGAATGGTACGACCCCATCATCACTGGTATCTGCTGGGTGAGCGAGCTTATCGAACTGTGCGGCGGCGATGATGTCTTTGCCGAGCATCGCCAGTACCCCGATGCCAAGCGGCGCATCGTCGCCGATCCGATGGAGGTTGTGCGCCGATCGCCGGATATCATGCTTGCCTCATGGTGTGGCAAAGCCTTCAAACCCGAACGTGTCCGAACGCGCCCTGGCTGGGAGCAGATGCCCGCGGTTGCCAATGGGCACATGTACGAAATCCATTCGGCGATCATCCTGCAGCCAGGGCCCGCAGCGCTGACCGACGGTGCCCAGCGCATCAGCGAGATTTTCGACCGCTGGGAATCTTTGCAACCTCGCTAATCACACGGAAGCAACCTCATTCCGTAGCGCGCATCGCAAGCTCGCGCTGGATTGCCGCAGGGTTGTTGCTCACAATTGCGGTGACGGGATACCGCAGCACACGCTCGAGCTGCGCGACGGTGTTGACCGTATAGACACCGACGTAGAGTCCCGCTGCGAGTGCGTCCTCGACACGCCAACGCGTGCACTCTCGCAGCGAGCAGACGAACGCTTCGCAGCCGACCGCGCGAGCAATCTCCGACGGTGCACGCCGATCTCCAGGAATGTTGATCGCAGCAGTGTGGCATCGGGGAAGAATCTGGCGCAGCAAGCGCAGTGACTCGTGGTGAAACGAGCTGAAGAGCGCATGCTCGGTCATCTGGCATTGCTCGACGACAGCAGCGATGCGTTCGAGCCGTGTGGAGAGATTCTCCCCTTCGGCGGGTGGTTTGATCTCGATGCTTGCGTACGTTTTGGCACTGCGGAGGAGTCGGAGTGCCTCTTCCAGTAATGGGACACGTTCGCCGCGGTATGTAGGATCGAACCATTCGCCAGCGTCGAGTGTGCTCAGCTCGCTGTAGCGGAAGCGGTGCATCCGTCCGCGGCCGCTCGTTGTGCGCCCAACAGTTCGATCGTGGAAGAGCACGACGTGGCCATCGCTGGTGAGCTGAACGTCCACTTCAACCATCGGAATGCCAGCGGCGATTGCAGTGTTGATCGCAGCGAGCGTGTTCTCCGGCGCAACTGCCGAGGCGCCACGATGCGCAACCACAAAGCGCGGATGCTCCCGAACGAATGCTGCCAACGGCTTCATTGCTGTGGTGCGTGCATGGGGAGAGCAAAAGTGCCGGTCCGATCGCTGCGCCAGCCACGAAGCAACTCTGCGGCGGTCATCACGCGTTTGCCAGGGAGCTGCACTTCAACTAAACCGAGTGTGCCCCGCCCACATTGGACGATCCAACGCTCGCCCTCCATGCGCCAGGCGCCGGCAGTGGCGCCAGTCGAACGTTCCTCGATGATTTCGGCGCGGTAGATTTTGAGCCGAACGCCACCATCGAGCAACGTCCATGCACCAGGCTCGGGCGAATGGCCGTGGATGAAATTCCGGATGCTGCGAGCATCGCGTTCCCAGGCGATCTGCGCGTGCTCTGCATGGAGCTTCGGCGCCGAGGTTGCAAGCTCCTCTGCCTGAGGAAGTGGCGTGAGCGATCCCTCGATCCAGTGCTTGATGGTGCGGTGGGCAAGCTCCGCACAGAGCGGTGCAAGCAGAGTAGCTAAGTCGCCAGCTGTGGCGCCATCTGGGATCGGCAAGCGCTCTTGCAGGAGGATGGCGCCAGCGTCCACGCGGTTGCTCATGACAAACGTCGTGACGCCCGTTTCGCGCTCGCCGGCGATGATTGCATGCGCAATGGGAGCTGCACCACGAAATTTCGGGAGCAGGCTCGGATGAACGTTGAACGCTAAGCGTGGAATCGAAAGCAGCGATTGCGGGAGTATGCGAAAGGCCAGCACGCAGAAAATATCCGGCGCAAGTGCCGAGAGTGCATCGGCAAAGGATGCATCGCGGAGAGAAGTCGGCTCGAAAATCGGAGAAATCCCTAACTCGAGCGCAGCACGCTTGACCGCCGATGGACGCAAGCTCCGCCCTCTGCCTTGGGGCGCATCCGGAACAGTGACGACCGCGCAGACACCCCACTCGAGGTGGAGCCGCTCGAGCGTTGGAACGGCAATCTCTGGAGTGCCGAAAAAAACGATGCGGGGAGTACTCATGACGACGAGGCCAAGATCTGCTTCAAGTGGCTGATAACGGGAACCGGCGTTGGATCAGTGCCGTTGAGCAGTGCAAGGTAGTAGCTCGTCCAGTCGCCCAAATAGACCAAGCTCATCATCCGCGCCAGGAGGCTCCGACCGCGACCTTCAAGGGCAACAATTGGGCGAACGCGTGCTTTCCGTAGGATTTGGGCGAGCGCATCGAAACGGAGACTGACGCGCTGGTGGTCATCAGGATCGCGAAGCAAAATCGCAGCGCACTGTTTGACGATTGCAGGGGGAAATTGCCAGCCGTTGATTTCGTTGTGGTTCATCTCCGGTAGAAGGTGGGAGAACGCAAGCTGCTTTGCATTCTCTTGAATTTGACCACGCCAGCGCAGCGCAACGGCATCGGTTCGCTCATAGGCACCATAGATCACCGGCAGCCGGTTGTGGAGCGATTTTGCCAGGTTGTAGGCTGGATTGGCTTTCGTCGGTTCGGCACACTCTTGTGAGAGCTGCTCAAGGACGCTGATTACTTCCGGCAGCGCGTTTTCGGTGGTCTGGCGCGCTGGCTCTTCGACGGCAGGGTGGCTCAAGACGGTCATCAGCAAGGGGAAGAGCGAATACCCCAGTGCACACCGTGGCTGAAAGCCCGCGGGGATGACGATGCAAGGTACCTTGTGCCGTTTGGCGAGTGCGGCAAGTTGCCCGCCGGTGGTAATGCAGAACAGGTGCGAGGTGCGCTTGCGTCCTTCGCGAAATGCAGAGAGCGTCTCTTCTGTCTGGCCACTATAGGAGCTGGCAATGAGCACGCTCGAGCGGTCCAGAAACGGGGGGACGCCATAGCCACGCCAAATGTGCATCCGCAAACGTTCAGCACCGCCTACTGCTGCCAAATACGAGCGGACAAGATCAGCACCAATTGCAGAGCCTCCAAGACCAGCGACGACAACCTCCGAGCGAACCTCGACCCCTTCGAGGGGTGGTGCCGTCTGCGCGATCTGCAATGCATGGCGCACTTGCTCTGGAAAGGTGCGCAAAACCGCTCGCATGTTCGAGCGATCGTAGTCGAAAAGGCGGGTGTTCGGTGCCATGGCTGTGCAGAAGTGATGCGACATGTGCTGCTATCTTTGCACGCAATGATAAGGAACCGACGTAATCAGTGCGCCATGTGGCTTCCCGCGATCGTTGCTCTCATCCTCTTAGTGCCAGCCTACGGACAGCAGGGGATAGCCTATCCAATCGAAGTTCGTTTCCAGCTTGACAGCGTGCTCTCCAGCTACATCGCGGAATGGCACCACGCAACGCTCGAACTCGAGAACCGTTCGGAACGAAGCATTCGTTGCATCCCGCGGGTTGTTGTAACGAAAGCTGGAAAAATCCTGGCGCGCACGAAACTGCCACGGACTCGCGTATGGACGATTTCGCCAGGAGAGCGGCTCCGTCTCCGTGGCAATGAGATTTGGGGCGAGCTTGTGTTCCCGGACGATCCTCGCCATCTCGACCCGCGCTGGAAAGCACTCAGTGATACCGGCACCCTCACCATTTGCATCCATGTCACAGACTCGATGGGAGTGGAGCATTTTACTGCGCCTGTGTGTGTGGAGCGTTACGTTTTTTCTTACCAACCGCCGATCCCGCTCGCGCCAGTACTGAGCGATACGCTCAGAGCTATGCAGCGAAAACAGGTAACTGCTCGCTTCCAGTGGATGCCAGTCCTTCCACCGCGACCGGGAACGTGCTACATCGTGCGCTGCTACGCCTTACCTGATTCGCTCAACATTGCCGAGGCGGTGCGAGTGCAGTCACCGCTAGTGGAGCGCCGCATTTGCAACGCAACGTCGCTTGAGTGGCACCCGCAACACTTGCCCCGTGGCAGGTATGTCTGGACCATTCGCGCTGTTGATGCGCAGAGCGAGCTACCAATTGCTACCAGCGATGGCTATAGCCTGCCTGCAGTATTCACCGTCGCTCCGCCGAGCCGAGCGCCACGGCCAGTTTATCACCACCACCGGCGAAAGCAATGAATCACGCAGACATTGCACGGCAACAGTATCGCAGTGGGTTTATCCTTGTTCTGCCGTGGGTTATTACCGTTGTGGCGTTCTGGCTGTATCCGATTGCATCGGCGTTTCTTTTGAGCTTGAGCGATTACTCCACGCTGACAGGAGAGCAGCGATGGGTCGGGCTTGCCAATTTCCGTGCACTTGCGCACGACCCACTTTTCTGGAAGGCGCTCTCGAACACGCTCGTGTTCACGCTCGGGACAGTGCCTGTGACGACGGTGCTCGCACTTGTGCTCGCGCTGCTCCTTGATCGAATAGCTGATCGCCGCATCGGGTCGGTTCTCCGTGCAATGTACTTTCTCCCAACGGTGACGTCGCTTGTCGTCGTGGCGCTGGTGTTCAGCAACCTCTACGCACGCGATGGCTACCTAAACCTGGTGCTTGGGTGGCTCGGGGTGCCACATCCTGAGCGTGGGTGGTTGCTTGAGCCGACAACGGCGCTTCCAGCAATCATGGCGATGGATGTGTGGATGGCAACAGGCTACTACATGGTCATTGTCCTTGCTGGACTGCAGACGATACCGCGCCAGCTCTACGACGCAGCAGCGCTCAGCGGAGCAAGTTCGTGGCAGCAGCTGCGGTGGATTACACTGCCACTACTACGGCCAACGTTGACGTTCATCATCGTGATGAACACGATCAAGTCTTTCCAAGTGTTCGTGGAGGTGTACGTGATGACGCGTGGCGGGCCGCTCGAGGGAACAACGACGACGCTCGTCTACGAGCTCTACCGCAACGCGTTCGAACGGAGCGATGGGATGGGATATGCTGCAGCAATCGCGGTCGTGGTCGTCGTTCTGATTGCGGGTGCATCCTGGTTGCAGGTGCGCTTTCTCCGTCAGGGGCGTCGAACGATGAACGTGGCGGTGTGATGGAACGGGTGCTAACGTCGAATCGTGCTGCACTGGTGGAGCATGTTGTAACTGCAGTGCAGAGAGCACTGGCGCAGCGGCGGATTCAGCTTGTTGCGCTTGCTGGGGAAAGTGGATATGGAAAGACGACCCTCCTTGAGTGCTGCCGTGCCAGGCTTGCCACTGCCGCGCGCACAGCGCTCGTCGAATGCCCTGCGCCAATTGGGCAACAATCAGTTCCGCTCGTGCAGCCGCTCTATCCGTTCCTCAAAGGAATCGAGCTGCTCCTGGCCAATCCGCAGGAGAAAGCCAAACGGCGCTTGATCATGAACATCGGGCTTTCCGTGCTGGGGATGATTCCGCTGGTCGGCTCAATTTTCGATGTGACCAAGGAAGTACTGCGCGATATGCGCGAGTACCGACGCGAAGCAGGGCAGCAGCCAGCAACCCAGACCGAACAAATCGCTTATGCGCTCGAAGAGCTTGCAGGAGAATCCCCGCTCGTCCTACTCTTTGATGATGCGCAGTGGCTCGACGCCGCATCGGTTGAGCTGCTTGAGCAACTTCTCCAGACGAACCGCAGCGTTCCACTTGCAATCGTGTTCGCATACGAGCCATCGGTCACACAGGCCCAGAACCCTGCACTCGAAGGTTTCCTGGCTGCTGCCAGTAGTGACAAGATCGTGCAAGTCGAAGTGCCGCTCCTTTCACGCAGCGAACTTTGTCAGCTTGCACAGCAGCATCTGGAGCACTACCGCCCTGATACGGTCTTCGATGAATGGTTGCTCCAGCAGACGGGAGGTGTTCCTGCTGTGGCGGTCGCATACTTGCAGTACTTCCGTCAGCACTCGCCATTCAAAGCTGATGGCAGCCTCGACGCTTCCGTGCTGCGGACGGACTACCGGCCTGCATCGCTCTATGCTATGCTCGAAGAGACGCTCGGTGGACTCGACGAGGAAACGAAGCTGGTGCTGGCCCTTTGCGCTGCCGAAGGGATGACGTTCACGGTGTTCGTCGTTGCGCAACTTCTCCAGCGCGATCCGATCGGGACGGTGCGCTTGTTACGCTCGCTCCAACAGCGGAGCGGTGTCATTCGCAGTCTCGGGATGCGCCGGCTCTATGGGGTGGAAACGACTGCCTACACCTTCACGCATGCGGGGTACTACCGCTACTTTGTCGAGTACCTCGAGCACGAGGAGCGCATCGAGGTGCATTCGCGGATTGCAGCAATTCTCCAGGAGAGGATGCGCTCGGCTGCAGATGACGCGCTCGCAGAGCAACTTGCACCGATTGTAGCGGCGCACTTGGTGGAAGCGGGCAACACCGCTGCGGCTGAGCAGGTGTTCGAACAGCTCTACCGCACAGCACTGGAAACTGGGCATACACTCGTTGCCGCATTTGCGCAGAGGAGTATCGGGGAGAACGAACGCACGGACTCTCTGCTCAGTGCCGAAAGTAGGAAGGACTTTTTCGAAGAGCTCGGCGCGGTCGTCGCGTTGTGGTATGCTGGAAATCTTGAGGATGCTCGCCGTGCTGCAGAGCAGCTTGTGCTCGATGGACGCTCGCCGCTAGAGCGTCTGCTCGGCGAGTTGGTGCGGATTCGGATAGCGCTCGATCTTGGCGAGACCCAGCACGCGCGAACGCAGCTTGCTGCTCTTGCAGCAGAGGAAGGTGCTGCTATCGGCCAGGTCCCTGAACTTGCGTCTCTTGTCGCAGCGATGCGCACCGTTGCAGACTGTGTGGATGGACGCATTGCCCATGCCTGGGAGCATGCAGTGGAATCTGCGCTGCACGCTCGCCAGGCTTCCGTGCACGTCCAGTGCGTTGCGCTTGCCAATATCGCGCTCATCCTCGGTCGCGTTGGTCATCCGCAGCAGAGAATCGCACTTCAGACTGCAGAGCGGTTGAGCGCTGCACTTAGTTTCAGCGCGATCGCTGCCGAGCTTCGATTGCAGCAGTGACGCACTCGGCGAGCCGTTAGATGTACACTTCGTCCCGACCGCGACCGCTGATGGTGATTTCCTCTTGCTCTTCGAGCCGCTTGACAACCTCGACGATGCGCTGCTGAGCAGCCTCAACGTCTTTGAGCTTGACTGGTCCCATCAGTTCGAGTTCTTCCTTGACGACCTTGGCAGCGCGCTCGGACATGTTTTTGAAAATCTTTGCGCGGAGCCGCTCATCCGCACCGCGGAGCGCAAGGACAAGATCGCGCCGATCGACATCGCGCAGAATGCGTTGAATCCCGCGATCGTCAATCAAGAGAATGTCCTCGAAGAGGAACATCATGCGCTTGATGTCCTGCGCAAGCTGTGGATTGGTCTGCTCGATCTGTTCCATGATTGTTTTTGCAATTGCCGGCGGAGAAAGGTTCAGGATCGAAGCAACGATCTGCGCGCCACCGGCAGTTGCCAAGTTTTGGGATAGCGTTTGTTCGGCGATCTGGTCAACGACTTGCTCGATCTGTTGAACGATCGTCGGGGAGACTTTGCCGAGCGTTGCAATGCGGATGATCACATCAGTGCGAAGGTCATCGGGAAAGCGCTCGAGGACTTCGGCGCTCTGGTTTGTTGGAAGGTGCGATAGCAGCAATGCAATCGTCTGCGGATGCTCTTTCGAAAGAAAGCTTGCCAGCTGCTGGGGATCGGCTTTCTTGAGGATGTCGAAGCCGCGGACGGTTGAGAGCATCTTGACTTTCTCGAGGAGCTCACGGCTCTTTTCCGGTCCGAACGTGCGCTCCAGCAGAAGTCGCGCGTACTCGACGCCGCCAGTGAGCATGTACTCGCGGCTGACGAGCACGTTGTAGAACTCCTCGATCACTTTGGCGGTGATTTCTTTGGGGACAGCATCGAGAGCTGCGATCTCGACACTGACCTGTTCGATGTCCTGCTGGCGAAGCCCCTGGAACACTTTCGCAGCAGTTTCAACATCGAGCGCCAACAGCAGGAGCGCTGCTTTCTGGCGGGGCGAGAGCTGTTCGTAGGAGAGTTGGCGCTGTTGGACGATTGCGCTCATCGGTCAATGCTCTTGGTTGATCATACTTTGGATGAGCTTGACTGCTTCGGCATTGTTCTCGTGAATGAAGCGACGAATGCGGTCTTTCATCTCTTCGACCATGAGATCCTCTTCCGTCAGGCCGCTTGCGGTTGCAGAATCAAGCTTGGCACGCACACGTTGACGAAGCTCATCGTAGGGCGATAGTTCCCGATGTTCTTCTAGTTGCGCAACAGGCGCAGGCTCCGCTGGCGGTTCCAACGATGGCGCCACCGGACCTTCCGGGGCAAGTTGTAGTGCGGCGTTCGGCACGAAAATTTCCTCGATGCGGCGTCGTAGCGGTGGCGAGAGAACCAAACGCCGCAGCGCCCATAGTGCAGCCAGTACTGCAAGCAGTGCAGCGATACCGAGCACGAGATTTCCGCGCGGCAGCGAAAACGTCGGTTCTTCCTCCGGTTGGTCAAGCAGTGTCGTATCGAAGGGAAGATTGACAACGCTCACCTGATCGTTTCGTTCAGGGTCGTAGCCGATAGCATTGCGGACAATCTGCGTGAGTTTTTGGAGCTCTTCTTGGCTTCGGGGTGTGTATTGGATGACCTTCTTCCCGTCTTGTTCGACAACTTTCGTGATGCCGTTGACGAGCACCGATGCAGAAATGCGTTTGATCGTTCCAACGCCACCGACAATGCGCTCGACCGTCCGCGAGATTTCGTAGTTCGTGCGAACCTTTGTAGCGTTGCTTTCGCTATTGACTGCGGGGTAGTCGAGCGAGTCTTGGGAACGGCGCGCTTCGGCGATGCGCTCTTCGCTGCGGACAACCTGGCCGTCGGGGTCGTAGTTCTCGCGTGTTTGTTCACGCTGGGTGAAGTCGAGTTCGGCGCTCACGCGGACGACGCTGTTGCCTGGACCGAGGACACCATCGAGCAATGATTGGACGCGCGAGGTAAGGTAGCTCTCGACTTTCTGCTGCTGTTCGTACTGCGTTGCGGTCAGCCCTGCAAGGGTCGAGGTTTCGCGAGGCGCCTGGCTGAGGATTTGCCCATGTTGGTCAACGATTGTGACGTCGGCTGGGCTGAGTCCTTCGACGCTGCTGGCAACCAAATTTTGGATGCCTTCGATGTTGAGCTTGCTCAAGCTACGACCACTTTTGAGGTGCAGCAGCACTGAGGCCGTTGGTTTTTTCTGTTCTTGTTCGAAGAGCGCTTTCTCCGGTAGCACAATCATCACGCGCACCTTCTGCACCTCATCGAAGCTCGCGATGGTCTTCTGCAGTTCGCCTTCGAGTGCGCGTTTGTGGTTGAGCTTCTGGACAAAATCGCTCATGCCGAGATTGGTGCGATCGAAGATTTCGTAGCCGACCGTGCTATTCGATGGTAGCCCCTCGCGTGCAAGTGCTAAGCGGAGTTCGTACACGCGGGATTGAGGGACGCGAATTGTTGCGCCGCCATCGGCAAGTTCGTAGGGGACGGCTTGCTCTTTGAGCTTTTCGACAATTGTGCCTGCATCCTTGGGATCAAGGTCGCTGAAGAGGACGGCCATCGGCTGTGACGATGTGGCTGCAACAATGGCGGCGATGATGCCGACTGCAGCGAGTACTGCGCCGATAATGGTCAGTTTTTGCGGTGTACGCAGCCGCTGCCAGAACTCTTTTGCTTGGTTGACAAATGGTGGAAGTGGCATGGGCGATTACTCGAATCAAACTTGGATACGCATTGCTTCGCGGTAGAGATCGAGCGCTTTATTGCGCAGCTCCATCAGGAGTTGGAAGCTCGTCTTTGCTTTCTCCGCGGCGATCATGACGTCGTGGAGATCAACTGCCTCACCTTTGATGAACCGTTCACTGAGTGAGCCACTTTCTTTCTGGAGATCGTTGACGCTGTCGAGAAACGTGTGGAGCGTTTCGTCGAACGTCGGCCCGTTGGCCTGAGCAGGTGCAGTCTGCTGCGGAAGTGGCAGTTGCGTTGGGAATGACTGGAGCGGTGGAATCGGTGCCATAGCTTGTCTCCGAGCAGTAGTGGTCAGATGCGTTTATCTACGTGAATGCCTGTTGCAACGATCTGCGCGCGTCCGTTTCGGTTGAACAGCTCGACCACGAGCGGAGCGGGTGGTGTGGTGCGATGCTCGAGCTGTTCGGGTTTCCGGGCAGGTGCTGCCTGCTGGACGGTGCGTTGTGCGTGCGCGGCTGCCTGCTGGTACGCAGTGATGGCGCGGAGCTGCATCGTTTAGATCTCCAGCGAGTCACGAGCGATGTTCTTGGCTGCTGCGATCACGCCGGTATTGGCTTCGAACGCACGCTGCGCTGAAATCATCTCGACCATCTCGGTGACGATGTTTACGTTTGGCATCTGGACGTAGCCTTCGGCGTTCGCGTCCGGGTGCGTTGGATCGTACACCATCCGAGGCGGTGAGTTATCACGCGCGACTTGTGCCTTGAGGATTTGGTCGTCGGGGGCACGCAGGCCTGGCGTTTCGGGGTCAACATGCGACGGTGAGCTTCGCGCCAGCGGGAGCGATAGCTGCAGGGCATCCTCGAACGTGCCACGCTGACGCGCACGGACGACGACGACTTCGCGGCGATAGACCTGGCCGCGTTCGTCGCGGGTGGTATCGGCATTGGCAATGTTCTTTGCCACGCTCGAAAGGCGCATCCGCTGAACGCTCAGACCCTGCGCGCTGAATGCGAACGACGAGAAGATGTTTTCCATTGCAGGCATCCTCCGTGATGTTATTGTGGTGTACCTTTGATTGCTTGCTGGAGTCCGCTGAAGTATCGCTGCGCCAGACGCGCCACCAAGCGGAAGCGGATTTGATTTTTTGCCAGCTCGCCCATTTCTTTATCCACGTTGACGTGGGATTCGCCCGCGAAGTACACCTCCGGCTTGGGCACAGGTGCTTGCTCGCGTTCGGGCTGGACTTCGTCATCGAACGGCGGCCCGATGCCAATGTGCTGAGCATTCGTGCGTGTGCCTCGGAGCATCAATTCGCTTTGCAGGAACTCTTCCTCGAATCGAACCCGTTCGGGGCGATAGCCTGGCGTGGTTGCGTTCGCGATGTTCTTTGCAATTGTTCGCTGCCGCAGTGCATATGCTTCGAGTGCAGTGCTCATCAGCGGCAGCTTTTCGCGGAAGAGGTAGTCGCGCACATCCATGGCGCATCGGTGAAGCGATGGTGATCCTTTTCGCTTCTACTCCCTCAAGTTCTGTGCCAGTGTGCCGATAGGTTATTGGTTTCTGGAAATCGGAGCGCTGTCGTCGGAAGCAGGTTGCATCTGTGATTGGGTGGCTGGGAGTGTAATGGTAACGAGCGTGCCTTCGCCTTGGGTACTGCGAATCTTGATCGTTCCGTTGTGGCGGTCAATAATCCGCCGAACGATCCAAAGCCCAATACCGCTCGATGGCTCTTGCGCTGTTGGAGCAGCTGATCCTTGCATGCCGCGCTCGAAAAGGCGCTGCATATCCTCGGTGCTCATCCCAACACCATGATCTTCAATCTCGATTGTGTGCGACGCTTCCCCTGCTTTCGCACGAACTAGAACGATGGAGTTTGCGTGAGAATACTTGATCGCGTTACTGACGACGTTGTCGAAGGCTTCCTCAATGCGCTGGGGATCGCACTCAGCAACCATGTTCTCGGGAAGCTCTTCGATAATCTCGATGCCTTTGCGCCGTGCAAGGTAGGCATTGCGGCGGATAACAGAGCGCAGGATTTCGGTGAGGTTGACTGATTCAATGTCTAGTAGCAGACCGTCACTGCCCTCGAGCGCAAGCAGGCGCGAGACTTGCTGCGAGAGCGCGAGCACACGGCTGGTGGTTTCAGCCAGGTCGTTCAGGAGCTGGTGCATTTGGGTTGAATTGCTGTCGTACTGGCGGAGAAGTTGCACGAGCTGCTCGATGACTAAGAGGGGATTTTTGATGTCGTGGACGAGTCTGCTGAGCAGCTCATCCTTTTCTTTCTGTAGCTGTTCGAGTCGCTCTTTGGCAGCACGCAGCTGTTCAACTTGTTGGCGGAGTTGGCGATTCTGTTCGGCCAGATGTTTGTTGCTCTGTTCTGCGTGGTGTCGGTACGTAGCGAGCTGATGGTGTACCTGCTCAAGCTCCTGTTGCTGATGCTGCTTGAGTTGCTCTAGCTCAGCAAGGCGACTCTTGGTGTGGTCGAGCTCCGTCTGGAGGCGGTCGAAATCTTGGGCGGTAAGACGCGAGCGCCGGCGGTGTTGGAGAAGCAGTGTTGCGAGTATCAAACTGATGATGCTCGATGCCAGCGCAACCGCAATCCACAAGCGAATCGGGAATGCGGACGTTCCGGCACTGGTTGTGGTGTCTGGTGCCGCTGCCGGTTGCGGTTGCTCATCCCCAATGGCGAGAGTGCGCCCAACGCGAAAGCGGAGGAGAATCGGCGCAGCACTGCTGCCCGGTGCAAGTTGTGCTTGGATGCGGAGCGTGTAGTCTCCCTCGGGAAGCCCTTTGTATTCGATCGTGGGCGTAGTTTGCAGGCGCTGTTGGGTAACATCGTTGTGGCTCAATTCGGTGAGGTAGCTTGCTGCTTCGATTGTATCGCCTGTGCTGGTGCGCACCGCGGCGAGCCATTGGATGTAGTCTTCCGGACGAATTTCGATTCCCGCTTTCCATGCACGGTCTGGAACAGTACGGCCATTGACTACAGCGGTGCGGATGATCGTCGTGTAGTCTTGTGCGTATGCAAACGTTGGGAGAAATACAGCAACGAGTGCAACGGCTGGAACGCATGCAGAGGGCTTCATTCGATCTCCAAGCAATAGTGACGATAGCGATGCGCCTGGTATCGTGTGCGCCACTGCGCTGCACGCAGGAAACGTTCCCAGAGCAATGCCAGCTCTGGAAGCGTGCGAGCGTGGGTTGTGGGAATGCCGTGAGTTCGGCACCAGGCAACAAGACTGCTCGGCACAAACACGGCATCGGCACAGAGACAAAGGCACGCCAGTGCAGGCTGCACGATCACTGCTGCGATGAATGCGCGATCGGGTACTGCGGCAAGTACGGCATCGCGAATGCACGCTCCCTCTTGGCAAATGCACGATTGGCTCTTTGTGGTGGCGGACAGCCGAGGCACTGCGTGTGCGCCAGTGTCACTCGAGGAGGGTGCTACGATCCATCGCTGCCAGGGAGGTGGCAGCGGACGCAGAAACGCATCGAGTCTGGCACCGAGCGATTCATCGAGCAGTGCGACAGAGGGACGCATAGGGCTAGTGGGTACCTTCCGAGTATTCGAAAAAACCTTTGCCGCTCTGTTTGCCATTCCAACCAGCGCGGATATACTGCCGGAGCAGTGGACATGCGCGGTAGCGTGGCTCTTGGTATTCCTCGAAGAGTGCATCGAGGATGCGCAGGGTGCAATCGAGCCCAAGCATGTCCGCCCATTCGAGCAAACCATGCGGGTAGTTGACGCCAAGCTTTACGGCGCGATCAATGTCTTCGGGCGTTGCGATCTGTTCCATCGCAGCAAATGCTGCTTCGTTGATCAGCGTTGCCAAGATACGCGGGATGACAAGCCCAACGCGATCTTCAACCAGTTCGGTTTCGATCCCCAGCTGCGCAAGGATGCTGTGTGCGCGAGCGGTTGCATCCTGGGAGGTTTGAAGTGCTGGAGCAAGTTCGATCCTGCCCAGCGATGTCCAGCCAGGCATGCCGTTGAATCCAACAAGGGATGAACCTGTGCCCACGAGTGCAGCAAGCTCCGTTGCGGTACACGTCAGCGTCGAACTGAGAATGAGAGCGTTCGGGAAGAGCTCGTGCACAACCTGGAGCACCGGTGTCCGGTGCTGCGCCCTCAGCAGCGAGAGATCCAAAATCACTGTGGGCTGCTCGCCATCTTCGATTTCACCAGGAGAGGTGACGATGCGATGTAGGTGTGGGTGCAGAAGGCGATTGTTCCGCAAAAGCGGCTGTGCGGGAGCAGATCGAAGGAGAGGTGAGCTGGAGCCATCCAGCATTGCGTCCCAATCGAGAATGCGAAACTCTGCATGGTTGCGAGCGAGGAAGTCTGCCGTTTCCGCAACGATGTGCGGCACACCGAGAATCAGGAATCGTTCGATGGTCGTTGGTTGTGCCATTTTCGGTAGTGCATTGCCAGCGTAAGAGTGCGCTCGTGCGAAAATAGTGCCGAGTTCTGTGTAGCAACAGAAACTGCATCGGCAACCAAGGCAACGGACTACTCCCATTGACACAGAAGGCTCTCGCAACGGCGAGAGCCTTCTGGAAGAAGAGAGCCAGCAACCGAACTACTTCGCTGCTTTCTTTGCTGGCGCCGCTTTCTTTGCTGGCGCTGCTTTCTTTGCTGGCGCTGCCTTCTTTGCTGGCGCTGCCTTCTTTGCAGCCGCCTTCTTGGCGGGCGCCTTCTTTGCTGGTGCAGCTTTCTTCGCAGGCGCTTTCTTCGCAGCCGCCTTCTTGGCTGGCTTCTTCGCAGCCGCTTTCTTGGCAGTTGCCATAGCGACCTCTTTGTACTAAAGTGGTACAAACAAAATGCACTGCAATACTACAAAACCAAAAGCGATTTTGCAAGAGAATTTTTTCATGCAACGAAAAAATCTTCGCAGTCGGAGAGCGTGGGCGAAAGCATTCTCAACGACACATGCTCTGAAAGCCGCATCAGAGCGTGCATTGGAGGCGATGCACTCTTTTCGATGCAAGACTTCGCATGCGGTGCTTAGAGTGGAATGTTGCCGTGTTTTTTCGGTGGGTTGGTGTCGCGTTTGCTCGAAAGTCGCGCAAGTGCACGGATGAGCCGGTGTCGCGTTTGGCTTGGGATAATGACATCGTCAACGTATCCACGCTCTGCTGCGCGGTAGGGGTGCGCGAACTGTTCGGTGTATTCCTGTTCGAGTTGGCGTGTGCGTTCCTCTTTGTTTTCTGCGCGTTCGAGCTCTTTGCGGAAGAGAATCTCGACAGCGCCCTTTGCACCCATGACGGCGATCTCGGCTGTTACCCACGCAACGTTGTAGTCGCCACGAATGTGCTTGGAGTTCATCACGTCATATGCACCACCGTATGCTTTGCGCGTGATGACGGTGAGTTTGGGGACTGTTGCTTCGCAGAACGCGTAGAGCAGTTTCGCACCATGCCGAATGATGCCGTTCCACTCTTGGTCGGTGCCGGGTAAGAAGCCCGGAACGTCAACCAGCACGATAAGTGGGATGTTGAAGCAATCGCAGAAGCGGACAAAGCGTGCTGCTTTCACCGAGCTGTTGATGTCGAGCACCCCTGCAAGAGCATTCGGTTGGTTGGCGACAATTCCCACAGGCTGGCCGTTGAGCGTTGCAAACCCGACGATGATGTTCGGCGCGTAGTCGGCATGCACCTCGAAAAAGTCGCCTTCGTCCACAATTTCCTCGATAACCTGCTTCATGTCGTAGGGCTGGGTAGGGTCAGCAGGAATGATTCGATCAAGCCGTGGACACAGCCGGTCGGGGATGTCGAGCGTTGGCAGGCGCGGAGGCGACGCACTATTGGACGATGGCAGAAACCCTAGAAGCTTTCGCACCGCAAGGAGCGTTTCGATTTCGTTATCGAAGACAAAGTGCGCGACGCCCGACTTGGTCGCGTGTGTGTCGGCGCCGCCAAGCTCATCGAAGGTGACATCTTCGTGCGTTACTGTTTTGACGACGTTCGGTCCGGTGACGAACATATACGATGTGCCGCGCACCATGAAGATGAAGTCGGTGATTGCGGGCGAATAGACTGCACCGCCTGCGCAGGGTCCCATGATGACCGAGATCTGGGGAATGACGCCACTGGCAAGCGTGTTTCGCAAGAAGATGTCCGCATAGCCACCGAGCGAGACGACCCCTTCCTGAATTCGCGCGCCACCGGAATCATTGATGCCAATGATCGGCGCACCAATCTTGAGCGCAAGGTCCATCACCTTGCAGATCTTTTCGGCGTGTGCCTCGCTGAGCGAGCCACCAAAGACAGTGAAGTCTTGCGAAAACACACAGACGGTGCGTCCGCCAATAGTTCCAACGCCAGTGACGACACCATCGCCGAACGGACGGTGACGCTCCAGCCCGAAGCCACTGGAGCGATGCCGCACGAACATATCGAACTCTTCGAACGAGCCAGGGTCGAGCAGAACCTCGAGCCGTTCGCGGGCGGTGAGCTTCCCTTTGCGATGCTGTTCCTCGATTCGTTCAGCTCCGCCACCGAGCATGGCCTGGCGGCGATACTCTTCCAGCTGTGCAAAGCGATCCATAGCACTAGGTGCGATTGTTAGCGAACCTTGAATGTTGCCATCGTAACGATGGCTAAGATGATGGCGACAATGTAGAACCGCACGACGACTTTCGCTTCATGCAACCCGCACCGTTCGAAGTGATGATGCAGCGGTGCCATCCGAAAGATCCGCCGCCCCTCACCGTAACGGCGCTTGGTGTACTTGAAGTATGCAACCTGCACGATGACCGACAGGGTCTCGGCGAAGAAGACTCCACCGAGGATCGGCAGGAGGAATTCCTTCTTGATGAGGATGCACAGTCCGCCAATGGCGCCCCCAAGCGCAAGGGAGCCTGTATCTCCCATGAACACTTGTGCGGGATACGCATTGAACCAGAGAAAACCGAGCGCCGCCCCAACCAATGCGGATGCAAAGATGGTCAGTTCGTCAGCGCCGCGCAAGTGCATGATGGTCAGGTACTGCGCAAAGACTGCGTTGCCACTGACGTACGCAACAAGTGCCAGTGCAAGCGCTGCGATGCCGACGGTACCAATCGCAAGTCCATCGAGGCCATCGGTGAGATTGACGGCATTCGAGGTTGCCGTCAGCACAAACACTACCATCGGGATGTAAAAGACTCCCCAGTCGAAGTTGATGTGCTTTGCGAATGGGACGGTCGTCAGCGTTTTGACCTGGGCGTAGCTTGCACTGAACCATTCGGGGAAGAAGTAAATCGCCGAACCGAGCGCAAGGCCAATTGCGATCTGTCCGATGAGTTTGTAGCGTGCGATCAACCCTTTCGGGAGCTTCCGAACAACCTTGAGGTAGTCATCGAGAAAACCAACCGCACCGAGCCAGAGCGTTACTATAACGATTGTCCATACGAAGACGTTGGATACGCTTGCCCAGAGCACCGTTGGGAGTATCACCGCAAGGAGAATGATCAGACCGCCCATCGTCGGGGTGCCGGCTTTCGTTGCATGGTTGCCGGTCGTTGCAAGTTCTTCCTTCGCACGCTCGCCGATCTGCCGTTTGGCAAGCAACGCAATGATGCGTGGACCAACCAGGAAACTAATCGCGAGCGCGGTGATCGCTGCTGCCGCGGAACGAAACGTTACGTACCGAAAAACGCCAAAACCAGGCGGGGCAAAGACGCGATCAATCCAGAGCAGGAGTTCGAAAAGCATCGCCAGATACTGTCTCGGTGAATGGGTCAGCTGCTGCGTGCATCGAGGTGCGCGCGAATATACATGCCGCTTTCTCTCGGAATCCCTGCCCCGCTCGAGGCTGCACGTGCCAGCAGCTGCACAGTTGCACTGCGAGTGCTATTGTCGGAACCGTGAGTGCCGATATGTTTGTATGTGACGATGGTCAACGATGGAGGTTCTGCCATGTATCACCTGTCGTTAGAACTCTTCACTCAGCCGTTCGACGATTTCGAGCAGCGGCAGTACGAAATCTGTGCCGCGATTGATTGGCTCGTTGCGCAGTTTCGTCGCAATCAGCTCTACCCAGCTTTGCAGGAGCTCATCGGGATTTATCGCACACTCGAGCGTATCCTCCAAGAGCACGAACAGCTGCACCTGAGCGAGCAACTGCAGCTGCTACCAGCCCCAGAAGAAAATCGCACGGTCGAGCGTTCCCACCACGACTCACTGGAGCAACTCTTCGAGTTGATTCGATGGGCAATGCCTCGGCTTGCAGAAGCAATCGAAGAAGGGGCAGCGCTGTTCGACTTTGTCGAAGAAAACATCACGATCTCGAGTGTCGGACTGCTCCCGATGTACACCAGCGAAGGCTACGTTCTCATCCCAGAGCACCGAACGTGCACGCTCCACGTGCTACGCTATACAAGCGCGCAGTTAGTCGAGCACGGCGACCGCTACCGCGCACTCCGCACGACGGAGATTCTTTCCTTGCACAATCGTGGAGTCTGGGAGGCACCCGAAGCTGTCAAGCATCGGTTGATTGAGCAGTATCCAGAGCTACCGAATCCCGCAACGTTCGCGTGCGAGACCGAGCTGGATTTCCCGTATGCCGAAACGATTCTCCCTGTAGCGAAGCGGAAACTCATGCGTGCGCTCAGCGAGCAGTAAACGCGCTCCCTCCAGCGGAGGAAGCGAGGAATCATTCCAGCTCGACCCAGCGCGTCGCTCGGTATTGCGGATGATTTGGCTTGCGCTCATTCTGCCAGGTGTAGAGTCCGATCCGCCGGAAGGAGAACGTGATGGGGAGCTCGCCTGCGAGTGCGGCTGCCCATCTGCTGCGCTCTTGGATTGCGCAGTGGTCGCGGCGAGGCTTCATGCGTGCGACGGTCAGGTGCGGAAGTACGGGTCGTTGCTCCGGATCAAGGTCGAGCGCTCCACGCAAGCGATCGCGCCACTGTGTGATTACACTCCGCAGCGTATCACTGCCCTCGCCGAAGCCGAGCGCAACGACGCTGGCATAGTCCCGCCGCGGCAGGAGCAGTGCTTCCGTTGCAACAGCGCAAAAACGCCCGGAGCGTATCTGGCTTAGCAGCCCAGCGATGCGATCGCTCGGATCAAAGGGCAGTTGTCCAAAGAATGCGATCGTAACGTGGTAATCGGCTGGATGGAGCAACCGCATCCCTTCGACAAGAGGCGGGAACGAAAGGGGGTGCTCGGCTACAGCTTCGATGGCGACAAACCAGTTCGGTTGCATCAACAGTTGGTTCCGTGTCGTTGAATGTGGCGTAATTTCGTGCGGCACTCCATCTGGCGTTCCTTCCTGACGAGGACGCGAGCCGTCATACTCTACCCGCTTGTGTCAATGGACAAATTTATCATCGAAGGTGGCCGCCCCCTTCGCGGTACGATCGCCGTTGCAGGTTCGAAGAACGCAGTGCTCGCGCTCATGCCCGCGACACTGCTTGCGCCGGGTGTCTATCGCATCCGTCGTACGCCCAACCTCCGCGATGTATGGACGATGTCCCGGCTGCTGGCACGGCTTGGTGTGCACGTCGAGCTCTCTCCGGGCGGCGAGCTATTCCTTGATACGCGCTCGATTTCCTCATTCGAAGCGCCGTATGAGCACGTCAAGAAAATGCGTGCTTCGATTTACGTTCTCGGCCCGTTACTGGCACGGTATGGCCGCGCACGTGTCTCGCTCCCCGGCGGCTGTGCATTCGGTCCGCGTCCGGTGGATTTGCATCTGAAAGGCATGGAAAAACTCGGCGCCGAAATTGATGTTGAGCATGGCTACATCAACGCACGTGCTGATCGTTTGCGCGGGGCTACGATTCATTTGGACGTGCCCTCGGTCGGCGCGACGGTGAACATTCTCTACGCAGCCTCGCTCGCCGAAGGCGAAACGATCCTCACGAACGCTGCCATCGAGCCAGAGGTAACGGCGCTGGCGCAGACGCTCGTTGCGATGGGAGCGCAGATCGAAGGAATCGGAACGTCCACGCTGCGCATTCGCGGTGTTCCTGCGCTCACGCCCCTTGAGGTGATCGAGAACATCCCCGATCGAATCGAAGCAGCGACGTACCTGATTGCCGCAGCAGCAACCCGTGGATCAGTGCGGCTGGTCCACGCCAATCCCGACCACCTTGGAGCAGTGCTCGATAAGCTCGAGGAAATCGGATGCACCCTCGATGTAGATGGGAGCACAATCAGCCTTCGCTGCGATGGTGAGATCAGTCCAACGAACGTAACAACGGCCCCGTATCCCGGTTTCCCAACAGACGTTCAAGCGCAGTGGATCACCCTCATGCTTACTGCGCGCGGCACTTCCCGGATAACCGAGACGATCTACCCGACGCGCTTTGGGCACGTACCGGAACTCCGCAGACTCGGAGCAGAGATCGAAATCGCCGACAGCACCGCGATTGTTACCGGTGGGGCCACGTTACAGGGGGCAACGGTAATGTCGAGCGACTTGCGCGCGAGTGCATCGCTGGTTCTTGCTGGTCTGGTTGCAGAAGGGACGACGGAGGTTCTCCGCGTCTATCATCTCGACCGCGGCTACGAACGAATGGAGGAACGTCTGCAGCAACTCGGCGGGCAGATTGTGCGTGTTCCAACCGATGAGTACTAAGCCAATGCGGTTGCTCCTTCTGCTGGCGGTGATCAGTATTTCGGCGACCGTTGCTGATGCTCAGCGATCCCGACACCGCACGACTTCGGATCGAAGCAGTATCCAGGCACGCCAGCGAGAGCTGCTATCGCTCCAGCGCAGCATACAACAGCGGGAGCAGATGATCAAGGAGCTTGCCGCGAAGGAGAAAACCACCGCTAAAGCTGCCGAGCAGCTCCGTCAGCTCATCGAACGTCAGCAGCGCTACTTGCGATTGCTCGATGGTGAACTCCGCGCACTCGATGAACAACTCCGCGCACTCCAAAGCGAGCATCAGCGCCACAGAAGTGATTATAGCCACAATTACGAGCAGTGGCGGCGCTTCATCCTGCTCCTTGTCGCCGCAGACATGCGTGACGATGATGATGCCGGACTCGATACTGCCATCATCAGCGCTGCGTTGCGTGCAATGGAAGCGCGTCTTCGCTCAACACAGCAGCAGCGGGATAGCACAGCCGAAGCTCTCGACCGTTTGCGACAGTATCGCGCGGCGCGCCAGCTCCTGCTTGCGCAGCAGCAGCGAGAACAGCAGCGCTTGCAGCGGATGCTTGCGCTGCGCACGCAACTCCTCGAAAAGCTCCGAAAGAATCGGCAAGCAATTACTGACGAGCTTGGCAAACTGCGGAAAAGTCTGCAGATCATCAAGCAGAGCATCGAACGTCTCAGCCACGCCGAGCGCTCCTCAGCTTCGAAAGGGAAAAGCATGCAGCACGTTGATCTTGGATTTCTCCAGCCACCCGCCCGCGGTGCAATCCTCCGCGGCTATGGCGAGTATCGGCATCCATTGACGGGCGCGCGTGCGTTCAATTCCGGGGTGGATATCGCCGTGCCGGTTGGCACAGCCATCAAGGCGGCAGCAGCAGGAACGGTCGTCTCAGTCCGATGGCTGCCGGCAATGAATACAGTCATCATCATCGAGCACCGCAACGGGATTCGCACCGTCTATGGCAACGTGGAGCGAGCATCTGTCCGTGAAGGGCAACGTGTTGAAGCAGGGGAAACGATCGGCACCAGCGGGGAGACACTCGGCGGTGCATTCGTGCATTTCGAACTCTGGCGTGGTGCCGAGCGACTCGATCCGACGTTCGTCGTCCGATAGCGCATTTCAACTGCCCGAGTTTTCCTGCCGACGGCGTTCCCACTCTTCCATTCTCTGCCGAAGCTCCGCCTCGAATCCGCGATCGGTCGGCACGTAATAGCGCTTGCCTGCCAGCGACGGCGGCAAGTGGTGCTGCGCGACGAGTGCATCGGGGAAGTCGTGCGCGTATTTGTAGCCAGCCCCGTAGCCGAGTTGTTTCATCAGGTGTGTCGGTGCGTTCCGCAGATGGAGCGGTACCGGTTCGTTGCGTGTGCGTGCGATGTCTTCTTGCACGGCGCGGTAGGCGACATAGAGTGCATTGCTTTTCGGTGCGAGCGCCAAATACACGGCAGCCTGTGCGAGCGCGAGATTGCCTTCGGGCATGCCGACGAAGTGGACCGCCTGCTGTGCTGCCATGCAGAGCGAGAGCGCATGAGGATCAGCCAAACCGACGTCTTCACTGGCGATGCGAATCAGACGGCGTGCGATGTAGAGCGGGTCCTCGCCTGCTTCGAGCATACGACCGAGCCAGTAGAGCGCGCCGTCGGGATCGGAATCGCGGATGGACTTGTGCAGCGCCGAAACGATGTTGTAGTGCTCCTCGCCGGCGCGATCGTAGAGCAACCAGCGCTGCTGTGCAGCTTGTTCGACGGCGTCGAGATCGAGCAGCCGAAATCCATCGGCATTCGGTTCAGCCGACTCTGCAGCCAGTTCGAGCGTGTTCAGCATACGGCGTGCATCGCCATCGGCGATCGCGATCAGATGAGCGCGCGCCTGGTCGGTAAGCTGGACGCCGAGCAAGGCAAACCCTTCGTTGCTGGTCAATGCGCGATCGAGGATTTTCTCGAGATGCTCCGGCTGGAGCGGGCGCAGTACGACGACGCGCGTTCGTGAAAGCAAGGCTGCATTGACCTCGAACGAAGGATTTTCCGTCGTCGCGCCGATGAGCGTGATCGTGCCATCTTCGACCGCCGGCAGCACAGCGTCTTGTTGGCTTTTGCTCCAGCGATGAATCTCGTCGATGAATACGATCGTGCGTTGACCTGCGCGACGCCGGCGTTCGGTCGCATCGGCGACGACCGCACGCAACTGGCTGACGCCGGCACTGACAGCGCTGAGCGCGACGAAGTGTGCGCGCGTCGCACGAGCGATCACGTGTGCGAGGGTCGTTTTTCCGCTCCCCGGCGGACCCCACAGGATGAGCGAGGGCACCGCATCGCGTTCGATCGCGCGGCGCAGCGGCGTATCCGGACCGAGCACGTGTTCCTGACCGACGATCTGGTCGAGCGTTTGCGGACGCAGCCGTGCAGCCAGCGGCGGTCGCGGTGCGTCAGCGGCGGGGAATAGCGAATCTGTGGTAGTCGTGTGTGTCACGGGGCGATCGGGATGAAAGAATACACGTCGAATTCTTACCGAGAATCACGCCGATCGAACGTCAATGAATACTGCTGCTCGGAGAGCTGCTCGATGTCGTAGTTGGCGATAAACAACTCCCTGCCGGGCAGCGCGCGTCCTTGCTTGTAGTTGTTCATACCGTACTGAAGCGTCCATTCCACGATGTGCATGTCGCCCCAAAGTGAGCGTACAAGCGGGCTGTCGTCGTACGTTACCAGCCAACGGTGCCGGCAGCGTTTCACTGTCGCAGCAAATCGCTCGTGGTCGAATTGAGTATGCAGCATGCCGTTTCGTCCGTATAGTCGTGATTTCGTAGCGGTCACGTACGGTGGATCGAGAAACAAAAACACGTTCTCGCCCGGTGCCATAACAACAGGCTCGTAATCGCAGCATGTGATTGTCACTCCCTCGAGGAGCTGCGGCAAGATCGCCAAACGATCGATCGCTGACTTGGTAAAGCGACCACGAAACGCTGCCTCCGAATATCCTCCTGCTGCAACGGTACCGGAGAATGTGATGCGATTGAGTACGAAGAAACGTACAGCACGTTCCAGTTCATCGCCTGTGCCGTATGTGGCGACAAGCTCTTCAAACAGAGCACGGCCGTCTTTTGTTGTTCGATGAATGTGGCTGACACAGGCAATAAGCTCATCGCACCGCGTCTGTGCGACTTTCCAAAAACAATACAGCTCCTCGTTGCAGTCGTTTATCCAGTAGCGACGATCGGGAAAAAGTTGGCGCAACCGGAGAAACACCGATCCACCACCGACCATCGGTTCACGGTACTCGGCAAAGTCGGTCGGTACGAGTGGCAATATCTGAGGCAGTGCCCGCGACTTTCCTCCAGGATAGCGAAGAGGACTTGATACGCTGTTATTCATCGCTCCGTTTTTCCAGTATGACCGGAATACCCAGGCGTTCTGACTCGGTGTTCAACCATTTCAGGCTCTCCTTTGCTCGATCGCCGAGATGGACAGTGTTGCAGTATCGTTCCAGAACGGATGGTTCTGATGGCAGGTGCAACTCACCATCGAACTTTGAGCTTGTGAGCCGAAGCTCACAGCGTGTCTTTCTTTGTTTGTCGTCGCCGAGCTGCACTGAATCGAGATGTGCAAAGAGCAACAGCTTGAACAACCCGTCTTTGATATCGTTCAGCGAGGGCAGAATGTGCCGGGTCGTGTGTTTGCATTCACGGATTACGACTGAACCCTCAGGTTCGATTTCGACATCATCGGCCGTCAGATAGTACGTTCCACCGAGATTGTTGCGCAGGACGAAGAGAGCTTTTGTCCCAACGCCCGAAAGGCGCTCCAGCTCGTGACGTGTGGCGGTTTCGTTTGCAGCGGCGCGATAGGAGCGGTCGAGGCTCTGGCTGCAGAATCGTTCCAGATCGAGTTTCTTCTGGTCATGGTTGTCGCGGACCTCATCGAGGAATCGCTCGTGTGTGGCTATGTCATGAACACCGACGCCGAGTCGTTGCGAAATCGAGCGGTATGATTCGATCGCTTTTTCGTACACCCAAAGAAAATCGTCACGAAAATGCTGCTTGTTCCAATGATGTGCGTCGTATTTGTATTCTGCGATCTGGCACAGCTTGTCACGAACGTATGCAGAGTTGAGTTTCTGACGTGTCAAGCGTACGTGGCTTTGCTTTTGTGCACTATCGTACCACGCTAACACGATGTACACATTCATCAGGTTCATCCATGAATACGTGATGTAGGTGATGCGATCCAAATTCGAGTCATTGCGCCGCTCGCCACGTCCTTCGTCTTTGACAATCGGTATGACTGTTACGATTTTGCCGCTGTACCAATACGTATCGTAGATGCGAGCAAAAGGATACGACCGTGTCCGCTTTGGGCTGCTCCATCGGGAATAGGCAATCGCCCAGTGATTGGGATGCTCGACGATCCCCGATGCTCGTGCCCCGTTGATATCGAAATCGTCTATCGTGTAGCGCGGTAGCTCGGAGGTTTGTCCTCTAAAGCACAGCCTTCGTATTTGTCCTTGAATTTTCAGTGGAGGCATCGCCGTACCTACATATTCCGCCGATACTGTCCGCCGACCTGGTAGAGTGCATGCGTCATCTGACCGAGCGAGCAGACAGTGCACACGTCCATCAGCGTGGCGAAGATGTTCTCGCCGCGTCGGGCGGTGTCTTTCAAACGCTTCAGCGCTGCTTCCGAGCGCTCGGCATTGCGACGCTTGAACGCTTCGAGATTGGCGATTTGCTGTTCTTTTTCCTCGGTCGTCGAACGGATGACCTGCTCGGGCACGATCGTCGGCGAGCCGTCTTTCGACAAAAACGTATTGACACCGACGATCGGTAGCTGTCCGCTGTGCTTGAGCGATTCGTAGTAGAGCGACTCTTCCTGAATCTTGTTGCGCTGGTACATCAGCTCCATCGCGCCGAGCACACCGCCTCGTTCGTTGAGTCGCTGGAACTCTGCATAGACCGCCTCTTCGACCAAGTCGGTCAGCTCCTCGATGATGAACGAGCCTTGCAGCGGGTTTTCGTTTTTCGCCAGACCCAGTTCCTTGTTGATGATCAGTTGAATGGCGACAGCACGACGAACGGATTCTTCCGTCGGCGTCGTGATGGCTTCGTCGTAGGCGTTCGTGTGGAGCGAGTTGCAGTTGTCGTAGATCGCATAGAGCGCTTGCAGCGTGGTGCGAATGTCGTTGAAGGCGATCTCTTGTGCGTGCAGCGAGCGCCCCGACGTTTGGATGTGATACTTGAGCATTTGCGAGCGCTCGTTGCCGCCGTATTTGTACTTGATCGCTTTCGCCCAGATACGCCGCGCCACACGACCGATGACCGAGTATTCGGGATCGAGACCGTTGGAGAAGAAAAACGACAGGTTCGGTGCAAAATCGTCGATGTGCATGCCGCGCGAGAGGTAGTACTCGACGTAGGTAAAGCCGTTGGCGAGCGTGAACGCCAATTGCGTGATCGGATTGGCGCCGGCTTCGGCGATGTGATAACCCGAAATCGAAACCGAGTAGAAATTGCGCACGCGATTGGCGATGAAGTATTCCTGCACGTCGCCCATCATGCGGAGCGCGAATTCCGTCGAGAAAATGCACGTGTTCTGCGCTTGGTCTTCCTTGAGAATGTCCGCTTGGACAGTGCCGCGCACTTGCTCGAGCGCACGCCGCTTGCACTCGGCATAGACGTCCGGCGGAAGCACTTCGCTCCCGCTGACACCGAGAAGCAGCAAGCCCAAGCCATTGTGACCCTCGGGAAGTTCGCCCGCCGGTGCTCCGGTCGCGATGTTGCGATAGACCGGACGCGGCAGGTCGAGCCGGCGATAGATTTCCTCGATGCGGCGCTCGATCGCTTCGGTCAAGCCTTGCTCGCGGATGTACTTTTCGCACTCTTGATCGATGGCGGCATTGAGGAAAAACGCCAGAATCATCGGCGCCGGTCCGTTGATGGTCATCGAAACCGACGTCGTCGGTGCGCAGAGATCGAAGCCGGAGTAGAGCTTTTTCGCATCGTCAACGGTCGCCACGCTCACGCCGGAATTGCCGATCTTGCCGTAAATGTCCGGGCGTCGGTCGGGGTCTTCGCCGTAGAGGGTGACCGAGTCGAACGCCGTGGAAAGTCGTGCGGCGGGCATGCCGTAGGAAAGGTAGTGGAAGCGCTTGTTAGTGCGTTCAGGCCCCCCTTCGCCGGCGAACATGCGCGTTGGGTCTTCATTCTGGCGCTTGAAAGGATAGACGCCCGCAGTGTAGGGGAATTTGCCGGGGAAATTCTCCTGCATCGCCCACCGGACAATATCGCCCCAGTCGTGGAATCGTGGCGTAGCGATCTTGGGGATTTTCAAATGTGAGAGGGATTCGTGGTGATTGCGGACACGAATCTCTCGTCCACGGACTGTGTACACGTATTCTTCGCCCTGGTAGGCGGCAAGTTCTTCCCTCCAGCGTTCCAGGAGACGTCGAACGTCAGGTTCGAGCTGGGCAAGGAGGCGCTCGTACTCGGTACGAAGTGCATCATAGGCAGCGGCACGACTGCTGCTCATCTGGTGACCGTTGACGTGTGGTGGGGAGAGCGTCAGCGTTTCGAATTCTGCCATTGCCGTAACGTGGACGTTATCACCATGCTACAAACTTACTTCCAGCGCAGTTCAAAGACGAACCACCTGCCTGGGGAATGTTCGGCGGAAGAGGGCGTGGGTTGTAAGTGTCTCCGCTGGTGACTACGTCCGCGAAGGGGGAAAGGAATTCTCCTCAAGTTAGCGACGTGCCGCCAGCATTGCATCGAGCACCCGAGGGAAATCTTCCTCAAACATCAAGACGCGGTGGCGCTCGTGGCCTGGACCTTGGGACTCGATCAAGAGTACCATACGCTGATGCCCTTGGGTTGGCTCGATGTCAACAAAGTAGGTGCGCTTTCCTGCTCGCACCATTTGGGAAAACAGTGTTGGTCGCTTTTTCTCCATCGGGACCTCCAGCTACGAGTACAAATCAACATGGATCGCGGTTTATCCACCAATCATCACAGTTGGGCATCCACCGACGATGGTTCCACCATGCGCGGTCATGTCACCCATGCGTGCAGCGGGCTTGCCGCCGATAAGGACAGTCATTGAGCCTTTGGCGAGCGTATCGGGTGTACCGGCACATACGCAGAGATCGGCTGCAGTTGCAGCCGGGAGTCCGCCGATGAGCACAGTGGGTGCGCCTGGGCCGGTGATTGGACCTCCAACGTGCGGGTTCGGCCCCGGATCAACCATTGGACATGTGTGCATATCAGTAATGCGAGCTGCTGGCGGCATCGTGCGTCTCTATCGTTCGATCCAGATACCTGTTGATCGTTGGGCTGAAGGAGGGAGCGTCTCGATGGGAACGCCATTGGCGTAACGTACTTGTTCGACGATGTTGCCGAACGAATCGTATGTTGAACAGACCCCATCGAGCTGATCGTTGCTGAACATTAGCCGTTGAACAAGATTTCCAGCGTCGTCGAAAACCAGCGTCTCGCCTGAGAGTTTGCCATCAGCGTACTGTTCAATTCGCTTAGGGCGGCCATTTGGGGTGTAGAGTCGCCGTTGTCCATGGAGTGTGCCATTGCGGTATTCTGCGGTCATAAGAGTTGTACCGTTTGGTGCAAAGCATTCGAGCAACCCCTGCAAGCGTCCGTTGGAATACTGCGCCCGTTGGACAAGTTGGCCATTGTAGAAGGTCTCTGCCAGGCCGTCGAGCATACCGTTGACGTAGTTCATCTGCTGGATCACTTCGCCAGCGTCGTTGTACACAACCGCCACTCCATGAGGGATTCCGTGGTGGTAGTGCATCCGAAGGCGGAGTTGCCCGTTAGGGTGGTAGTAGAGCGCCTGGCCGTGCGGCACACCGCCAACACACGGGATTTCTGCTTGGACAATGCCGTTTGGGTAGGTGGTCCGCTGTAGCTCTTCCATTCCAAAGCACGCTCAGTTGATCATTACGATTGAGCCGCGGACAGCGGTTTGTCCGGCAGAGCTTAGTTCCGCTTGTGCTGTTCCTGATTGCTTCAGTGCGGATTGAGCGGTAACATTGACGTTGAGTCCGTTGATATCCACTCCGGCAGTGCCTTTGAGAGTAAGATTGGCTGTGGCCTCAACAGCGGAGTTCTGGAGTGATTTGATTGTCAAATTTTTGTTGGTTTCGATGGAGATGTCGCCACGGACGACAATCTTTAGATTCCCATCAACGGTGAGGGTGTAGTCTTTTTTCACTTCGACGGTTGTGTTGGCGTTGTAGGTCTCGCTGTTATCGCTGTCAACGGTCAGCGTTCGCTTGTTTTTGATGGTAAGCGTTTCGTCATGGTTGATGGTTGTGGCTCGGTCGTTCTCGACGAGAGTATTCCAGTCTTTCTGAGCGTGGAGGTAAATTTCCTCGCTGTTTTTCGTATCCGTAAATCGAAGCTCGTTTCCGGCGGAGCCATTCGGTGTCGAACGTGTGAGGATCGTCGAGACATCTTTTTTGCTGGGCTGCGTATAGGGAGTTGGCTCGGCTGGGTTGAAGATTGTTCCAATGACGATCGGGCGGTCGGGATCGCCATCGAGGAAGGCGACAACTGCTTCCATGCCAACACGTGGTATGAACATTGTTCCGTACCCGTTACCTGCCCAAAGCTGCGCAACGGGGACAAAGATGGAGTTCGCATCGTCTTTATTGCCTGGATTCGACCAGGGGAAGAGAATATTCACCCATCCGTGCTCATTGGTATAGATTTCGTCATTGCTCGATGGGGGGCCCACGACTCGGCCGACCAAGTAGCCATGAATCTGTGGCTTCGGAGTGCGTTGGGGAGGACGGTAAGGATGCTGTTTTGGTTGGGCACGGAATTCATTCCAGTACTCTGTTTGGGTGCAGTGATGATGAACTTCTGTCAGGAAGTACGCTTGATTGAATGCGGAAATGTCGTGGTCGGCAAGATCAACCACATATCCTGCAGTGAGCGCTCGGACGGTACTTTCGCCGCTGATGATGCTGGTGAGGGCTTCCCATCCCTCGGCGCGGATGTTGGCTGTTTGATCAGCCACCTCACGTGTTTCAAGGTTCGGTGGTGCGTGGTAGAATGATGCACCGTTGATGGTGACCCCACGAGAGAGGGAGGCAGTGCTTGCTACAACTTGGGCAGTGTGGTGATTGTAGTTGCCGACAGCAACGCGTGCGGGCAGGTGACGCTCACTCCATGCGAACCGGTGACATTGGCGTTCCAGTACAGGGAGTTGCCAGACCATCCGGTGTGGGTCACTGCGAATTGCTGCTTCGAACCGTATGGTTTCGAACGATGGGATGTACTCGCATGTCTGCACTGTGTCGGTCAGGTGCATGGTACAGCGTTTACCCTCGTGCTCGAAGTAGTAGAAAATCCCCTCTTCCTCAAGGAGGCGCGAGAGAAAGTCGAGGTCGGTTTCGTCGTACTGAACGCAGTACGGGCGGACGCGATGGTATCCTTTCAGGTGAAATTGGAAGTCGCTTCCGCTGCTGAGTCCTGAGCGTTTGAGAACCTCTTCGACGATGTCCGGAACACTCGCTTCCTTGAATACGCAGCAGTTGCGACGGTAGGCTAGTCGTGCTAGTCGTGGGACGATGCGAAGGCGAAGGTCAAGCATCCCATCGCTTGTTGTCAGCAATTCGCACGTAGCAACGATGCCAACGATACTGCGCCAGGTGCGCGTCTGGGCAGGCAGAGCCTGGTGCGAGAAATGAACGCAAATATCCTGCTCAACAACTGCCGCGGGGTCGAGCGTCGAACGTCCAAGTCGAAGGGTGAGGGTATACTCAAATGGACGCGAGACACATTCGCTTCCATCGAAGGAGAGGAAGACGTAATCAACCCTCTCGAGCGGTGTGCATTCAATGCGGAGAAAGGAAGGGAGAGTCGTTGCCATTGGGTGCTCACGCGGATTCTGGAACTGATTCGCTGGAAATATGGAAGAGGAATTCCCCCGTTGGTCCAACATCCACTGTTGCTGTTCCTACAGGTCGTTTCTCTCGGAGGCGTTCGAGCAAACGGGTGGAAAGGTCTGGCAGCACCGAGTGGGTCAGGATGTTATCAATGTTCCGTGCACCAGAATCAGGATCTGTGCAACGGCGGGCAATTTCCTCTACAAGAGCATCGGTAATCGTGAGTGCAGCGTTGTACCGTTCGCGGTAGAGGAGCTCGATGCGTCGGAATTTGAGGCGCACAATTTGGGCAAGCTCCTCCTGACCGAGGGGATAGTATGGGATCGTCACCATCCGTCCCAGTAACGCTGGTTTGAAAAATGCTTGGAGTTCGGGGCGAATAGCTTCGACCACTTCTTCCATCGGTGGGCGCACGGGGCTGCGTTTGCACAGCTCAACGATCGTTTCCGTTGTCAAATTCGAGGTCAGGAGAATGACGGTGTTCTTGAAGTCCACCTCGACGCCTTCGCTGTCTTCCAGAACCCCTTTATCGAAGACCTGGTAGAACAGCTCAAGGACATCGGGATGTGCTTTTTCGACCTCATCGAGCAATACGACTGAATACGGGTTACGACGCACTGCTTCAGTCAGGACACCGCCTTTGCCATAGCCCACATAGCCTGGCGGGGCACCCTTGAGGAGGGAGACCGTGTGTGCTTCTTGGTACTCGCTCATCGCGATGACAGTCAGATTTTTTTCGCCGCCAAAAAATGCGTCTGCCAACGCGAGGGCAGTTTCAGTTTTGCCAACGCCGCTGGGACCGACCAGCAGAAAGACGGCGGTAGGCTTATTGGGATCGCTCAGTCCAGCCATCGCGATTTGCATACGCTTGCAGATAGCGTCAATTGCATGCGGTTGACCCTTGACGCGCTCGCTGAGAGCCTGTTCGAGAAGGTGAATCGAAGAAGCATTGTCGGCGAGCATCTTGCTGACGGGAATGCCCGTCCACTGGGAGAGCACTGTTGCAATCGTCATGCTGTCGACGTAAGGCTGGACTAAAGGTTCATCCTGCTGCAGTGCGCGAAGCTCACTTTCCAGTTGTGTGTAGTGCTCCAGCGCATTCGATACCTCCTGCTGATTATCGCTTGCAACTGCCGATTCAATCGTTGCCAATGTATTCGTGATTTGGCTAACCAGTGCACGCTCACGTTCCCACCGTTGCGTAAGGGAGGCTGCTTCCTGACGGTTCGCATCCAAGCGGCTGTGCAGCTCTGCTAACCGGACGCTGTGGCGGGGGACAAGGCGATCTTCGCGTTCCAATGCGGAAATTTCTTTTTCGAGAAATTCCTTCTCCGCGTCGAGTGCTTCCAACCGAGCAGGAATGGACGTTTGGGTTATCGCAACGCGTGCGCAGGCAGTATCAAGCACGGAGAGTGCCTTGTCCGGTAGCTTTCGTTCAGGGACGTAGCGATGGGAAAGTTTGACAGCAGCGGTAACCGCTTCGTCGAGAATGCGAACCTTGTGGTGGTACTCAAATTTTTCCACCATGCCCCGCAACATGTTGGTTGCACTGTCGAGAGAGGGTTCTTCGATTTTGACGACCTGAAAGCGGCGAGTCAACGCGGGGTCCTTTTCGAAGTACGCTTTGTACTCTGCCCATGTTGTTGCAGCGATCGTTCGCAGCTCGCCTCGTGCTAGTGCGGGCTTGAGCAGATTGGCGGCATCGTTCTGGCCGGCAGCACCCCCAGCGCCGATGAGTGTGTGGGCTTCATCAATGAACAGGATAATTGGCTGTGGTGAGCTTTTGACTTCCTCGATAACTTGTTTGAGTCGGTTTTCGAATTCCCCTTTCATGCTGGCGCCCGCTTGGAGTAACCCCATATCGAGCGATAGGAGTCGGACCTGGCGGAGCATCGGAGGAACGTCGCCACGAACGATTTTTTGGGCGAGTCCTTCGACAACAGCGGTTTTGCCGACCCCTGGTTCTCCAGTCAAAATGGGATTGTTCTGACGTCTGCGCGTGAGGATGTCTATAGCTTGGCGGATCTCCGCATCGCGGCCGACGATCGGGTCGAGCGTGCCAGAGCGCGCTTGTGCAGTCAGGTCTGTTGTATAGGCATCGAGTGCTTTACTCGAGCGTGGTCGGCTCGGTTCGAGCACTGCAGTCTCCCCGTCAGTCTGTGTTGCCGTCGTCGGCGTGGGGGCATCGGGACGATCCTCGAACGATCGCTCGATCAAGTCGCCTAGCTGTTGCCAGAGCACATCGCGCTGAATGAATGCCAGCGAAGAACTCATCTCCACCATGATCGGCCGGAGTGCATCACTGCGGTACATCGCCATCAAGACGGCACCCGAACGAATGCGATCGAAGCCTCTGCTGAGACTAACCGTGCGTGCTTGGTCGAGCAGTTCGACCAAGTGGGGCGATATGCTTGGGGTGCGAGTATTTCCACCTTTGAGTTTGCTCAATGCGCTAAGCACTTGCGTTTTGACCTCCCCAATCGGAATGCGGAACGCATCGAGGATTACCGCCACATCTGTATTGGGCATCTCGAGCAGAGCGAAGAGGTAGTGCTCGATATCCACGGCATAGTGTGTCTGCTTGACACAGAGTTGAGCTGCCTGTTCGAGCGCACGCCGGCAGGTACTATTGAGCTGCTCGACTAAGAGCCGAATGTTTGTGTCCATGAACGTGCTGGATGGGTGGAACAGAAGATGAGGATGCAGATTGATTGGCAACCCTCTCTTGAGAAGGTGGGGCAATGACAGGTGCCCATCGGTAACGGAGAACCGTTGCAATGAATGGTCGTGGTTCGGTGGAGGAACGACGATGCGGCATGAGCCACGCACGAACGCCAAGCGCTGCATCTGCGGTACCAAGGACTGCAGGGCGAACCTCCTGGCGATCAAGCTCAAGTTCAACGGTGATGCTCATTGCATCGTGGGAAAGGAATCGAACGATGGCGCCGAGCCGATGATGTTCGGTGCCTCCGGGGATGAGTGCACTAAAACGCGTTGCAGAGCAGGGGCCAATGCGGAGAATGCATCCATCGAGGGGGTTATATGCACGAGTGCCGCAAATCGCAGTGCGCCCCAACTGGGAATTCTGACCGTGCGTTCCAATACGTGTGAAAGTGCGTGGATCGAGCTGAAGCCATGCGGGGCGGAAGGGAATGACCGTTGCGGGACAGCCTGTGCTTTCGGCAACGATAGCTTCAATGGCTGCTTTGCTGAAGCGATTCCCTGCCATGAGCCCTGCGAAGGGTAGCAGCTCGCGCTCGACAATTCCAGATGCATTGCGAAGGACCGGCATCCCCAGGCCGATCAACGCAAAAAAGATACGCGCTGCTGGAGCATGCTCCGGGGGGACGTTGCTGTACGTTGGGCGATACGTCCGCCGAACACGGGCGTGGAGAGCAACGAGCCGATGGTTGAAGATATCGAGAAAGTCGCGTAATGGTGAGCTTCCACGCTTGAGCTGGCGGAGAATCTCATCAGTGACAAACTCGGGTAGGATGCCGTGTGCGCCTGCTAATCCAAGGTGATGGACCACTAACGTCGGGGGCTCCTGCGGAAACGTTGGTGGTATCACGAGACCAGCAAGATCCGCAGGGGGAAAGCTCTTGCTGACCGCTGAAGAAAACCGAACACTTTCCCGATCGAACAGTGTGGTTTCGCCTGGTAGCAGTGTCCCCGGTCGCATCCGTTCGAGGATTCGCAGGGCTTGATGCAATTCGAATGCTGTCGGTTCAGCGCGGAGATCGTCCGCAAGGCTCCGTGGGTGGAATCGAAATGGTTTCATTGCCACTGCAGAGGAATGTCCGGAGACCACGTTTTCCATGTGCTAGGGCGCCGCACACCATTGACCGCAAACAGGGTGAAGGAGTTGATCTGCTCATGCAAGCGATAAAATTCCCGAAGCACGCGGGCCAGGAGCAAAGCGCTACTGCCAGCGAAGAGTTCCTCGTCGAGCGTCAGCGTGATCTCTTTCCCTCGCAGGTAGCCGAAGGCGCGTGTATCGCCAACGCGACGAACGATTGGTCGAACAGTCAGCGCTGTAATCCCTTCGATTTGGCGATCGAGGTAGGTGGTGTTACCCACGTTGTAGAGCCGAAGAATTTCTTGAAGTGCACCAAGTGCAGTTTCTGGGTTTGTCAGCGACAGGTAGTTGAGCGATAGGTGTGAGATCACGCGCCATCGAATTGAGCCGCTCAAAGGTGGATCAATCTGTGGGGTGGGCTGGTGGATCAGCTCGACGCGGCGGAGTGGCAGACCGGCAATGTCTATTGTCAGCGGTGATCGCTCTGGTAGATTGTGCGCTAGATGACGGTTCGTGCAGAGTATGTGCCCGAAGACTACTCCGCTGGCTGGTGCGGACGGGCGGAATTCTCGATCGACAAAAGAAAGGTACATTTCCGTGCCAGGTTTGTCTTTGCGAAGGGTCGGCATCCGACGGGCGTACCAATAGACCCGGTCGGAGGCGCGGACGAACGTTCCATGATGGAGCGAAAAGTAGGGACGGAGAATTTCAGTGTCGCTTTCTGGGTCCATCGAGCCGCTCAGATGAGCAATCGAGTGCACTTCGGTCATCAAATCACGTCGGGCGTCGGCGACCAATCGGTATTGAACGTGGCGATGGTCAATGGCGATTGGCTCGCTGATTTTTGGGAAGAGGTTGACGATCGGTGTGCAGTGGAGCTTGAACGAATCGGTGCTAAGTAGCCGGTGCTCGTGGGGAAGCGTGCGTAACGGGAGGAGTATCTCAAGGGTGGATGAATCGAGTGGTATGGTATCAAGGCCTGTGATGTCAACGAAGAGGAATTTTTCCGGCAGTGCAAAGTACTCCTGGAGGAGGCGATATTGCGGGTGTGCGGTCGGAAGGAATGGCAGGAGTGCTTCATCGAGGTGAAAGCCGACTTCACGGAGGCTGTCACTCCCGAGCCATGAGATCGTTTGTGATGCTGGAGATGTGATGCCTACATCAATGAGTTGTGTATGGAGAAGTTCATACAGTTCGAATGCGAAGGATTTGTTCGCACCGAGGTAGAAGCGCAAGTATGGTGGAGCAAATTGCGCGATAGGTGCTTTGGGGGACTGGATGCGGATGCGAATTGCGGCAGCCGCAGTTGCAAATCGCGCATCAGGGGGCAATAAGCCTGGTTCGCAGATTTCAACGCGCGAGACTTCAAATGGGTAGAGTGCTACTGGGTACGCGGTGCGGAATGTGAGAGTGTATCCTTCGCTCAGATCCGCGTAGAGCAGTGTGTTGCGTGGTATGTGGATCGGTGAGCTCGCGTTCGCTGCGGGATCGAGCGCAATGTGAGCGATGCTCATCGAGGGGATTGGCTCGAGGAAATGCGGGTAGAGGTTGTCAAGGAGTGCGTAGGATATTTCGGGAAACTCAGCGTCAATGTTCAGGTGGATTCGAGCCGCCAAGAAAGCAAAAGCTTCGATGAGACGCTCGACATGAGGATCGCCTGACTGCGATGTCGAGAGCTCCAAGCGTGAGGCGATCTTGGGATACTTGTGCGCAAATGCTGCACCCGCCGAGCGGAGATATTCAAGCTCGGTTTCGTAGTAGCGCAGCAGCTCATCACGATGGTTCTCGTTCATGGATGCTCACCGTTCCAAACTTTCCACTGAGGACAAGGTAAAGGCGCAGGTCGTCGGTCAGCGGCTCAACGTGGAGTTGTGCACTCAGGCGTATTTGTAATGCTTGTTCAAGCGATTGGGGGTCAGCACTGATTAATTCTGCGCGGACATTCTGTAACCGTGGTTCGAATGATGCTATTGCCCGTTCGATGCTCCGTACCAGCCGGTGCATTTGGCTTCTGTCGCCGATCGAATAGGCGCTGTAGTCGGGAATGCCGAAATCTACCACAGTGAGTTGGGCGTTCTCAACGTCACGAAGCCGTGCATTGAGAAGGTGCTCGAGCTGCTCAATGATCGAATGCTTGACCTCGGTTATTCCGATATAGCCAGCACTCGTTGTTGGATCGGCGTCTAACTTGTCACTGAGGAGATCGAACAACAGCGCCTTTGTGCGGAGAAATGGAGATGTACGTTGTGCCATGATCCTAGTTCGAATTACTACAGAAAGCCCGCATCGCTCGAGACAACGAGAGTGCGGGCTTCCTGTGTGTGGGTACAAATCGTTCAGTACCTGTCAAGATGGCTACGCGATTTTGTTCGTGACGCGATCGTACGTGATGACCCGCTGCGATCCTTCCTTCCCGGTTTGATGGTCTGTGTCCTTGTAGATGTACTTGATTTTTGAGTAGTTGATACTGACCGATTCCTGTGGCAGGCCACCGTTGTTCGCTTGCCACTCGACCCTCGTAATGACGCAGCCTTCCATGACGATTTCGAGGTAGCAAACCCGCTTGTTTGGTCCAGTGCTTCGGTAACACTTGACGACGACCTGATCATGATGTTCGCCTCCCCAGCAAGATTTCAGAATGTGTGGTGTAGCGCTGTCAGTCAGTTTGGTGAAAGTGAAATCACCGAACTGCACGATGCCCGATGTCCCCGATCCCGCAAAGCTCCGCTCACTGGTTACAGGCATTGTGAAACCATCTGCGAACGACTGGATCTCGATAGCGTTCTTATTCTCATGGTCTTCGCTATCGCCTGGGATTTTGCTGATGGTCAAATAGCTGGCGAACAGCTCAGTGTGCACATAGGGACGGAAGAGCGGTGGAATACGCTCTGTGCCAAGTGCAGCGACCCGGCCGGCAATCAACGCGAGCACGTTGAACAGCACCCAGGGATGCGCCTGGTTAGATGCCAGGAGCGTCTCCAGCAGTGGCAGCTCGTTCGTCAAGCACGCGACGTAGAACTTGAACTCGTCAATCACCAGCTCGCTAATGCCGGGCTGCGGGTTGTTGATGCGTTGAACAAATTGCTGCGCTTTATCCCGGAGGCGTTGGATAATATGACCGATCGCATCTCCCAGTGGAGAATCACGTTCGACCTGGAGCCAGGGCGGAATGTACGACGTCAAAGCAGGACCTTCGTGTTCCCATGTAACTTCAGCAAGGGGGATGCCGACCAATCGAGCAGGCAAGGTGTCCGCCAAGACCAGCTGCACCTGTGGTGAGAGAACTAGCAGATCAATCCGCTCGTGGCCCTGTTCGCCGTAGGTCAACACTTTTTGCTCCGCCAGACGAAATCGTCGGTACCCAGCTTGCAGCTCTTCCTCTCCAGCAGCCGCCAACGCAACCCATATACGGCTTGCTCGATCGCGCAGTTGCTCAGCAGCAGTACGCAGATCCAACTGCAATGGCTCCGCTTCGGATGAACTCGCATCATAGACAACGACTGTTCCATCGGGAAAAATTGCTTCGAGCGAGGCGATCTCGATAATTCCTGCGCTCAGTGCTGGCGTATGGAAACGGAGGCGGCGAATGCCCCAACTATACGGGTGGAGCATCATCGCTCGGTAGTGGATCAGCGCATCACTTCGTGCGAAGCCATAGCGGAAGTGCTCCGGCTGCAGGAGCATGCCGTCGTACCAGTGTAACGGCGATTGGGGCAAGAAGTGCGGTTCCATTGAATGAACATCCGTGGTGACGGTAGAGCGGAATCGGGAGCATTCGCTACCGGTGAGCAGCCTCCATGCACCGTTACTCAGCTCAATTCCTGTGCCAGTTAGTGCTACTCTGGTACGCGATGGTACGGTAGTGAACCCTCCTGCAGCGAATTTATCGCAGGTTGTGCACTTTCCACAATACGCAGTTTCCCTGATTTATACGCCCATGCTGACCTTAGCGTTGCTGTGCACGTTCGAAGTTCCCATCCCTGTCTGCTCAACCCAGTTCTGCATAGTACGCCTGTTGGCGGCAACGCAATGGACAGTCGGGCACATCCTGCCCTAAATTTGTGCCAACGTTGTGAGCAAGACCTATGCGCATCGCTTGTGTGCTCCTTTGGTGGCTCGTGGGTTGTTCATCGAGCATTTACTTGACGGTACAAACTGATGCGAATGCAAACTTCGGCGCGCCTGTACCGGTTGATGTTGTGTTCGCAAACAAGCCGGAGCTTGAAAACCAACTTCTGCCGCTCACCGCAGCAGAATGGTTCGCCAAACGCTCCCAGATTCAACGCGATTATCCCGACGAGAGCATTCTCCGCGTTGTTTCGTTTGAATTCATCCCTGGTCAGCAGCGCTCGGAACAAAAGATCAAAGGCAATGGGGCAGAGATGGCAATAATCTTCGTCAACATGGGGCGCTCCTCAGCGACTAACCGCGCACGCGTTCCCACTGGTTCAACTGTTTCGTTGCGAATCGGCGAAGGAAGCTACCAGCTCGAGCTGGAGAAATAAGCGTCCGCAGCCAGAGGCTACTGTCGTACCAAACAGCTAATCCCACCTGCGCAGGAGCATGCGGACGAGCAAGCGCCTTCCCGGCTGCGTGAGTACTGCCGACGCACGTTAGAGTACTGCCACACGCTGCATCATCTCGAGTGTCTGTTCCAGTGGAGTGAAGTCGTCTTTCTGTTGGCGCAGAAGATCGAGCAGCGCTGGACGCATTGCAATGGCACGATCGAGCTGGGGATTGGTTCCCGTTTGATAGGCGCCGACGGCGATGAGGTCTTCCGCTTCGGCGTAGAGTGCTAATGCTTGCTTGAGTGTAGTTGCTGTGCGGCGATGCTCAGGAGAGACGATGTCGTCCATGAGCCGGCTGATGCTCTGCAAAACATCGAGTGCAGGGTAATGCCCTTGCTGGGCAAGCTTGCGGGTGAGCACAAAATGCCCATCCAAAATCCCGCGTGCAGCATCAGCGATCGGTTCGTTCATGTCGTCACCCTCGACCAAGACGGTGTAGAGCGCCGTGATGGTGCCAACGTTGGATGTACCAGCACGCTCCATGACGCTATGGAGCAGCGCAAAGACCGAGGGCGTGTAGCCTTTCGTCGTCGGTGGCTCGCCGACTGCAAGCCCTACTTCACGCTGCGCCATCGCCAAGCGTGTGACAGAATCCATCATCAAGAGAACGTCAAGACCTTGATCCCGGAAGTATTCCGCGATGGTGGTTGCCACCAATGCTGCCTTGATGCGAATGAGCGCCGGCTGATCACTGGTTGCGCAGACAACGACAGAACGCTCCAGCCCTTGCGGGCCGAGATCTTTTTCGAGGAATTCGCGGACTTCGCGGCCACGCTCCCCAATGAGCGCAATGACGTTGATGTCGGCGCTTGTGTGGCGTGCAAGCATCCCAAGCAACGTGGACTTTCCGACACCAGAACCTGCAAAGATTCCGACACGCTGGCCTTTTCCGATTGTCAGGAATCCATCAATCGCACGGACGCCGGTCTGGAGCGGTGACGTAATACGCTGCCGCTCCAGTGGCGAGGGCGCGTCCGCATACACCGAGCGACGTTCTGCAACGCCAATTGGAGCAGTATCACCATCGAGCGGCCGACCGAGCCCATCAAGGACGCGCCCCAACAGAGCAGGACTGAGCCCTACCTCCAACGACCGTCCAGTTGCAATAAGCTTCATCCCGGGCATCAAACGGTGCGTTTGACCAAGCACCATCGCGATGATACGGTTATCGCGGAAGCCGACGACTTCGCACTCAGCAACGCACTCTCCCTTCGGCGTGCAGAGGCGGAGGATTTCGCCGATGGCAGCTTGTGGACCGATGCTTTCGATCGTCAGTCCGACGACGTTGGCGATCGTCCCGCTGTGCTCGATGAGTTCCGTCGGCGAAAGGCGAATTGTCTTAGACAGCATTGGACTGCTCTTCTGGGGATGGTGGTGGCGTGTGTAGTTGCTCGGCAATGATCGAGCGCGCGCGCTCGAGCTGCGTTGCCAGTTGCGCGTCGAACGTGCCGAGCGCTGTTTCGAGGATGCAGCCGCCTAGTTCGACCGCTGGGTCTGCAACTAGCGTGATGGTGCGGCTCTCGCCAGTGCTCACGAGCGGATTCCCAGCTTTTTCGAGTGCCTGGAAATCAGCAGGGTGCAAACGAATAGTGACCGCATCTTTGCCATGGTACTGCTCGAGTGCTGCTTGCGCTTGTGCAACGACGCATTCAATGCTCCGCTCAGCCTCGGTGCGGAGGATTGCCCGTGCGATGGTCACTGCAAGGTCGAGCGCAACGTGCTCGGTGCGTTCAATTGCCTGAGCGTACTGGCGCTGCAGCTCGACGATGGCGCTATCGAGACTTCGCACTCGCTCGGTCAGTGCGCGGAGCTCTGTTTCCAGCACAGCGGTTGCTACTTCTTGCCCTTCTGCAAAACCGCGATCGTAGGCAGCCTGCACTTCCTGTTGCACCTGTTCGATCGTAAAGAGCGGCTCTTGCTGAGGCGGTGCTACCGACTCCGAACCCTGCGGCAGCGATTCTTCGGGACGATCTTCCAGCGGTGTATCGTCGGAGAAATCCTCCAGGGCCAGTGGTTCCAGGTCACCTGCATGGTAGTCACGAAGGATGCGAATTCGTGCAGGTGAATCAAACAGAGTGATCCTCGTTTGTGTGGGCATAGTGCATCATGAGCACAGGATGGATTACCTTGAGCCAGTGCAAGGATTGTGCCAAACGGCACGCGTGCAAAACGTTCGCGTGGAGTGCCAATGTGCCGAGTCATTGCTCTGCTGTCCGTACGAGACGGAGACCGACCCCGAGCATTCGACGCGTCGGTGCAACGGAGGACTGGCGTGATGCTGCGCGATTGTCACGCGCTCCGGTCAGGTAATTGCCCCCACGCACACGGCGGTAGTACCCATTTGCTGGGCCGCGAGGGTCGAGTGTGTCTGCAGGTCCGTAGGGAAGTCCACTGTCCCAGTCCCAGACAAACTCAGCGACATTGCCGATCATGTCGTAGAGTCCCCATGCATTTGGCTCTTTTTGACCGACTGGATGTGGGAGCAGGTTCGAGTTGATGCAGTACCATGCGATGCGGTCCAGCGCTGGATCGAGCGTGTCGCTTGCCAGACATCCTCCGTAAGGATTGCCGATCTGCCCGCTATAGACGTCAGTGGTCGTGCCAGCCCGTGCTGCATATTCCCACTCCGCTTCGGTTGGGAGGCGAAAGCCATTGGCCGTCCAGTCGCACTCGACGGTATCACCGCGGATGCGATAGCAGGGCCGCAGTCCAGAGCGAATCGAAAGCCGATTGCAAAAGTCCACAGCATCAATCCACGAGATGCTCTCGATTGGTAGGGAAGGCCCACTATGGTAGGCAGGGCTTGTCCCCATCACTTGCTCCCACTGTGCTTGCGTGATTTCGGTCACGCTCATAAAAAACGGAGTCGAAATTCGCACCTGCAGGAGCGGCTGTTCGTTGAAACTGACACGCGTCGAGCCACGGAGGTACGCCCCTGCTGGGATGAATACCATCGGAATGTCTGGAGGGGCAGTGCGGATGTTGACCAGGAGAAAACCAGTTCCCAAGGTGTTCCCATCCTTTCGAACTGTTACTGAGACGCCATACCATCCGATGGCAGAATAACTGAACTCAACTGTCGGCGTGCGGCTGACAATGCGAGTGGTGTCGAAATCCCACAGGTAGTCGAGGCTGCCCTCGATGGGGGGATGCTCGGCACGAAACGAGTACGGAACGCCTGGTGAGCCTTCCGTATTGCCGGGCATCGTCGTCACAATGCGAACGGTAAATGCTTCGTCCGTAGGCGCTGGCTCAGTGGGTGAGCTCTTGCAGCTACCGAGGAGCACAACGATTGGAACAATCCACCACAGACGAGCAGCCATGGCACTATCAGTCGGTCAAACGGCACCCGAATTTACTGCGCTTGATCAAGACGGCCGCGCGATCTCGCTTGGCGACTATCGCGGCAAATGGGTTGTGCTCTACTTCTACCCAAAAGACAACACCAGCGGTTGCACCCGCCAGGCATGCGCGTTCCGCGATGCGATGGAGGGGCTAACAACGGCGGGTGCGGTCGTCGTTGGCGTCAGTCCTGATTCAGTACGGTCGCACCGCAGCTTTGCTGACAAGCACAGCCTTCCTTTTCGACTGGTTGCCGACGAAGACCATCAGATTGCTCAAGCATACGACGTTTGGAAAGAAAAAAAGCTCTACGGTCGGACATACTGGGGCATTGAGCGAACGACGTTCATCATTGCTCCCGATGGACGCATTGCTGCGATCTTCCCGAAGGTCAAGGTTGACGGGCATGTCGAGCAGGTTCTCGAAACGCTTCGAGCGCTTCAACGATGAACACTGTTGCGATTGTAGGACGACCGAACGTTGGCAAGTCCACACTGTTCAACCGTATCCTCGAGCGACGGGAAGCAATCGTCGAGGAAACGCCGGGTGTCACGCGCGATCGCCTCTATGGCCGTGCGGAGTGGAATGGCGTGCATTTCCATCTTGTTGATACTGGCGGAATCGTTCCTGATAGTGAGGAGCTTTTCGAACGCGCTATAACTGAACAGGCACAACTTGCCATCGAAGAAGCTGATGTGATTGTGTTTGTGCTCGATGGGAGCGTTGGCGTCACTGCGCTAGACCACCGAGTGGCGGAACGTTTGCGTGCTGCGGGCAAGCCTGTTATCGTCGCTGTCAACAAGTGCGATCATCCCCAGCATGATGCCAACGTTGCCGACGCCTATCGCTTGGGATTTGAGCGTGTCTTCGGCATTTCGGCGATGAGTGGGCGCCAAACGGGAGATCTGCTCGATGCGATTGTCAGCTATCTTGAGCCAGCTCCAGCTAGGGAAGAAGACGCCCTACTCAAAATCGCCATCGTTGGCCGACCGAACGTGGGGAAATCCTCGATCGTCAATGCGCTGCTGGGACAGGAGCGAATGGTGGTTACTCCGATTGCAGGTACCACGCGGGATGCCGTTGATAGCATCCTCCGCTTCCACGGTCGTAGTGTCGTCCTCGTTGATACCGCTGGCTTGCGGCGGCGAAGTAGCATTGCTGAGTCTGTCGAGCTCTACAGCGTGATTCGGACGCAGCGTGCGATCGAGCGTTCCGATGTTGCTATCGTCGTACTCGATGCAACGCGCGGCTTGGAGCATCAAGACAAGCAAATTATCGCCGACGTCATCGAAGCGCGTAAGGGAATACTAATCGCCGTTAACAAGTGGGATTTGGTCGAAAAAGATTCCCGAACTGCTGACCGTTTTATCGAACGCATTCGCAGCGAGCTGCCAACGGCAGACTTTGTGCCGATTGTGTTTACGTCGGCGTTGACTAAACAGCGACTGGTGACGCTCATTGAAAAGGCAGAGCAGATTCAGCAGCGCCGACTGCAGCGAGTGCCGACTGCGCAGCTCAACGAGCAAGTTCTCCCTATCCTGGAGCGGACTCCGCCACCGGCAGTTCGGGGGCGTGATGTCCGCATCAACTACGTCACGCAGAGCGGTGTCGCACCACCGCTGTTTGTGTTTTTCACGAACTTTCCTGACTCGATCCCCGATCACTACAAGCGATTCATCGAGCGGACGCTCCGGCAGCTTGTGCCCTTGGAAGGAGTGCCGATCTCGCTGCTGTTCCGAAGGAAGTAGGGCAACACAAGCACTAGTAGAGAACCCTAACTATCCCACCAGCACACAGGATGAGCAGAAAGCGGTAGCCTTCAGGTCTGCTGCCCTTGCCGTGCTTTAGTAGCGGTAGTACTCCGGCTTGTAGGGGCCTTCGATCGGAACGCCAATGTATTCAGCTTGCTTCGGGGTCAGCACGTCTAAGTGCGCTCCGAGCTTGGCAAGGTGCAACCGCGCGACCTCTTCATCCAAATGCTTCGGCAGCGTATACACACCGGGTTCATACCGATCACTGTGCTGCCACAGCTCCATCTGCGCCAGCGTCTGGTTGGTAAACGATGCCGACATGACAAACGAGGGGTGCCCCGTGGCACATCCAAGGTTCATCAGCCGACCCTCGGCAAGCACGATGATTTCCTTGCCATCAATGTTGTAGAGATCCACGAGTGGCTTGATTTGAACTCGCGTGTGCCCGTAGTTGCGATTGAGCCACTCCATGTCAATTTCGTTGTCGAAGTGCCCGATGTTGCCGACGATGGTTTTGTCCTTCATCAGCTTGAAAATCTCGCCGGTGACCACATCGCAGTTGCCGGTCGCGGTGATGACAATGTCGGCTTCGGGAACTGCATCGCGCATGCGGCGCACTTCGTAGCCATCCATAACGGCCTGCAACGCGCAGATGGGATCAATCTCGGTGACGATGACGCGCGCACCAGCACCGCGGAGGGATGCTGCCGATCCCTTGCCGACGTCGCCATATCCAGCGACGACTGCCACTTTCCCGGCAATCATAATGTCGGTTGCTCGGCGAATAGCATCCACGCAGGATTCGCGGCAGCCGTACTTGTTGTCGAACTTCGATTTGGTCACCGAATCGTTGACGTTGATTGCGGGAATCGGAAGCTTCCCGTGTTTCATCCGCTCGTAGAGGCGGCGGACGCCAGTCGTGGTTTCCTCGGTGATGCCGCGGATGTGCCGAACAAGTTCGGGATACTCATCGAGCACCAAATTGGTCAAATCGCCGCCATCATCGAGAATCATCGTCAATGGACGGTCCGGCGAACCAAAAAAGAGCGTTTGCTCGATGCACCAGCGGTATTCCTCCTCGGTTTCGCCTTTCCAGGCAAAGACCGGGATCCCTGCAGCAGCGATCGCAGCAGCGGCGTGGTCTTGCGTGGAGAAAATGTTGCACGAGGACCAGCGCACTTCGGCACCGAGTTCGACGAGCGTTTCGATGAGCACTGCCGTTTGGATGGTCATGTGTAAGCATCCAGCGATGCGGGCGCCGGCAAGGGGCTTGCTGCCGCGGTAGCGCTCGCGGATTGCCATGAGTCCGGGCATCTCGGCTTCGGCAAGGTGAATCTCGCGGCGTCCCCATTCAGCAAGGGAAAGATCGCGGACGCAGTATTGCCCTGGTGCATAGGCAAGCTCACCGCGTGCGATGCGCTCAGGGATACGGGACTGGAGAGTAACGTCTGCCATGGCTGGTGTGTACACGAACGTGGATAGTGGCGCAAAATTAGCCAGCGGCCTTCGTTAGCGGCGCGCTTCGAAGATAACGTGGAGCGTCACAGGCTGGTCTTCCTCCGGACCGCGCAGGACGGTGATTTCGGTTTCGTCGCCCGGCTGCGCACGCGCAAGAACGTCCATCAGGTCGTAGATCGAGCGGATTGGCGTCGAACCGATCTGGGTGATGATGTCGCCTTCTTTGAGTCCAGCACGCTGGGCAGGGGAATCCTCCACAACGCCGCTGACGCGCAGTCCCTTCGGATGGTCGGCATAATCTGGCATAACACCCAAGCGTACGTTGACGCCGCTCATGGAGGTTCGTTCTTGTGTCGAAGTGGCCACTTTGGTAAATGCCGGACGCTCGGGCACCGATCCAAGGTGGCCAACGATGCGCTCGACGAACTCGACTACGCTTGCCTGACCAGTGTAGTTGAGCTTGTCCCACGTGTCGGTTGGACGGTGGTAATCGCTATGCAAGCCGGTGAAGAAAAACAGCACCGGCACACCCCGCAGGTAAAACGAGGTGTGGTCGCTCGGACCGATACCAGCATCGGTGAAGCTCGGCTCGAAGCCGGCAGCAGCGGCCAGGCTATCAATGAG